>Ga0102594_1000563_pt1 | contig 33170 bp, 33 predicted proteins | sample AraplaCol_mLB_r2_2_FD_76863 | JGI IMG/M metagenome (GOLD analysis project Ga0102594, IMG submission 76863) | Arabidopsis root microbial communities from North Carolina, USA - plate scrape MF_Col_mLB_r2 (SPADES assembly) (version 2) | ecosystem: Host-associated > Plants > Roots > Endosphere...
CTTGAAGGCGGCGTCAAACTTGCGGCGTTGCTTTGTCATGTCGTCTTTCCTCGTCGATCGTGATTTTCCACCTATCGACCTGTCTGAGGAAATTGGACCACTGCAGAGCAAAACCACCAGCGGTCGAAATACCTATTGGGTTTTCCCTCTCCCGCACAGCGGGAAAGGGGCTAGGGGCGAGGGCCAGGCGCGTGAACGGCTACCGCTTTACCGCACCAGCTGGTTGATCTCGATGATCGGCATCAGCACCGCCAGCACGATCAGCAGCACCACCACACCCATCGTCAGGATCAGCAGCGGCTCCAGCAGGCTGGTCAGGAACAGCGTGCGGCGTTCCAGTTCCTGCCCTTCGCCGGTGGCGGCGCGCTCCAGCATGATGGGCAGGTTGCCCGTGGCTTCACCGGACCGGATCAGGTGCACCAGCACCGGCGGAAACTGGTTCTGCGCGGCCAGCGCGCGGGCCAGCGACGCGCCTTCGCGCACCCGCGTGGTGGCGTCGTCGACGTTGTTCTTGAGCGCCACATTCGTCAGCGTCTCGCCTGCCGCCTGCAGGCTGCGCAGAATCGGCACACCGGCCGACACGAGGATGGCCAGCGTGCTGGCAAAGCGCGCGGTGTTGTAGCCGCGAATCAGCTTGCCCACCAGCGGCGCGGTCAGCAGCCAGCGATGCCACGACAGCTTGATGTCGGGCTGCTTCAGCAAGCTGCGGATGATCGCCGAAATCACCGCGATCACGGCCACCGCGGCCCACCACCAGTTGCGCACGAAGTCGGACAGCCACAGCATGATGATGGTCAGCGTGGGCAGCTTCTGCTTGGTGTTGGCGAACACGCTGACCACCTGCGGCACCACGTACGACAGCAGGAAGATCACGATGGCAAACGCCACGAACGTGACGATGGCCGGATAGGTGAACGCCAGTCGGATCTTCGACGTCAGCTGGTTGCGCGTCTCGATATAGGTGGCCAGCCGCTCCAGCACCACGCCCAGGTGGCCCGAGTGCTCGCCCGCCGACACCAGCGCACGATAGATGTCCGGAAAATCCTTCGGATGCTGGGCCAGCGCCACGGACAGCGAACTGCCGCCCATGACCTCGGCCCGGATGCCAGCCAGCAGTTCGTGCACGTACTGGCGCTCGGCCTGGTCGGCCAGCGCGCCCAACGCTTCATCGAGCGGCAGGCCCGACACGATCAGGCTGGCCAGCTGGCGGGTGAACAGCGCCTGCTCCTGCGTCGACAGTCGCCGCACAAAGACGGTACTGCTGCTGCGCTGGGCCAGGCCGGCGCCGGCCAGCGGATCGACGGTAAGCGGGGTCAGGCCGCGCGCACGCAGCTGCGCGCGCGCCTGCTTGGGACTGTCGGCCTCGATGACGCCGCGATCGGCGCGGCCGGTGGCGTCAGCGGCTTCGTAGCGATAGGCGGGCATGCTGCGGTCCCCGGCTTATTCGCGCGTCACGCGCAGCACCTCTTCCAGCGAGGTGGCGCCGCTGTCGATCCAGCGTTGCGCATCGCCGCGCATCGTGTGCATCCCCTTGGACAGGGCCACCTGCTTGATCTCGGATTCCGGCTGCTGGCGATGGATCATGGTCTGGATCTCGCTGTCGACGGTCAGCAGCTCGTAGACGCCCATCCGGCCCTGGTAGCCCGAATGGCCGCACTTGTCGCAGCCGACCGCATGCCACACGCGCTGCAGCGGCTTGCCCTGCGCGTGCAGGGCTTCCGCATCCGTCGCCGTGACCTCGATCACTTCCTCGCGCTTGCAGTGCGGGCACAGGCGCCGTACCAGCCGCTGCGCCAGCACGCCAAGCAGCGACGACGACAGCAGGAACGGCTCGATGCCCATGTCCACCAGCCGCGTGACGGCCGATGCCGAATCGTTGGTGTGCAGCGTGGCCAGCACCAGGTGGCCGGTCAGCGATGCCTGCACAGCGATCTGCGCGGTCTCCAGGTCGCGGATTTCACCGATCATCACCACGTCCGGGTCTTGGCGCAGGATCGCCCGCAGCGCCTTGCCGAACGTCATGTCGATACGCGGATTGACCTGCGTCTGGCCGATACCGTCGAGGTCGTACTCGATCGGATCTTCCACGGTCATGATGTTGGTCGTGTGCGAATCGAGCCGCGACAGCGCCGCGTAGAGCGTGGTGGTCTTGCCTGAGCCGGTCGGCCCCGTGACCAGCACGATGCCGTGGGGCTGGCGTACCAGGTGGTCGAAACCGTCCAGTGTTTCGGGCGCCATGCCCAGCTTGGCCAGGTCCAGCCGGCCAGCTTCCTTGTCCAGCAGACGCAGCACCGCGCGCTCGCCGTGGCCGGTGGGCAGCGTCGATACCCGCACATCCACCGGGCGCCCGCCCACGCGCAACGTGATGCGGCCGTCCTGCGGCAGACGTTTCTCGGCAATGTCCAGCTGCGCCATGATCTTGATCCGCGAGATCAGCGCGCCGTGCAGCGCCTTCTTGGGCCGCACCACGTCGCGCAGCGTGCCGTCCACCCGGAAGCGCACCACCGACGCCGACTCGAACGGCTCGATGTGGATATCCGATGCCTGCTCGCGCGCGGCCTGGGTCAGCAGCGCGTTGATCATGCGGATGATCGGCGCGTCGTCCTCGGATTCCAGCAGGTCTTCGACGGCGGGAATGTCCTGCATCAGGCGCGACAGGTCCACCTCGCCCTCGACCTCGCCCACCACCTGCGCGGCCGAGCCATCCTGGCGGTTGTAGGCATCCGACATCGCCGCGTCCAGCGCGGCCGGCTCCAGCACGCGCAGGTGCAGCGCGCCATGCACGCGCGTCACCTCGGCCAGCGCGGCGGGCGACGTCTGGCGGCTGACCCAGACTTCGAGCCCGTCCGGGCGCTGGTGCGCGATCAGCAGCGGCGCCTCGCGCGAGAACGAATACGACACGAGCCGGGCCGCCATCGGCGACGGCGGCTCCAGGGGCGCTTCGGCTCCGGTGGCGGGGGTGGCGAGTGTTTCGGTGGCCATGTCGATGATGCTCAGCTCTGCGGGGCCCGACGCTTCGCGAACGCCTCGTCGTTGAACGACAGCGGCCGCGGCGTCACGGACTGGGGCGCCTGTTGCGGCACCGGCTGCGGCACCGGCTGCGGCTGCTGCGAGCCCGGCTGCGAACCCGGCTGGCCAGGCGTCTGGTCCAGCGGCAGCGGGCCCTGCTGCAGGGTGCCGCCGCGCGGATCCACGAACGGCGTGGTCGGCGCGTTGGCCGGCGGCAGCACCGGCGTCACCGCGTCATTCACGATCATGTTAGGTGACACGAAGCCTTGCTGCTGCGTGCGCATGTAGTCGTAGCGGTCCTGCGTCAGGCGGTCGGTGGCGGCTGTCGTGCGCATCACATACGGGCGCAGGAACACCAGCAGGTTGGTCTTGGCGCGGTTCTTGTTCTCGTAGCGGAACAACGAACCGATCCAGGGGATGTCGCCCAGCAGCGGCACCTTCTGCACGCCGTCGCCGTAGTTGTCCTCGATCAGGCCGCCCAGCACGATAATCTGGCCGTCGTCGACCAGCACGTTCGTCTCGATTGACCGGACGTTGGTGGTCGGGCCCGAGGTGTTGGCGAGCGTGCCCGCGACCACCGACGACGATTCCTGGTAGATCTGCATCTTGACCAGGCCGCCCTCGCTGATCTGCGGGCGCACGCGCAGCGTGATACCGACGTCCTTGCGGTCGAAGGTCTGGAACGGCGTCACCGAGGCGCTGCTGCCGGTCTGCGCATAGGAGCCGGTCGTGATCGGAATGTTCTGGCCGATCAGGATCTTGGCCTCTTCGTTCTCCAGCGTGATCAGGTTCGGCGTGGACAGCAGGTTCACGCTGCCATTGGTGCCCAGTGCCCGCAGCAGCGCGCCCAGGCCCAGGGCCTTGTTCACCACGCCCAGGTTCAGGCCGCCCGCCGTGGGCAGCAACTGCTGGATCGCCGCCAGGCCGGCGGTCTTGTTCTCGCCGTAGAGCACGCCGGCCGCCGTCAGGTTGACGATGTTCTGGCCGCCCGTGCCGAAGTTCGTGCCGGCAAAGCCGGTGACGCTGCCGCCGTTGTTGACCAGGCCCTGCCACTGGATGCCCAGTTCGCTGGCCTGGGTGGAGGTCACTTCGACGATCATCGATTCGATGTAGACCTGGGCACGGCGCGCGTCCAGATCCTCGATCACGCCGCGCAGATTGCGGTAGACCGGTTCGCTGGCCGTGATGATCAGCGAATTGGTTGACGGATCGGCCTGGATGATGCCGCCCGTGGTGGGCTGCTGGTTCACGGCAAACGACGACGAGAACGCATTCGATCCGCCGCCCGAGCTGCCAAAGCCCGACGAGCCCGAACCGCTGCGGTTGTAGCCGCTGCTGCTGCCGCCGGTGTACTGGCCGCCCTGCGGCAGCGAGGTGGTCTGCGACGTGGCGCCCGTGGCGCCGGCGATGCCGCCGGCCTGCCCGCCCTGCGTCGAACTCGCGAAACTGCTATCCGCAGCGACGATGGCGCGCAGCGTGGCCGCCAGTTTCACCGCATCGGCATTCTTCAGCGGCACCACCCAGATATTGCCCGGGCGCGCATAGGGCTGGTCGATCTTCTCGATCAGCTGGCGCGCCTGCTGCACGCGGGCCCGGCTGGTGGCGCGAATAATCAGCGAATTGCTACGTGGCTCGGCGACGACGGTCGTGCGCAGCGACGCATCGCCGGCTGCCGCCCCGCCGCCGGCACCGCCCGCCGCCGATGGGTCGAGCAGTTTCTGCAGCACCACGGCCGCATCGCTGGCCACGGCGTTCTTGAGCGGGACCAGTTCGACTTCGCCCGATGCCGGCGCATCCACGGCCGCGATGATGCGGGCCAGGCGGCGCAGGTTGTCGGCGTAGTCGGTAATGACCAGCGTGTTGTTGGCCGGGTAGGCGGTGATGGTGTTGTTGGGCGCGATCATCGGCCGCAGCACCGGCACGAGGTTGTTGGCCGACTCGTAGTTCAGCCGGAACACCTGCGTCACCACCTGGTCACCGCGGCCGACGCCGGCGCCGATCACGGTAGGCGAGCCCTGCAGCTTGGCATCGGCCTCGGGCACCACCTTCGTGAAGCCGTTGGATTCCACCATCGCATAGCCCTGCATGCGCAGTACCGACCCCAGCGTTTCCAGCGCCTGGGCACGCGACACCGGCTGCTCGGTCACCAGGTTCACGGTGCCCTTCACGCGCGGGTCGATCACGAAATTCCTGCCCGTGGCCTGGCCCACCGCCTTCACCACCGATTCGAGGTCGGCGTTGACGAAGTTCAACACCACCTGGTCACGGCTGCGCGGCGAGATGTCGTTGGGTTGCGGTACCTGTTGCTGCGGCTGCGCCCACGCCATGGCGGGAGACAGCAGCGACAAGGTGCACAGCAGCGCGGTGGCGCGGGCGCAGACGGTGCGGACGAGGTGGTGGTGTGCTTGCGTTGTCATCATCGGTTTCAGGCCAGGGCTTCGGCTATCAGAAGCGCAGCCGTGTCACGTTGTTTTCCGTTCGTCCCAGCAGGCTCAACAGGCCCGCCAGCTGGGTGGCCGCCTCGGGGTCGGCATGGGCCGTACCTTCGAAGCGGGACTGCCGGCCGAGCGTGCCGCTGCCCTCCAGGTGCAGCGGTCCGGCCGTGGTCTTCAATTGCAGGCGGCCGTCGGCGCCGGCCAGGTCGACGTCCGCGCGATAGCTGCCCAGCGGGCGCAGGCGGCTCACCGCCGCCGACATCTGATCCAGTTGCAAGGTCAGATGCCCGAATGTCTGGTTGCCGGCAAACTTGCCCTGCAGCGCCGTCCAGTCGATCCGCATCGTGCCGTCCGGCCGAAGCGTGTTGAACGGGGCGCCGATGCCTTCCAGCAGCGACGCCGGCAGGCGGATGCCGCCCGACTGCACGCTCCAGCCGGTGGGCGTCACCGCCACCGTTACCGGCGCGGCCATCGTCATGTCCTGTTCCAGCACCAGGCGCAATGTGCCCGTCAGCAATGGCCAGAACGCCACGCGCCAGGTCAGCCGTCCCGGCAGCACGGTGGATGTCTGGCTGCCCGTGCCGGCCGACAGCGCCAACGTGGCGCTGCCATGCCACAGCGTGCCCGACGCATCGGCCAGCAGCACGCGGCGTCCGCTTTCCGTGGCGATGCGTTCGGCCATCCACGTGGCAGGCAGCGAAGCCGTCACCGTCACTACCACGGTTGCCGCGCCCAGCAGCGCCCAGCGCAGCCATTGCCAGCCGCGCGACGCGCGGGCGCGCCGGCGGGGCAGGCGCAGGGCCTCGAGCCGCGCCATCAGTTGCGGCCACCGGCACCGGGGCCTTGCAGCGTTGCCGTGACATTGACCAGCGCCGTGGCGCCGACATAGCTGATGCGGGCGTCCGTGACCTTGAGCCGCTGCTGGGCGCGCACATCCTGCAGCCAGCTGGCCACCGAGCCGAAGGCCACCTTGTCCAGCTGGACCTGCACGGCGTTGTCGCCGGTGGCCGCCAGTCGCGTGGCTTTCAGGCCGTGCTGGCCGAGGTTGTCCTGCAGCGCCTGGGTCAGCGCATCGCCGCGCAGCGACGGCGCCGGGCTGGCTTGCAGCCCCCGCGCTTCCTGCGCCAGCGTTTCCATTTCGGCCAGGTCGGCGCGCTGCGCCGGCAGGTTGCGCATCAGGCGGTCGCGGCCGGTCGCGGCCGGCTCCCACAGCACCAGGTAGCCGAACACCAGCACCAGCACCACCGCGCCACCGCCCAGGATGGCCTGCTCGCGCGGATTGCGGGCGTTCCAGAAAGTGTCGAAGCTTTCGCGCCACGCGTCGGGCACGCGCGGGCGCAGCCTGCCAAGTCGGCCGGCGGACGTACCCGTTGCGGCGGTGCCGGCGGCGGGGCGATTGGCGGATTTACCGAACTTCATGCGCCGGCCCTGCCTTGCGCCGGGCTGTCGGCGCGCGCGTCGCTCTTGATCGTCCAGCGCGAGCCGGGCGCGGTCGGCGCGCCGCCCGCCCGCACGGCGGCGTCCGGCGGCGTCTTGTCTTCTTCCATCTGCAGGCCTGCTTGCCGCGCCGCGGTGCGCAGCGCATTGGTATTGGTGCCCGGCTTGAGCGTGACGTAGAGCGCGCCGGCGCGATAGTCGAGCTGCAGCAGCGCATCGGGCGGCAGGTCGTGGGCGGCGCGGGCGAAGCCATCGGCCAGCGGCAGGAAATCGCTGGGTGTGCTGCGGCCGCTGGCCGTGCGCAGCTGTTCCATCTGGCGGCGCATCAGCAGCGGCGGCTCGGCCACCGGCGGCACGTTCGGAAAAGCGGTATGGAGGATATCGATCTGGGCGGCATCGATGCGTTTCGACTCCTGACGCAGCATCAGCCATTGGGCGTTCATGCCGATGATCTGCACCAGTGCCAGCCCCACGGCCAGCGCCACCGGCAGGCGCCAGGCCAGCACGTTCCAGCGGTCCATCCGGCCCTGGGCGAACTCGAACTGCGCCAGGTCGATCTGCGGATCGCGCAGGCAGGCTTCGGCGCCCGCCAGCCAGATGCGCCAGTTTTCGGAAATCCGCGATGCACGTGCGACCGGCCGCTGCGTACGCAGCGCGGGGACCGGAGCGTGGGCCAGCGCGGCGGGGTCGCCATGCCATGCGCCGGCCGGGGCCAGCACCTGCCAGGCGGCCAAGGCCTGGTCATTGAGCAACAGGCCGTAACCATCGTAAGGGCCGGTCCGGACCGTCAGCTGCCAGAGTCGGGCCGTGTCGGCGGCGGCCGGCGGCGGCGCGGCGGCGTCCAGCAGCGAGGCCGACTGGGCCAGTGCCGATGTCGCGGCTTCCACCACCAGCGTGGCCGGCTGGGCCGATTCATCGGCAGTGCTGGGTGCCACGGGGACGGACGGCTGCGGCCCGGGGGCGGGCGCGGCGTCCCCGGCCAGCACCGGTGCGGGGACATCGACCGCATCGGCGGGCGTCGGCGCCGGCGCGGTGCCTTCTTCCAGTGGCAGGCACAGCTGGGCCGGCAGCACGTTGCGCCGGCGGTGCTTGTGTTCGGTGAACTGGTCGAGTGCGGCGCGCAGCCACGCGCGGTCGGTAACCATCAGCAGGCGACGGCGCGGGCCGCGTGCCGGGGCGGCCGGATCGAGTGCGGGGCCCAGTGCGATATGGCACGGCGCGGCGTCCGTGGCCAGCATGTCTTCCACCAGGTTCGGCAGGGCCAGCCGCAGTCGGGCCGGCGGCAGCGGCGGCACCATGGCTGCCGTGAGCAGCACATCGCTGGCGGCCAGAATCAGGACCAGGCGATCCGCCGCCGGCATTTCCGCCGCCAGGGCGTGGCCTTCGCGCAACAGCTCGGGCGTCGGCGACAGGCCGCCGGCGCGGCTTTTTTCCGCGGATGCCCGTACCAGCGCAAAAGGCATCGCGCCAAACTGCCACGGTTGCGGCTGGTCATGCGGCCGGTGCGGCAGGCGGACGTAGAGCGTGGTACTCAAGATTTCCCTGTTGTCTGTGGCGAAGATGCGCTGGAGACGCGTGGCTGGCCGATCAGCTGCCCGTTGGCGCCCCGCCGCCATGCGCCGGGGCAGGCTGGGGCGGACTGGCGGGCACAATCTCTGGCCCGGCGGCAGTTCGCTGCACCGGACCCGGCTCGGCGCAGCAGCATACCTTGCCTGTGTGACTTACGCGCGTCAATAGTGGTCGGACTGATTCTGCAGAACGATGATTCCTACACGCATCCGGGCAAAAACGGCTTGCGGCACGGCCCTGTTTCAGCGTTGCTCGGGCATGGCGTCGGCGTCGCGGACCCAGATGATGCGGGTGGTATTGCCACTGCCCAGCACGTCGGCCCGGAACACCAGCGACACCTTCAGCCGGCGCGCGCGCTCGTGCCGGACCAGGCCGTAGATCAGGAAATAGTGGGTGCGCACGTCGACCACGTCGCCCGGGTTGACCGCCTGCGGGGCGATGCCCTGCAGCTGGGACGTCACGTCGCCGGTGTTGTTGAAGTAGCTGCGGTCGCGCTGGCGCACCAGCTCGCGTGCCCGGTCGAGCGGCAACTTGTCGATCACGGCGGACAGGACTTCGGCTTCGGCGGTGTTTGCGTTGACCTTGGTACGCTCGGGCAACACCGTGACGAACGGTTCGAGCACCGCCACCATCGCCGGCGTATAGCCGGGCACCGCCAGCAGGTCTTCCACGCTGTCGGGCGGACGCGGCGCGGGCTGGCCGTTTGCCGAAACGCCCCGGGCCGCCCGCAGGAAATACTGCGCCGTCGGCTCGGCCAGGCCGGCGTTCATGCCCAGCGTTTGAAGCAGCCGTCTGAAGGCCAGCAGCGACGGCTGATCGATATTGGCCACGCGACCGGTGCCGTCGGCTTGCCAGATATAGAGGTTGGTCAGATTGAAGCGCGCCTGCGCGTCGAGGATGCGGCCGGACACGAACGACGTCTCGCCGCCTTCGGACGTGCTGACGCCGGCGCCCAGGAAGTCGGACAGCCGGGTTTCGGCCACGGGCACCGACCACGGTTCACCCAGGTAGTCCACCTGCGAGCGGCGCTGGTCGTCGCGCAGGATCAGACGCGACCAGTCCACCGCCGCCCGTTCGATCCAGGCAGCCTGGGCCACCAGCCGCTGGTTCTCGATCGAGCGGATCTGCACCTGCTGGCGCCACAGCATGCCGGACACCACGACCACGGCCAGCGTCACCATCAGCAGGGCCGTCACCACGGCGGCGCCTTGCTGGCGGCGGGGGCGCATGCGCGAGGCGGGGAAGGACGCGTGTGTCATCACATCCCCGTCATGCAGATTTTCTGGAACTGCCGCGTGGCATCGCCATCGCCCATGCGCGCGAACACGTTCAGTTCGACGGCACGCACCGCCACGCTGTTCGAGATCGTGCCGATGCCGGCCTGGGCATCGCTGGCGCCGGTGGCGGCCGCTGTGGCCGCTGTGGCCGCTGCCGCGGCCTCGGCCGCATTGGCCACGGCGCTGCCCTGCATCAACGCGGTGCGTACCCGGCCGGTATCGACCAGCCAGCCTGCCGGCTCGACCCAGGCACGCGCCGACAGCTGGTCGGCGTCGCCAAGCAGGCGGCGAATCTGCAGGCCTGCGCTGCCCGGCTGGCGCAGGGCCATCAGCGCACCCTGCACGTCGTTGCGGGAATAGGCCGCGCGGCTGGCCGCGCGCACGACGGTATTGCCGTCGAGCCGGTAGGCCACCACCTGCCAGGACGGCGGCCGGCCTTCGTCGCGGCGGTCGCGCACCAGCAGCAGCTGGTTGGCGCCAATCTCGACGGGGCTGGCCTGCAGTTGGGCCGGTTGGGCCAGGTGCTCGCAATCGGACTGGAACTGGCCGTAAAGCACCTTCAGGGCATCGAGCCGGGCGTCGTGGTCGGTCAGCCGCTCGCGGCTGCGGGTCAGGGAATCAAGCGCGCGCCAGCCGATGACGGCCATCACCGCCAGCAGCGTGACGGCGACCAGCATCTCCAGCAGCGTGAATCCGCGCCGGGCACCGGACCGGATACGGCGCTCAGAGAACATTGCGGGTTTCATTGGGCGCCAGCGTGACCAGCCACGCAAGCCGCACGGACTTGTTGCCGGCGGATGGATAAACGGCGATTTCCACGCGACGGAACGACGGATTGGGCGTGCCCGAGACCGTTTCCTCGCACCACAATGCCACGCCGCCCTGGGGGCAATCGTAGCCGCGCGTGCCGGGTTCGGGCCAGGTCTTGGACAGCCGCAGCGAGGCCAGGTGGTTTTCGGCGCTGAACTCGGCCAGCATGCGTTGCTGCAGTGACGCGCTGGACTCGACCATCGATCCCATCGCGCGCATGGCGGCGGTGAGGGCCACGGCCAGGATGGTCAGCGCGACCAGGACTTCGATCAGCGTGAATCCCCGGGCCGCGGCGCGGGTCGGGAAGGGCGGGCGGATCATTGCGTCACCGTCGCCACGTAGCGGCCACTGCCGTCGCCAGTCACGTCCACGCGGATCTCGCCGCGCGTCAGGACCAGCCGCTGCGGTTCGTCGATCGGCTCGCGGCCGAAGATCAGCCGTATCGGGCCGGTGCCCAGCTGGCGGCCGCCCTGCACGACGACCGCGCCATCCAGTGGCACGCGCCAGCGTCCCGGTGCAAAGACGTCGGTGCGCATCGGAACCCAGCCCTGCGGCGTGGATTCAAGAAAACGCCATCCCGAAGCGTCGCCTTCCCAGGCCAGCGGCCGGGCGCCGAGCTGGGCATCTTCCTGGGCCAGTTCGAACAGGCGGGCGATGCGCTGGCCATCGTCGAGTACGCGGCCGCGATCATTGGGGGTGGCGTTGACCGCCACGAGGGAGATGACGATGCCGGCGATCACCATGACCACCAGCAGTTCGAGCAGCGTGAAGCCGTGCAGCCGGCGGCGCTGGAGTAGGGCGGCCTGGCCGCGCGGCGTCGCCGGAGTCATGAAGGGCAGGGACGGGCTTATTCCCAGTTGCCGATGTCGGCGTCGTTGCCGCTGCCGCCAGCCTGGCCGTCGGCGGCAAAGCTGAACACGTCGATCTCGCCGCGCACGCCCGGGTTCAGGTACTGGTACGGATGACCCCAGGGATCCTTGGGCAGCTTTTCCAGGTAGCCGCCGCCCTTCCAGTTATTGGGGATCGGTTCGGTCGTCGGCTTGTTGACCAGTGCCGCCAGGCCTTGCTCGGTGGTCGGATAGCGGCCGTTGTCCAGGCGATAGAGCTTGAGCGCCTGCATGATCGACGAGATGTCCTGGCGCGCGGCGACGATACGGGCCTCGTCCGGGCGGCTCATGATCTTGGGCACCACCAGCGCCGCCAGCACGCCCAGAATCACGATCACCACCATGATCTCGATCAGGGTGAAGCCGCGGGCGAGGCGGCGACGAAGTTGCGTCCGGAGGGCGGCAGTCTGGGTGACGGTTCTGCGCATCGGTTGTGTGCCTTGTTGGTCGAGGTATGGTCGGAGAGTATAACCCCCGCCAGATGACCGTTTGGTGTGCTGCCGGGGTATCAGATCCGCATAAATGTACCAATGTGCAACTGCAATAAAAATCTTGCATTTAGGATGCACGTTATCTATGATTCCGTCACGATGCAACTGACCCGATTCTCCGACTATGCCTTGCGCCTGCTGATGTATGTATCACGCGGCGACGGCACCCGTCCGATCACGATCGCCGAAGTCGGCCAGCAGTTCGACATCTCGCACAATCACCTCGTGAAGGTGGCGGCGCGGCTGTCGAAGCTGGGCTGGATCTCGGCCACGCGTGGGCGGCATGGCGGGCTGCAGCTGGGCCCGGGTGCGGAGAAGCTGTCGATCGGCACGGTCCTGCGCGAGCTGGAAGGGCACAAGTCGGTGATCGACTGCGCCGACCCGCCGTGCGCGCTGAACGGCAATTGCCGGCTGAAGCGTGCGCTGGACCAGGCCGAAGAGGCGTTCTACCAGGCGCTTGACGGCGTCACGCTGGCCGAAGTTTCCGGCAACAGCCGGACGGCCGAGTCGATCATCAGTCTGCATCGCGATTTCCTGAGCCGGCGCGCGGCCTGAGGCAGCGGGCGAGACCCCTGCCACAGTCTGACGCCGGCTTTATCGTGGGTAAAAACATGCATTGGAAATGCATGAATTCACAGGAGTTTTTGCTGATGTTGTCCGCTGCTTCCCGCCCCTATATCGATGCCAGCGTCCCCGTGCTGCGCGAGCACGGTCTTGCCATTACCACGCACTTCTACCGCGAGATGTTCGCGGCGCGCCCCGAGCTCAAGAATCTGTTCAACATGGGCAACCAGGCCAACGGATCGCAGCAGCAGTCGCTGGCGTCCGCGGTGTTCGCCTATGCCGCAAACGTCGACCGCGCCGATGTGCTGGCGCCCGTGGTGGAGCGCATTGTCCACAAGCACGTGGCCGTCGGCCTGACCTCGGCCCACTATCCGATCGTCGGCAAGTATCTGCTCGAAGCCATTGCCGCCGTGCTCGGCGATGCCGCCACCCCGCCGCTGCTGGCGGCCTGGGACGAGGCCTACTGGCTGCTGGCCGGCGAACTGATCGCCGCCGAGGCGCGCCTGTATGACCGGCACGGCGTCAAGGCCGGCGAACTGCAGCGCGTGCGCGTGATCGCCCGCGAGCAGGAGGGCGACCAGGTGGTCTCGCTCACGCTGGCGGCCACCGACGGCAAGCCGCTGCGCGACTTTGCCCCGGGCCAGTACATCAGCGTGGAAGCCATCCTGGCCGACGGCCATCGCCAGTTGCGCCAGTACTCGCTGTCTGGCGAGCGCGGCCTGCCCACGTGGCGCATTTCGGTCAAGCGCGAGGACGGCGGCGCCGAAACGCCGGCGGGCGCGGTATCGAACTGGTTGCACGACAACGCGCATGTCGACACCACGTTGCACGTCAGCGCGCCATGGGGCGAATTCGCGCCGGCCATCGATGACCGCCGCCCGATCGTGCTGATGTCGGCCGGCATCGGCGTGACGCCGATGGTGTCCGTGCTGCGCACGCTGGCCAGGGAAAATCCGCATCGTCCGGTGCTGTTCGCGCACGCGGCACGCCATGGCGGGCACCACGCGCATCGCGGCGACCTGGGTTGGGCGCGCGAACGGATGCCGAACCTTCGTACCCACATCAGCTACGAAACCCCGCAGGCTACCGATGTATCGGGCCGCGACTTCGACCACGCCGGCACGATGCCGATCGAATCGCTGCTCAAGGCCGAAGAGACCTCGGCATTCAACGATGCGCGCTTCTACCTGTGCGGCCCGCTGGGCTTCATGCAGGCCCAACGTCATGCACTGATCAAAGCGGGGATTCCGGTGGGTCATATCCACCGTGAAGTGTTCGGCCCCGATCTGCTCGACGACCTGCTCTGATCTTCGGCGCCCCCCGGCGCCAGCCGTTGGGCTGGCACGACTGACAGACAATCGACGCATGCGTCTGGTACGCTAGGCGACCTCCTGGATTCCGCCGCCTGGCGTATCGCTCGTGCCAACCCTGACCCGGCCTGCCTTCCGCTTCGACCTTTCCGCCTCCTGGCTGCCGCGCGCGGCCAGTCTGTTGCTATTTGTAGCGCTGTGCGCACTGGTCACGCACTGGGTGCTCGTGTTCAGCGCGATGCGGACGATTCCCGTACCCAAATCGGCGCGTATCGCCCAGACCGAGGCCGTGGAAACCGGTGCGGTGGCCACGCTGTTCGGCGGCAGTGCGCAATCGGGCGTGCGGGATGTCCAATTGATCGGCGTGGTGGCGGACGTCGATGGCGTGGGTCCGGCGGCAGCCATCCTGTCGCTGGATGGCGGGCCGCCCAAGGCGGTGCGCGCCGGTGCCTCCCTCTCGTCCCAGATCCGGCTCACCGAAATTCATGGCCGCAATATCGTGATCGAGCGCAACGGCGTGCGCCAGGAAATTGCGCTGCCGCTACAGAACACCGTATCGGTCGGTCGTCCTGGCAATGCACCGGCGGCGCCGCCGTCCGGTGCGGCCGCACCGTTGTCGACGCCGATGCCGGCCCCGGTGCAGTCGGCACCGCCGCCTGTGGCCAGTGCGCCGGTACAGCAGCCGCCTCAGCAGTTCCAGCCGCAGGCACCCCAACAGCAGGGCCTCGCGCCGCAGCAATTCCAGTCAGTGCCGCCGCACGGCGCCGAGAACCAGCTGCCAAAAGACTGATCAAATCGTAAAAATACGAGTTTCACAATATTGCGCAATCTTTGACTGTATTGCGGCCGTTTACGGCCCGAGTCGATTCTGTGAGGCCCGTAACATCGTATTAAAACTGCCAACTTGGCGTGGTTGTCTGCGTTCTAATCCGTACATGCCCAACGTGATGAAAAGGAGCACAGACATGCAACGCAATCACAAGACGCACATCCTGAAGAGCTTTATCGCCGCCTCGGCCGTATTCATGGCCGCGGGTGCCGCCTTTGCGCAAACCACGCCGGCCCCGGCCGCGCCGCAGGCCGCTCCGCAGGGCGGCCCCGCGCCTCACCATCGCATGGGCGGACCGGGCGAGCACCACCATGGCGGCATGATGTGGATGAAGTCGGTCGACACCGACGGCGATGGCACGATCTCGAAGGCCGAAGCCGATGCGATGTTCAACAAGATCGATACCAACCACGACGGCAAGCTCGACAAGACCGAGCTGGCTGCCTATCGCAAGGCTGCCTGGGAGCAGCGTCGCGCCGAGATGAAGGCCGAATTCGAGGCCAAGTTCAAGGCTGCGGACAAGAACAACGACGGTGCGCTGACGCGCGACGAGTTCAAGGCTGCCTTTCCGCGTATGGCCGACCGCTTCGACAAGCTCGACGCCAACCGTGACGGCAAGGTGACCATGGCTGAAATCCAGTCGGACATGCAGAAGATGCACAAGGACCGGATGGATCGCATGCAGCGTCGCGGCCCTGACGGAGCCTCGGCCCCGTCCGTTCCGTCGTCGAGCGGCAACTAAACCCTTGCCCCGGCAACAGCCAGGCGCGGCCTTCGGGTCGCGCTTTTTTGTTTTGGCTGGCACCATCCTTGCCTTGCCCACGTGACGCATGCGCCGGCTGCATATGACTGCCGTACTAGTCCCTGCATGAAATAAATTGCGGACTTGTGCACGACTTGCTAAATTTGCGCAAAAAAATTGCCGACAAACATATTGCGGAGCAACAAAACGTGAGCAAGGTGGAGCTGGACAAGATCGACCGGAAGATTCTGGAGGTCCTGCAGACCAACGGGAGGCTGACCAATCTGGAAGTGGCGGAGCGCGTGAATCTGTCGCCGAGCCCCTGCCTGCGCCGCATCCGTCGGCTCGAGGAAATTGGCGTGATTCGCCAGTATGCGGCGCTGCTCGAACCGAACAAGATCGGGCTGGGCCTGCTTGCCTATATCAATGTGCGGTTGGAAAAGCAGGGCGGCACGCCCAAGGGCAAGGCGCCGCTGGACCTGTTTCGTGCCGCCATCCAGACCTGGCCGGAAGTGGCCGCCTGCCACGCCATGACGGGCGAGATGGATCTGCTGCTCAAGGTCTATGTCGAAGATATGGAGCACTTTGCGCGCTTCATGCAGGAACAATTGCTGGCGCATCCGTCGGTGATCGATGTTCGTTCCAGCTTTGCACTGGAGTCGATCAAGGACACCACGGCGCTGCCCGTGGCCGGGGGAGCCTGACAGCGGCGCAAGCCGCACTTGGGTCCGCACCAAACAGAAACGGCGCACCTTGCGGGTGCGCCGTTTTTCATTCGGGGTCGCCGGACGGGGTCAGGCGGTGCCTTTCTGCGGCACCAGCGAGCGCCAGAAACGCAGGCCAAATCGGCGGACATCGCGCAGATTGCGCCGGACCATGTAGTCGAGGTCCGCCACCTGTTCGTCGATGGCCTCGGTCAGGCGGCTCACCGTGTCGGCGGGCGGCAGTTCCAGGTAGGCATCGGCTTCGCCATAGGCGTATTGCACCTTCATGCCGGCCTTCTTGGCGATGTGCATCATCGCCGCGTTACGCGACAGGCAGTGCATGTACAGCGTGCGGACGCTGGTATTGCGGCCATGCATGGCGGCGCGCTGGAACAAGGCGCTGCCGATGCCCCGGCCCCGGGCGCTCTTCGACACCGACACGCCGAACTCGGCAACGCGGCCCTGGGCGTTGTCGCGCAGGTTTGCGAAGTGGCCGACGCCAACCAGTTCCAGGTGCTCGTCATAGACGCCAAACACGCTGTCGTGGTCGAAATCGATGCTTTCCACATAGGCTTCGATCACGTGGTTGCCAACCGACTGGCCAAAACGGAGCAGGCGATCTTCCTCGCCCAGGGCGAGAAAATGCTTCTGCAGACGCGAGCGATGATGGGCAGCCAGTTCGCGCACCAGTGTGGTGTGACGCTGGGTTGCCTGGCTCGCCTCGGCTGCGCGGCGAAGATCTTCGTCGGTGACTGCGCCGACGGCCTTGCTCAGTTCGAGCGGGTTCACTTGGTTTCCTTCTTCAGTGATCGGTATAAAAATAGCACCGTCGCGGTGGTCGTCCCTGCTCTTTCATCCAACTCTGTGCGGCATGAGTTGGATTTGTGATCCAGAATGCTGGATTCGGGCAAACACTAGGTTGCTGCGGCGCGAAAAGTATTGTAGTGGAATTGTCAGTCTCGCGTAAGCTACCCGTCCGCCAAACCGTGGCGCGAAAGCGGGTCAGATAGAAAAACACTGACAATTCAATAAGTTATGAACGCGGCTGGGACGTCGACGGTGTGTGGGTTGTGGATTTGCTGCAACGCCGCACCCGGCTGGCTTGTCTGTCGCATCGATCCCCCAAGGGAAAGACAAAGCCCCATTCATGAACGAGCCACCGATTGTTGTGATCTATGCGCATCCTGCGCCCCGACGCTCACGCGTCAACCATCCCCTTGCCGAAGCCCTTGCCGAACTGCCCCATGTGGCGGTGCGTGAGCTTTACAACCGCTATGTCGACTACGACATCGACGTCGTAGCGGAACAGCGGCTGCTGTCGACCGCCGAAACCGTGGTGCTGCTGTTCCCGGTGCGGTGGTACAGCGTGCCGGCGCTGATGAAGCTCTGGCTCGACGACGTGCTCGAAATGGGTTGGGCCTACGGGCCCGGCGGCACGGCGCTGCGGGGCAAGTCGATGCTGGCCGTGGTCAGCGCGGGCGGCCAGGCGGATGCTTACGGTCCCGACGGCGCCCACGGCCATCCGATCGGCGATTTCCTGCTGCCGCTGGAGCAGACCGCCCTGCAGTGCGGCATGAGCTGGATGCCCCCGATCGTGCTGCACGACGCCGACCGCGCCGACACCGACGCCGTGGCGCTGCACATCGAACACGTGGCGCGCCATCTGGCAGCCCCGCCGCTGCCCCCGGAAACACAGGAATGGCCGGCATCCGAGGTCAGCGGGGAGGACGCGCAATGAACCAGCATGACTTCCTGATTGCCCTGCTGGTGTTCCTGGTGGCGGCCGTGGTGGCCGTGCCGGCCGCGCGCCGATTCCAGCTGGGCGCGGTGCTGGGCTACCTGATCGCGGGTGCCGCCATCGGCCCGTTTGCCTTGCGCCTGGTGACCAACGTCGAGTCGATCCTCCATTTCTCGGAGTTCGGCGTCGTACTGATGATGTTCGTGATCGGGCTGGAACTGGAGCCGCGCAAGCTCAAGGCGCTGAAGCAGAGCATCTTTGGCTACGGTTCGATACAGATGGCGGCGTGCGCGTTGGCCATCGGCATTGTTGCAGCCCTGTTCGGCGCGCCCTGGCAGGTCGCCATCGTCGCCGGGCTGGGCCTGGCGCTGTCGTCCACCGCCATCGCGTTTGCCACGCTGGCAGAGCGCAACCTGATGCAGACCGGCGCCGGCGCCGCCAGCTTCGGCATTCTGCTATTTCAGGATATCGCCGCGATTCCGATGATCGCGCTGCTGCCGCTTCTGGCGGCGGACGGCGCGGGTGCCACGGCCCACGGCCCGGAGAACTGGCAGACCGCCGCCAAGGCGGTGGCCGTGATTGGCGCGGTGGTCGTGGGCGGCCGCTACCTGGTGCGGCCGGCCTTGCGCGTGATTGCCCGCACCGGCATGCGCGAGATGTTCACCGCGTTTTCGCTGCTGCTGGTGGTCGGCATCGCGCTGATGATGGACGCCGTGGGCCTGTCGATGGCGCTTGGCACCTTCGTGGCCGGCGTGCTGCTGGCGGACTCGGAATATCGCCACGCGCTGGAGGCCGACATCGAGCCGTTCAAGGGCCTGCTGCTCGGTCTGTTCTTCATGGCGGTGGGCATGTCGATCGATTTCGGCATCCTCGCGCAGCAGCCCGGCAAGGTGATGGGCTTCGTGGCGGCGTTCGTGCTGATCAAGACCGCGGTGCTGACGCTGCTGGCCAAACGCTTCCGGGTGTCGCGCGGGCAGTGGCTGCTGTTTGGCCTGCTGATCTCGCAGGGCGGCGAATTTGCGTTCGTCGTATTTGCCGAGGCGCGCACGGTCGGCCTGCTGCCCAGGGAAACCGAGGCGCTGCTGGTGCTGATCGTGGCGCTGTCGATGGTGGCCACCCCGCTGTTGCTGCTGCTGTTCGACCAGTTGCTGGCTCCGCGTCTCAACGCGATGTCGAAGCGGCCCGACGACGAGATCACCAATCATCACAATCCGGTGATCATTGCCGGGTTTGGGCGCTTCGGCCAGATCATAGGGCGCCTGCTGTATGCGCAGGGCATTGGCGTGACGGTGCTGGACCATGATCCAGACCAGATCGAATTCCTGCGCCAGTACGGCTTCAAGATCTTCTACGGCGATGCCACGCGCATGGACCTGCTCGAAGCGGCCGGCGCCGGCGAGGCGAAGATCCTGATCGTGGCCATCGAGGACCTGGACGACAACCTCGGGCTGATCGACAAGGTGCGCCACCGCTGGCCGGACCTGAAGATCTACACGCGGGCGCGCCATGTGTCGCACGTCTACCAGCTCATGGATCGCGGCATCGGCATCGACAACTACGAGCGCGAGATGTTCGAGGGTTCGTTGATGCTGGGACGCAAGGTGCTGGAGGGACTGGGCTTCGACCGGGTGGAGGCGCGTGGCGTGGCGCTGCGCTTCCGGCGCCACAATATCGAGGCCATCGACCGCTTCTACCCGTACTACAAGGATCAGAAAAAGCTGGTCTCGCTGGCCAAGCAGGCGCGCGACGAACTGGAGGAGATGTTCCGCCAGGACCGCGACCAGCGGCGCAAGCAGGAAGACGCCGAATGGTCCTGAGCCCGCCCCGGCAGCCGTCCGGTGGCTGAAGCGGGCTGGGACGCGAAGGGCCCGACCCGCCCGATCAGCCCGATCAGCCCGATCAGCCCGACCAGCCTGACCAGCCTGACCAGCCCGACCAGCCTGATCAGCCTGATCAGCCTGCCCGGCTCAGTCGCCCCGGTCGGCTCAGTCGGCTCAGTCGGCTCGGTCGGCTCGGTCGGCTCAGTCGCCCCGGTCGGCTCAGTCGGCCCGGTCGCCCCGGTCGGCACCCGGCATGCCCGGTGCGAGGCCGTGTTCGAGCAGCCCGACCACCATCTCGGCGAATGCCCCGTATGACAGCCGGCCACCGGGTTTGAGCCAGGTGAAGGTCCAGTTGATCATGCCGAACACGGTCATGGTCAGCGCGGTCTGGTTGTCGCGTGTCACGCGCTCCGGATAGGCGCGCTGCAGCAGGCGCGCGAACGCCGCCACCACGTCGCGCTCGCGCTGCAGGATCTGGTCGCGCTGCTCCTCGGCCAGAAACTTCACATCGTTGATCAGCGCGATATGGCGCGTTTGCGACGTCTCATACTCGGCCAGGAAGGCGCGCAGCAAATGGGCGAATGTCTCGCGATGGTTGCGCGACTGGCGCGTGCCTTCGGCCTCCACCTCCGTGACGATCTGCATCAGCTGCCGGGTGTAGCGGTCCAGCAGGTCGAACAGGATCGCTTCCTTGCTCTCGTAATAGTGGTAGAGCCTGGCCTTGGACGTGCCGCAGGCCGCAGCCAGGTCGGCCATCGAGGTGCTGGGGTAGCTGGAGGCGGCAAAGGCGGCGGCCGCCAGGTCGAGAATCTGTTCGCGTTGCGCCTCGAAATCGGGCGCCTTGGTTCGTGCCATAGGGGTCGGATCGATCCGCCTGTTGTTCTGTTATCGGTACGGCGTCAATCGGTGTGGGCAGCGAGGGGGTTGCGGCGGATATCGCAGGATTCGAGGCTTTGCGGGTCGCCGCGCAGCTCCAGCTGTCCCGTGCTGACCAGCTCGCGGCAGCGCCAGAAGACGAACCAGTCGCTGGCCAGCAGGCCCTCGATGGCACCCATCACGCTGCCTACCACCTGCAGGGCCGGCGTCCAGTCTTCGGGGGCGCGCTCCAGGATCACGTCGTCGACGTTGTGATAGGCCGCGGGCACCAGCGTATTGCCCTTCCACAGCCGCACATCGGCGTTTTCCTTGACGTTCTGTTGCCACTCGTAGCCGAGCCGGCCCAGGCGCAGCACCGATACCGGGGCGATCGTCGAAAAGCGACGTGCCAGACGGGCGGCCGGATACATGCCGACGGCGGTCAGGCTGCCGTGCGTGGGGGCTTCCAGCTCGCGCAGGTCCATCGCCACTTCGTTGATGCGCTGCGGAGCCTGGTAAAGATGGAACACCACCCGGCGCAGCATCAACTGGTCCGATGCGCTCTGGCCATGCCAGATGGCCACTTCCATGTCGTCGCGACGCAGTTGCTGGAGCTGGTCCAGCGCCTGGCGCATCTCGGCCGCGAAGTCGATATCGGTGTGCGGCGCCACGCGCTGCCAGAAGCCGGAGCGGATCAGGCCGGTGCTGTCGATATCGGCGATCGGACCCACGGCAAGATCGTCGCGCAGGACGACCACCGGGTCGGGGCGGGCAGCCTGGGCCAGAGCCTGGCGCAGCGTGTTGCCCGCGACATCGCCGTTGACGACATGTATGTATTGCATGACCGTGATTGTATAGGGTGCGACGGGTGCCGGACCTCCGGACGCGGCCGCCGCCACCGCCGTCAGGCGGCCGCTGGGCGGGCGATGCGACGCATGAAGCGTGTTCCGCCATTGTAATCACGGTGCGACACCGGCCGGGCATCGGCGGCTGTCTGACAATGTGGGATTCCTGCCATACGTTCGACACCCTTGACATCGGCCCGGCGCGCTGGTCGGTCCTTACCGTTCGTCGTAGCTGACCACCACCCGAGGCGTCAGCGCGCGCGCCTGGCATGTCAGCACAAAGCCCTTTTCCATTTCCCACGGTTCGAGCGTGTAGTTCTTCTCCATTTCCACCTCGCCCTCCAGCACCTTGGCGCGGCAGGTACAGCAGACGCCGCCCTTGCAGGCATAGGGCAGATCCAGCCCGGCGGCCAGCGCGGTGTCCAGCACTTTGGCGCCGGTCAAAGGCAGGCGCATCTTGTGCTGCTTGCCGTCCAGCACCACCACCAGTTCGGCGGTGCCGGCCTGGTCGGCATGGGCGGGCGGGGCGGTCCGGGGCTGGGTCAGCGGCACGCCGAATCGCTCGGCGTGGATCCGGTGCGGATCCAGCCCGGCGGCCTTGAGGGCTTCCTCGACTTCGTCGATCATCGACGCGGGGCCGCACACGAAGGCGGCATCGATGTCGTCCACGGGCAGCAGGGTTTGCAGGAACGCGGTCACGCGGTCGCGGTCGAGCCGGCCGTGCAGCAGATCCACCTCCTGCGGCTGGCGCGACAGCACGTGGTACAGCGTGAAGCGCGACAGGTACTGGTTCTTCAGGTCTTCGAGCGCCTCGGAGAAGATGATCGAATCGACGCTGCGGTTGCCATAGACCAGCGTGAACCGGCTGCGCGGCTCCTGGGCCAGCGTGGTGCGGATCAGCGAAATCACCGGCGTGATGCCGCTGCCTGCCGCAAAGGCCACATAGTGGCGCGATGCATCGGCATCGAGCGGCACGTGGAAGCGGCCATCGGGTGTCATGACGTCGAGCACCTGGCCGGCGGCCACGTTGTCATGGATCCACGTGGAGAACACGCCGTCGTCCACCAGCTTTACAGCCACGCGCAGTTCGCCGCGATCGTCGTAGTCCTGCACGCCGCAGCAGATCGAGTACGAGCGGCGCACGTCCTTGCCCTCGACAGGCGCCTTGATCGTCAGGAACTGGCCCTGCGTGAAGCGGTAGGCATCGCGCAGTTCCGGCGGGACATCGAAGGCAATCGAGACCGTGTCCGGGGTCTCGGGGCGAACCTGCGCCACGCGCAACGGATGGAACTGTGGGGTCATGGGCCGGCGGTGCTCAATAGGGTTTGAAGTAGTCGAACGGTTCGCGGCAATCCAGGCAGCGATAGAGCGCCTTGCAGGCCGTGGAGGCAAAGCGCGACAGCTCCTGCGTGTGGACGCTGCCGCAGCGCGGGCATGCAATGGCAGGCGACTGCGGCTGGCGCGGCACGAAGTGCAATGGCTGGACGTTGCCACCGTGCGTGGCCGGGCTGGCGCACTGGCCCGGCGGCGCGATGCCGAAGGCGTGCAGGCTGGCGCGGCCGGCTTCGGTGATCCAGTCGGTGGTCCAGGCCGGCGCCAGCACGGTGCGCACGCGCCACGGCGCCAGGCCGGCTGCTTCGAGCGCGCGTCCGGCGTCTTCCTCGATCTGCGACATCGCCGGGCAGCCCGAATACGTGGGGGTGATGATGGCCTCGATGGTCTGGCCATCGTCGGCCAGCACCACGTCGCGCAGGATGCCGAGGTCGCGGATCGACACGACCGGGATCTCGGGGTCGGGCACGGCTTCCAGGGCGGCCCAGGCGCGGGCCAGCCGGTCCGTGGGCGAAACCGGGGATTCGGCGGGCGTGGAGTCGCCACTGCGCGCGGCGGTGGGCGCGAACGTTGGCGCGAACGTTGGCGCGAATGGCGATGCCGGAGCCAGTGTCATCGGCGCGGGATGGGTACGCATGGCCGGCCTCGTTACCACTGCGCGCCCGGATGGGCCCGCGCCAGCCCCTGCAGTTCGGCCAGCAGGTAGCTCATGTGTTCGGAATGCACGCCGTGCTTGCCGGTGGACACGAACGCCGACGGCGCCGGGCGCTGCAGGGTGGCGTCATCGAGCGTGGCGGCAACGGTGGCCTCCCACGCCTCGCGCAGGCCGGACGTCAGCACGCCCACGCCCTGTGCGGCCACTTGCTGCTCCACCGCGTCGTCGGCGAAGCATTCGTTCATATAGGGCAGCAGATGATCGAGCGCCCGTTGCATGCGCGCGTGCGAGGCGTCGGTGCCGTCGCCCAGGCGCACCACCCAGTCGGCGGCATGGTGCAGGTGGTAGCGCACCTCCTTGGCCGACTTTGCCGCGATGGCCGCCAGCTCGGCGTCGGTGCTGAGCGCCAGCGCCGGCCAGAGTTCGGCCATCAGCGCGCTGTACAGGAAGTTGCGCATGAGGGTGACCGCGTAGTCGCGGTCGGCGCGCGCCGTGCCGGCCAGCGGGCCGTGGTGGGGCAGCTCCTGTAGCGTCCAGTTGCGGAATTCCGGTTCGCTGCGCCAGTAGGCGTAGTCGTCCTCGTGGCGCACGCGGCCGGTCAGCCGGCCTTCCAGCGCGCCGGCGTGGCTGTACAGCAGGCGGGCCTGCCCGATCAGGTCGAGGCTGATATTGGCCAGCGCGATGTCTTCTTCGAGCACCGGGCCGTGGCCGCACCATTCGGCATTGCGCTGACCCAGGATCAGCGCGTTGTCGGCCAGGCGCAGCACGTATTGCAGGGGGGCGGTCTGTGCCAGCGGCAGGCGCGCCAGGGCGACGCCGTCGGCTACGTTGGTTTGCGTCATGGGGCCGGCCTTACATATGGTTCACTTCGTCGGGCAACTGGTAGAACGTGGGGTGACGGTAGATCTTGTCCGCGGCCGGGTCGAACAGCTCGGCCTTTTCGGCCGGGGCGCTGGCCGTGATGGCGGCGGACGGCACCACCCAGATCGACACGCCTTCCTGCCGGCGCGTGTAGACATCGCGTGCCATGTGCAGCGCCTGCCGGGCATCGGCAGCGTGCAGGCTGCCGCAGTGCTTGTGTTCCAGGCCCTGCTTGCTGCGGACGAAAACTTCCCACAGCGGCCATTCCTTTTGTTGTGTCATGGTGGTCTCCGGATCAGGCCGCCTTGGCCGGGGATGCGCGCCGGGCGCGCTTTTCGGCATGGGCCAGCGCCGCCTCGCGTACCCAGGCGCCGTCTTCGTGCGCCTTGACGCGCGTGGCCAGCCGCTCGCGATTGCAGGGGCCGTCGCCGTTGATCACGCGCCAGAATTCTTCCCAGTCCAGCGGGCTGTAGTCGTAGTGGCCGCGCTCGTCGTTCCAGACCAGGCCGGGGTCGGGCAGCGTCACGCCAAGCACCCTGGCCTGCTCGACGGTGGCGTCGATGAACTTCTGGCGCAGGTCGTCGTTGGATATGCGCTTGATGCCCCAGGCCATGGTCTGGGTGCTGTTGGTGGACGCCGCGTCGGGCGGCCCGAACATCATCAGCACCGGAAACCACCAGCGGTCCACGGCGTCCTGCACCATGGCGCGCTGGGCTTCGGTGCCGCGCATCATGCTCAGCAGCGCGTCAAAGCCCTGGCGCTGGTGGAACGACTCTTCCTTGCAGATGCGGATCATGGCCCGCGCGTAGGGGCCGTACGAGCAGCGGCACAGCGGGATCTGGTTCATGATCGCCGCCCCATCCACGAGCCAGCCGATCACGCCGACGTCGGCCCACGTCAGCGTGGGGTAGTTGAAGATCGACGAATATTTGGCGCGGCCGCTGTGCAGGCCGTCGAGCAGATCGTCGCGCGACGCATTGAGCGTTTCGGCCGCGCTATACAGATAGAGGCCGTGGCCGCCTTCGTCCTGCACCTTGGCCAGCAGAATGGCCTTGCGCTTGAGCGACGGGGCGCGGCTGATCCAGTTGCCCTCGGGCTGCATGCCGATGATTTCCGAATGCGCATGTTGCGAGATCTGCCGTACCAGCGTCTTGCGGTAGGCCTCGGGCATCCAGTCCATCGGCTCGATCTTGGCGTCTTCGGCGATGCGCGCGTCAAAGGCGGCCTGCCGCCTGGCCTGGTCGGCGTCGGCCGATGTGGGCCCATGCTGCGGCTGGCCCGGCAGGTCGAGGCTCTGTGTGTACATCACGTCTCCTTGACGTTCGTCTTTGGCGGGGGCCGACCTGTTCGTGGTGCGCTGGCGCGATACGGCGGAGAAGGGCGCGGACTGTTATGGGGTCGGTCAGTCGGCTAAATATAAATATAAACCGACTGGTCGGTCAATTTAAGAGTTTTACGATGGACACGTGGATTCGGCGCCACGTGTAGTATCGAGCTTCCACGACTTAATGGAGGGCAAAGCTATGTCGAGCAAGGCTTACGGCAAGATCGCGGTGGCTGTGGATGGCAGCAGCACGTCGGATCTGGCATTGCAGGAGGCGATTCGGGTGGCCAGCGGCGGCGGCACCGTGCTGGCGCTCTACGTGGTCGACAACGGTGTGATGCTGTTCGATGCGGGGTTCTACGATCCCACGCAGATCGAACGGGCCTATGTGGACAGCGGCAAGAAGGCGCTGGAGGCTGCCAGCGCGGTGCTCGGCAATGCCGGCGTGACCTTCGAGACCAAGCTGGTGACCGATCCGGCCGTCATCGGCGACATCGCGGGATCCATCAATGCGGCCGCCAGCGAATGGGGCGCGGACCTGCTGGTCATCGGCACCCATGGCCGCCGTGGCGTACGCCGTCTGGTGCTGGGCAGCGTGGCCGAAGCCGTGATTCGCCAGTCGACGACGCCCGTGCTGCTGGTGCGCGGCAAGGAATCCGCCGATTGATCGTCGACGGATAGTCGGCCCGGGGGCCGAGCAGACGGACGCCCGGCTGCTGGCGCCGGCGCGGTGGTCAGCCGGCGAACCGGAAATGGCCGCCGCGCAGCACGATCTCGCGGGCTTCGGTCAGCTCGAATAGCGTTTCCGCGAGCTGTTCGATGCGCCGGCGGTTGCTGGTGAAGGCGCGCACGAGATCCTCCTCGCGCGCCGATTGTGCCCCGCAATACGCTTCCAGTGCTTCTGCCGTGACCGAGTATTGCGACCGGGTGCCGTTCACAGTGGCGGGGCAGGACAGCGTCAGGCTGGCGCCGCAGTAGGTGGGAACGGTGCTGGGGAAGGTGATATCGACCATGGCGTGCCTCGTCTTGCCGGGAACGGGGAAACCGCGAATATCCTCTCAATATAGGCAATCGCGGTTGCCAGGCAAGCCGGCTGGCCCGTGTCTCAGGGCAAGCCCCGATCCCGCGCGTCAGCCGGCGCGCGCCCCCGGCAGCCGGACGCGCGCCGCTTCGGCCTGCTCGGCCGCCAGCGCGCGCAGGCGGATAACGGTTTGATGGGCGCTATCGATATGCGCGTCCGCGTAGGTGCACTGTTCGGCCAGGAAGTGCTCGAACGGGGCGTCGGACGGCGTCAGCGGTGCCATGCGCGCGGCCGCAATCGCCGCACTGACGCCGGTGCGGCCTGGCCGAACGGCCACTTCGGCCAGGCGGGCTTCCAGATCCGTCAGCAAAGACTGAATGGCGGCACCGGGCGCGGCATGCACTTCGCCCGATTCCGCGCCCGCCCGGACCAGGCCGGCCAGCGACGCCATGCGTCGCGCCGTGACATGCAGGGCGGCATGGGCCGCGCCAAGGCGTGGGTCGAGGTCCGCGGCGCACTGGGCCAGGGTGTCTTCGGCACGGGTTGAAGCCCTGCCGGCCGCCACGCGCAGGGCTTCCAGCCGCATGCGGGCTGGCGTGACGCTGCGTGCGGTGCTGATCGCGGCACGCAGGTAGACGGCGTTGACGGACAGCGCGTCCAGGCTGTGCCGGTACGCGCGCGACAACTCGGCGCGCGGGGCCAGTATGTAATAGCTGGCCAGCGCGATCAGGCATCCGATGGCCGTATCCATACCCCGCAGCGCCGCCACATGGCTGCTGCTCGACGCGGGCTCGCCCAGCCACGAAAACAGAATGACCGCCGGCGTCAGGCAGAATGCGAAGCCGCCCGCGCTGCCGGCCAGGCGCAGTGCGTAGGCCGCCGCCAGAAATATCGCGCTCAGCCCCAGCGCCAGTGTCGGGTTGGGATGGGCCAGGCCCACCAGGCAAGCCAGCAGGGCGCCAGCCAGCGAGCCGGCAAAGCGGTGGAACGAGATCTGCCGCGTGGTCTGCAGGCGCGGACTCAACACCATGATCACCGTGACGGCCACCCAATAGCCATGGTCGACTTGCAGCAGTTGCGATGGGAGCAGGCTCAGGCCGCCGGCGAACGCCATCCGGAGCGCATGACGGGTGATTCTGGCATCACGTGCGGCGATATCGGCGAGCGTATGCCCGATCCGGTCGACGATGCCGGCCAGTCCGGCATTCGGCCAGGCAAACGATTCGCGCCAGCGATCGAACGATGGATGCTGGGCCAGCGCGGCCAGGGCGGACTGATAGGCCGGCGGGGCGCCCGCGTTGGCGCGCTGGCCGATCAGCCTGCGCACATCGCGATCGAGCATGGCGCTCAGGGCGGGCAGGTCAGGCGCATGGCGGGCCAGCGCCTGCCGTACCTGCGCCTGCGTATCGGCCAGGCAGCGCGCGGCATACACCAGAGGCAGGCTGTGCTGTCCGCCGGCCCGCTCGCGCAGTTCGCCGGCCACGATCAGCAGGGCAAAGATGGCGTCCGCCACCGTTACCGCGTAGGCGTAGTGCAGCATGCCGACCGGATCGACCATGCCACGCCGGCCGATGACCGCGGCGCGTGCAGCCTCGATCCGCAGCCGGATTTCCTTCTTGTATAGCGAGGTGTCTTGCAGCCCCGGCGCAGCCAGGTGCTCGGCAAAGCGCCGGAGGGCATCGTAGGCGGCGGTGATCTCTGGCCGGGGCCGCGCCTCGCGCTGCGAGGGGATCAGCACCAGCGAAATCAGGCACGCAAACACGCCGCCGCGCAGATAATCCACGCCCGCCGTCCAGGCATGAACAAGCACCGACGGCTCGGCCACCGGCTGCAGGCACGCGGCAATCAGCACGACATAAAGCAGCTTGAAGCACAGTGCGGCGGCGGGGCCTCGTATTTCCGCCAGTCCGGCGACCAGGCCCGCGCAGATGACGACCGCCAGCGCGATCAGGGGCGACGACGCCAGACTGGCGCCGATCACGCTGGCCGCCGCACCGCCAATCCCCACCGCGCCAAGCCCGCGCATGCGTGCGCCAGCCGTGCCTTGCCGATCTGCCAGGCACGTCCAGATCGACGCCGTGGCCGACCACAGATAGCCGTTGTCTCCCGTCAGCCAGGCGATGCCGGCCAGCGCGAAAAACGACAGGCCATAGACCACGCCGCGCTGCAGGAAGGCGGAATCGGGCCAGAAGGAGAGTGAGCGCGGGACGCGGCGCATGATGGGGGCGTTGGAGTGGATGTCTCAGGGTGAGTACGGATTCCACTCTACGGGGACTATTGCTGCGTCGCAACATTTCCGTCAAACCGAGCCCCTTTGCCCGGCAAGAGTGCTGTATCGCACCAACGGCGGGAAATGTGTCGCAACACGGTGCAACTGTCACATTTCCGAAGTTCTACGATTGAAAGAACTTCAGTCGGGGTGAGATTCCCCAGATTTTGGGTAAAAAAAACCCGCGCAGGTTGTGCGCGGGTTGGAATCCACCGAGGTGGTGGAGGAGACAGACTTCACTATACACGACTTGTTGCGACGCACCAAGCGGCTTCTAAAAAAATGACTGCAACAGAGCACAATCACCGTTGTTGTCGTACAACAAGCGGCGTGATATCACCGAAAGAGATAGGCAATCCATATCGCGGCACCTAGTCCGACGACGTCGGCGAACAGGGCGCAGCCAAGGGCGTGTCGGGTATTTCGCACATTGACGCTGCCGAAGTAGACCGCCAGCACATAAAAGGTGGTTTCCGTCGATCCCTGGATGATGGCGGCGAGCCGTCCCTGGAAGGAATCGACGCCGTAGGTGGTCATCACATCGACCATCAGGCCGCGGGCGCCGGCGCCGGACAGGATCTTCATCAGCCCGACCGGCAGCGCCGGGACAAAATCCGTGTTGACCCCGAGCCACGTGAAACCGGCGGTCAGTCCGTGCATGACCACGTCCATGCAGCCGCTGGCCCGGAAAAGTCCGATCGCCACGAGGATCGCGACCAGATAAGGAATGATCTGTACGGCCACGCCGAACCCTTCCTTGGCGCCGTCGATAAAGGCATCGTACACATTGACGCGCCGGAGCGCGCCGCACACCAGGAACAGCGTGATCAGCGACAGGATGAAGCCGCTGCCCGCCAGGGCCGCGATCTGGCTGACCTGGTCGGGTGGGGCGTGGCGCAGCCAGGCAAACAGGCCGGCCACGGCCAGGCCCGCCACGGCAAAGGCGGCCAGCACGGCCGGCTTGAGCAGGTTCAGCCGCTGTACCCAGGCCACGGCCAGCAAGCCGGCCAGGCACGACGCGCCCGTGGCCAGCAGCGTGGGCAGGAAGATGTCGGCCGCATTGAAATTGACCAGCCCCTGCTTGACGGCCATGGCCTGGCGAATGGCGATGACCGATGTCGGAATCAGCGTCAGCCCGGCCGTGTTCAACACGATGAACATGATTTGTGCGTTGGTCGCCGTGTCCGGCTGCCGGTTCAGCGACTGCAACTCGCGCATCGCATTCAGGCCCAGCGGCGTGGCCGCGTTGTCCAGCCCCAGCATATTGGCGGACACATTCATCATCATCGCGCCCTGGGCCGGGTGCCCCTGCGGCACGCCCGGGAAGAAATGGCGCAGCAACGGGTTGACCAGTCGCGCAAACAGGTCGATGACCCCGGCGCGCTCGCCAATGCGCATGATGCCGATCCACAGGCTCATCACGCCGACCAGGCCGAGAGAAATCTCAAACGCGGTCCGCGAGCTGTCGAAAAGGCTGGTCAGCAGGGCCGGGAACACCGCGGTGTCGCCGCCAATGAGCCGCACACAGGCGGCCAGGAAGGAAATCAGGAAGAATCCGAGCCAGACGAGGTTCAGTGCCATCGACGTAAATTAGGCCAGTGGAGGGCTTCGCCACGTGGGTCGCGGCGAAGCCTCGCATCATAGCCTGCCGGTCTCACGCGATGTCGGCCCCGCGTTCCGCCAGCAATGCCCGCAAGATCGAGCGATGGCAGTGCGACTCATGCTCGCAATAGCAACCCAGCGAAAAATTTGTCTGGTGGGAGAAGGCGGCCAGCAGATCCAGCGTGCGGCTGGCGTCGGGCTGAGCCATCTCGGCACGAAAGTGCTTTTCGAAGGCGCGCCATGCCTTGGGGTCATTGGCGGCCTGGGCCGCCAGGGCTTGCGACACCAGTTCTGCGGAAGGCGAGAGCACGGGATACCAGACGTCGTAGAAATCCCGGCTGGCGAATTCTGCTTTCGGCACCCCGCGCGGCGGGCGGCGCACGGTGCCCATGCGCAGGCCTTCGCCGCTGGTGCGCGGTTCGCCGAGCCTGACGATGCGGATGGTCATCGGAAACTCTCCAGAATCACGCCGTGACGGCCTGCTGCAGCCCCAGGTCGTGGATCATGGTGTCACGCATGACAAACTTCTGCACTTTTCCCGTCACAGTCATCGGCATTTCTTCAACAAAGCGGATATAGCGCGGAATCTTGTAATGCGCGATCTGGTCGCGGCAGAAGGTACGGATGTCATCCTCGGTGGCGGTCTGTCCGGGTTTGAGCACGATCCACGCGCAGACTTCCTCGCCGTATTTGGGGTCGGGTACGCCGAACACCTGCACCGCCTGGACCTTGGGATGGCGGAACAGGAATTCCTCGATCTCGCGCGGATAGATGTTCTCCCCGCCACGGATCAGCATGTCCTTGACGCGTCCGACGATGTTGCAATAGCCGTCTGCATCGATGGTGGCCAGGTCGCCCGTGTGCATCCAGCCGTCGCGGATGGCCTCGCGCGTGCGTTCGTCGTCGTCCCAGTAACCCCGCATCACGGAGTAGCCGCGCGTGCAGAGTTCGCCGGTCTCGCCGCGCGGCACGATCTCGCCCGTGGCATCGACCACCTTGCATTCCAGGTGCGGCTGGACGCGGCCGACCGTGGCGACGCGCTTGTCGAGCGGATCGTCGGTGGCGCTCTGGAACGACACCGGGCTGGTTTCTGTCATGCCGTAGGCAATCGTCACCTCCGCCATGTGCATGTCAGTGACTACTCGCTTCATCACTTCAATCGGGCACGGGGCGCCAGCCATGATGCCGGTGCGCAGGGTCGAGAAATCGAACCGGCGGAAGTCCGGATGATCGAGCTGGGCGATGAACATGGTCGGTACGCCATGCAGCGCAGTGCACCGCTCGTCGGAAACGGCCTGCATGGTCGCCAGTGGATCGAATGCCTCGCCCGGAAATACCATGCAGGCGCCGACTGACACGCAGGCCAGGACGGACAGGACCATGCCGAAGCAGTGATATAGCGGGACGGGAATGCAAAGGCGGTCGCTGGCACCCAGGCGCATGGCCATGGCGACGAAGCGGCCGTTATTGACCACGTTGTGATGGGTCAGCGTCGCGCCCTTGGGGTTGCCGGTGGTGCCGCTGGTGAACTGGATATTGATCGCGTCGTGGGCGTCCAGCTGGCGGGTGATGGTATCGAGTACGCTGTTTTCAGGCGGCTGCAGCAGGCTGGCATAGTTGAGCATGCCCGGGGTCGGCGCTTCGCCCATGCGGACGACGGACTGCAGACAGGGCAGGCGGGCGGCGCGCAACTGGCCAGGCGTCGATTCGGACAATTCTGGTGCCAGCGCCTGCAGCATGCCTATATAGTCGCTCGACTTGAATCGGGTCGCCGTGATCAGCATCCGCACGCCAGCCTTGTTTAGCGCGTATTCCAGTTCCGCCTGGCGGTAGGCGGGGTTGATGTTGACCAGGATTGCGCCAATCCGGGCGGTCGCGAACTGGGTAACCAGCCATTCGGCCCGGTTCGGCGACCAGATGCCGACCCGGTCGCCGGCGGAGATCCCCCTGGCCAGCAGGCCGGCGGCGAGCTGATCGACCTGATCGGAAAATTCCCGCCAGGTCCACCGTATCGACTGTTCCCTGAAGATCACGGCGTCGCCGTTGGGGTTTGCCGTAACGGCACGCGCCAGCAGCGCGGGGATCGTATCGTCGGACAGCGGGATATCGGTCGCACCAACCACGTGTGAACGGTCGATGGGCACGGATTGCTTCATGAGTGTCTCCTTCAACAGCGTCTTCTAATAGGTTGGCTGGCAGCTTAGGACAGTTCTGAAACCGAGGCTGTCGCCCCCGTGACAGTTGGGCCGATTTGGGCGGACTGAACTTTTCATGGAAAGGGCTTGCGTACCCGGCCAATCCCATCTAATATTCGCCCCCTCGCAACACAAAGCGCGCTGCAAACGCAGCAGCGACAAGGGTTGCGGGGTTGGCAGGGGGTTGGGGTTGCGAGGTTTGCAGCGCTGGCCGGCAGAAAAAAGTTCTGCAAAAACTGTTGACGAAACGTTGAATGCGCTGCATAATCTCGTTTCTCCGCTGCAACGAAAGACGCAGCGACAGCGAACGGCAAAGCCGGTTGCTGGGGTTCTTTAACAAACAAACAACCGATAAGTGTGGGCGCTTGATGGCGAACGCCACGGAGCTTTGGCTTCGTGATGCTTCAAAAGTTATCAGTGCTCGCACAGTAAAACATGTTGGTTTGCGTCGCGAGACGCGAGCCAGTCAGTTTTCTGAGAGTGAGCGACCGCTCGAAAGAGCGAGGTGCTTCGGCACCACACAGAGATTGAACTGAAGAGTTTGATCCTGGCTCAGATTGAACGCTGGCGGCATGCCTTACACATGCAA
>Ga0102594_1000566_pt1 | contig 33051 bp, 39 predicted proteins | sample AraplaCol_mLB_r2_2_FD_76863 | JGI IMG/M metagenome (GOLD analysis project Ga0102594, IMG submission 76863) | Arabidopsis root microbial communities from North Carolina, USA - plate scrape MF_Col_mLB_r2 (SPADES assembly) (version 2) | ecosystem: Host-associated > Plants > Roots > Endosphere...
GCGCAGCGCGCCGATCGCGCCGGTGATGCACGAATGCAGGTCCGAACCGGTGCCGGCGATGACGCGCGCGGTGAAGGTCGATGCGTTGAACTCGTGTTCGGCGTAGAGGATCAGCGACTTGTCGAGCGAATCGGCATGCAGCTGCGAAGGTTCTTCGCCATGCAGCAGGTGCAGGAAGTGCGCGGCGACGGAATCGTCGTCGGTCTCCACGTCGATGCGGCGGCCGTTGCGCGTGAAGTGCCACCAGTACAGCAGCATCGAACCGAAGCTTGCGATGAGCTTGTCGGCGATGTCGCGCGCTTCGGAGGCCGGATGGCCTTCGCGCTCGGGCAGCACCGTGCCCAGCACCGAGCAGCCGGTGCGCAGCACGTCCATCGGATGCGCGTTGGCCGGGACCAGTTCCAGCGCTTCGGACACGATCGCCGGCAGGCCGCGCAGGCGCTTGAGCTTGGCCTTGTACTGCTTCAGCTGCGAAACGGTCGGCAGCGCGCCGTGCACGAGCAGGTGCGCGACTTCCTCGAAGGTCGACTTCGTCGCCAGGTCGTGGATGTCGTAGCCGCGGTAGTGCAGGTCGTTGCCGCTGCGGCCGACGGTGCACAGCGCGGTGTTGCCCGCGGCGGTGCCGCTGAGCGCGACGGATTTCTTGGGCTTGGGCAGGACCTGGTTGGTCTCGGTCATCGGGTTTCTCCTCGTGCGTGGTCCGGCGGGTTTTGACCGGTCGGACCGGGGTGCGACGTTGTCAGGACTGAAAGGGGCAACAGCGGGGTTTCGAACAAAGCCAGCCTGCGACGAGCCTGTCGCAGCCGACCGTGGTGGGCCGGATCGCGCCCGCCACGGTCGCAGGGCGGACGGACGCGCCGGCGGAGATGGGCACAGGGGGAATCCACATTCACGGATGCCCTGTACGCTCCGTCGGCCGACCTTTTCCCTTACTTCTTGCCGCTGGCGAACAGCGAGTCGAGCTTGTCCTCGTAGGCGTGGTAGCCCAGGAAGTCGTACAGCTGCGCGCGCGTCTGCAGCGTATCGACGATGTTCTTCTGCGTGCCTTCGCGGCGGACGGTCTCGTAGAAGTTCAGCGCCGCCTTGTTCATCGCGCGATACGCGCCGCAGCAGTACAGCGCGATGTCGACGTTGGCGTCGCGCAGCTCGTCGGTGGTGAAGAACGGCGTGGAGCCGAACTCGGTCAGGTTCGCCAGGATCGGCACCTTCACCGCGGCCTTGAACTTGCGGTAATCGTCGAGCGAGTTCATCGCTTCGGGGAAGATCATGTCGGCGCCGGCTTCCACGTAGGCGACGGCGCGCTCGATGGCCGCATCGAGGCCTTCGGTCGCGGCGGCGTCGGTGCGCGCCATGATCACGAACGAGGCGTCGGTGCGCGCGTCCACGGCGGCCTTCACGCGGTCGACCATCTCGTCCTTCGGCACGACTTCCTTGCCCGGACGATGGCCGCAGCGCTTCTGCCCGACCTGGTCTTCCATGTGCACGGCGGCGACGCCGACGTTGATGAAGGAGCGGATCGTGCGCGCGATGTTGAAGGCGCCGCCCCAGCCGGTGTCGATGTCGACCAGCAACGGCATCTGGGTGGCATCCACGATCCGGCGGGCGTCGGTGAGGACGTCCTCCATCGTGCTGATGCCCAGGTCCGGCATGCCCAGCGAGTTGGCGGCCACGCCGCCGCCGGACAGGTACAGCGCCTTGTAACCGGTGCGCTTGGCCATCAGGCCGGCGTAAGCGGTGATGGCGCCCATCACCTGCAAGGGGGTTTCTTCGGAGAGCGCGGCGCGAAAGCGGGCGCCGGCGGAATTCGAGGGGTTCATGGCGTCTCCTGGTGAGACGGACATTTTAGCCGACGGGGCGAGGCGGCCGGTTTGCGGGGTGGGATGGGAATGGGCTTTCCCGCCCTGGCACCCTTGCTACAGGATCGAACCCCATTCACCCGCCCGCGTCCGCCCCCCGTTCCAGCGCGCGCTTCACTTCCTCCAGCGCACCGGGATCGTCCAGCGTCGACAGATCGCCCGGGTCGCGGCTTTCGGCCAGCGCCTGCAACGAGCGCCGCAGCAGTTTGCCCGAGCGCGTCTTCGGCAGCGCGTTCACCACGTACACGCGCGCCGGCTTCGCGACGCCGCCGAGCTGCTCCACCACGCGCTGCTGCATGCCCGCCGCCGCATCCGACGCCGACTCGTCCTGCCGCTTGAGCGTGGCAAACACCACCGGCACCTGGCCCTTGAGTTCGTCGTGAACGCCGATCACCGCCGCCTCGGCGACGCTGGGATGCGTCGAGCACGATTCCTCGATCTCGCGCGTGCCCAGTCGATGGCCGGCGACGTTGATGACATCGTCCGTGCGTCCGAGGATGAAGGTGTAACCGTCCTCGTCGCGGATCGCCCAGTCCAGCGAGCTGTACAACAGCTCCTTGAAGTGGCTGAAATAACTCGACAGGAAGCGCGCGTCGTCGTTCCACACCGTCGTCAGGCAACCCGGCGGCAGCGGCGGTTCGATCACCAGCACGCCCTTGGTACCGGCCGGCACGTCGTCGCCGGTGACATCGTCGATCACGCGCAGCTTGTAGCCCGGCGTGGGTAGACCGGGCGAACCGAACTTCACCGGCTTCAGGTCCAGCCCCGGCATCAGCGACAACACCGGCCAGCCGGTTTCGGTCTGCCAGTAGTTGTCGATGATGGTCTTGCCGATGCCCTCGGTGATCCACTTCGCCGTCGGCTCGTCCAGCGGTTCGCCCGCAAGGAACAGCCACTGCAGTTTCGACAGGTCGTGTTTCTTCAGGAACGCCGCGTCCTGCTTCTTCAGCACGCGGATGCCGGTCGGCGAGGAGAACATCGTGCGCACGCCGTACTGCTCGCAGATGCGCCACCACACGCCGGGATCGGGATTGGTCGGCAACCCTTCGTACAACACCGACGTCGCGCCCGCGATCAGCGGCCCGTACACGTTGTACGAATGTCCCACTGCCCAGCCGACATCGGAGGTGGAGAACATCACCTGTCCGGCGCGCACGTCGTAGATCGACCACATCGACAACGCGAGCGCGACCGCGTAACCGCCGACATCGCGCTGCACGCCCTTGGGCTTACCCGTGGTGCCGGAGGTGTAGAGCAGGTAACTCGGCTCGTTCGACTCCAGCCATTCGACATCGACTTCCGCACCATCGAACTGTTCGCGCAGCGGCGCGTAATGTTCGTCGCGACCTTCGACGACGGCGTGGCCTGCATCCAGTCCGCGTTCGACGATGAGCACTTTCGGCGGCGGCGACTTCGCCGCTTCGCATGCGGCATCGACCAGCGGCTTGTAGGGAATCACCTTGCCGCCGCGCATGCCGGCGTCGGCGCAGATCAGAAGCCTTGGCGTGGCGTCGTCGATGCGCAGCGCGAGGTTGTGGGAAGCGAAGCCGCCGAACACCACCGAATGCACCGCACCGATACGCGCGCAGGCGAGCATCGCGAACACCGCCTCGGCTATGTTCGGCATGTAGATCACGACGCGGTCGCCGCGACCCACGCCGAGTTCGCGAATCACGGCAGCGAACGTGTTCACTTCGCGATGCAGCTGGCGGTAGGTGATCTCGCGCGTGATGTTCGTTTCCGACGAAATCGCCACGAGCGCAAGCTGGTCTGCGCGTTCGTGCAGATGGCGATCGACCGCGTTGAAGCACAGGTTGGTTTCGCCGCCGGCGAACCATTTGCGGAACGGCGGGTTGGAATAGTCGAGGATTTTCTCCGGCGCCTTGTTCCAGTGGATCGCCCTCGCCTGCTCGCCCCAGAACTCCTCGGGTTGCTCGATCGAGCGGCGGTAGAAGTCTTCGTAACGCATGGCGGCAACTCCGGACGGCGATGCGTTTCAGGCTAGTCCGGGCGGCGTGAGCATTCGTTACGACGATGGTCGAAGGGGCCGGGACGCACGCGCAGATCGGCGCTAAGCGCTTGATTCTGGCTGGCGGCGAGCCGGGCCGCGGCGACGTGTCTGGCGCAATGCAGCACGCATCCGGGTACGCAAGGCGGAATTTTCGCCCTGCTCCTGAATACGCAGGCAACGGCATTGTGGCGCCCAGGTCCGGTCCCGCACGCAGGAAGCGCATGGCTCGCACGCGCAGTGGTTCGGCCCCACACGTCCTGCCACAGAGCCTGCAAACGCCAATGAAGACATCGCCTTCCCGTTTCTACCTGTGGGTCATCGCCGCCATCGTCGCCGGCGGCATCCTCGGCCATTTCGCGCCGGACACCGCAGTGAAATTGAAGCCGCTGGGCGACGGTTTCATCTCGCTGATCAAGATGCTGATCGCGCCGATCATCTTCGTCACCGTGGTGCTCGGCATCGCCGGCGTGTCGGACGTGAAGAAGGTCGGGCGCGTCGGCGTCAAGGCGATCGCGTACTTCGAAGTGGTGTCGACCATTGCGCTGATCATCGGGCTGCTCGTGGTGAACACGATCAAGCCAGGTGCGGGCTTTCACGCCGATCCGGCCACGCTCGATGCGGCCGCCGTGGCGAAATACGCGGATGCAGCGAAGGAACAGAGCACGGTCGAGTTCCTGCTGCACATCATCCCCAAGACCTTCACCGAAGCCTTCACCGCCAGCGGCGACATGCTGCAGGTGTTGCTGTTGGCGGTGTTGTTCGGCTTCGCGCTGACGCACATGGGCAAGGCCGGCGGAAGGATCGTCGAACTGTTCGACGCCGTCGCCAAGGCGTTTTTCGGAATGATGGCGATCATCATGAAGCTCGCGCCGATCGGGGCAGGCGCCGCGATGGCCTTCACCATCGGCAAGTACGGCGTGGATTCGCTCGGCCCGCTCGCGCTGCTGATGGGCAGCTTCTACCTGACCTGCGCGTTGTTCGTGCTGATCGTGCTGGGGCTGATCGCGCGCCTCACCGGCTTCAGCATCGTGCGCTTCATCCGCTACATCCGCGACGAACTGCTGCTGGTGCTCGGCACGTCCTCGTCGGAATCCGCACTTGTGCCGCTGATGCAGAAACTCGAACGCCTGGGCTGCGCGCGTTCGGTCGTGGGACTGGTGGTTCCCAGCGGCTATTCGTTCAACCTCGACGGCACCAACATCTACCTGACCATGGCGGCGATCTTCGTCGCACAGGCGCTGGGCATCGACCTCACGCTGACGCAGGAGATCACGCTGCTCGCGGTGGCGATGCTCACGTCCAAGGGCGCCTCGGGCGTTACCGGAGCGGGCTTCATCACGCTCGCCGCGACGCTGGCGGTGGTGCCATCGGTTCCGGTTGCCGGCCTCGCGCTGATCCTCGGCATCGACCGCTTCATGAGCGAAGCGCGCGCACTCACCAACATCATCGGCAACGGCGTGGCGACGATCGTCATCGCGCGCTGGGAAAACGACCTCGATCGCGAGCGCCTGCAACGCGAGCTGCGTAATCCGGGCTCGCATCCGGCCGCGCTCCCGCAGGCCGTGCGCATCGCCGACGTCGCCGCCGACTGACCCTTTTCTTCCCCACTCACGGTTCGCGCTTCATGAAATGCACCCTTCTGGCCGCCGCACTCGCCGGCCTGCTGCCCTGCGCCGCTTCCGCCGCCAACTTCGACCAGTGGCCGACGCATTACACGTTCTCCGACGGCACCGATCTCGGCGTTACCGGCAGCTATGCCTACGACGTCAACGATTTCTCCGGCGATCGCGGCTACGGCACGCCCGCCACGACCTTGCAGAACGACGATGCGATGCGTCGTCAGGAATTCGGCGTGTTCCTCAAGAAGAAGGACGTGTACGACTTCACCGCGGGCATGGATTTCCTGCCCAACACCTGGCTCGACGTCGCGCTGCGCGTGGAAACCAGGGCATTGTTCGGCACCGATCTGGGCCGCGTGCGCGTGGGCCAGTTCAAGACGCCCGTCGGCTTCGAAGCGAACACCGCCGCGCGGGCGACGAGCCTGATGGAATTGTCGAGCGCGAACCAGGCGATCTTCGAAGGTCGCCGCACGGGCGTTGAATGGTCGCTGGCGCGTCCGGATTACGGCACGAGCGTGGCGTACTACTTCGGCCACGACCTGCAAGGCGACAACCCGGGCACGACCGCCGCCGGTCGCGCGTACTGGCTGCCGGTGCATGGCGATCGCACGCTGCATCTGGGCGTGTCGGCGTCGGTCGAGAATCCGCACGGCAGCACGGATGGCCGCGACGTCTACAACGGGCCCAACTCGCGTTTCCGCGCGCGCCCCGAGGCGGGACTGACGGCGGTCCGTCTGGTCGATTCGGGCAAGCTCGGACCGACCGACCGCATCCTGCGCGGCGGGCTGGAGGGTCTGTGGATCGACGGGCCGTGGTCGTTGCAGGGCGAGTACCTGCGCGGCGTTTCGCAACGCGAGAACGGCCTGGGCGATTACATCGCGCAGGGCGGCTATCTGACCGGAAGCTGGGTGCTGACCGGCGAATCGCGCCCGTATTCGAACGGCAACGTGGGCAACATCAAGCCGGCAAACGGTTACGGCGCGGTCGAGCTGCTGGCGCGCTACGGCGACCTGGATCTGAACGACGACGATGTTCGTGGCGGACAGCAGCGCGACATCACGTTCGGCGCGAACTGGTACCTGACCTCGCACTTGAAGTTCCAGGCGAACTACGTGCACGCGCTCGACGAGAAGCGCGCGGCGTATTCGGCGAGCGATGCGGTCGAACTGCGCGGACAGGTGCAGTTCTGAAGACCGCCGCTGCAGGATGACCGCAATGAAAAAGGGGCGACCATTGGCCGCCCCTTTCCGTATTCAACACACCGGGTGGATCAACCCAGCAGGTGCGCGACGCCCGAACGCTCTTCTTCCAGCTCGGCCAGCGTCTTGTTGATCGCGGCCCGGCTGAAGTCGTCGACCGGCAGGTCCTTGACCATCGTGTACTCGCCGTCCTTCGTGGTCACGGCGAAGCCGAACATCACGTCCTTCGGAATGCCGTAGCTGCCGTCGGACGGAATGCCCATCGTCACCCACTTGCCGTTGCTGCCCAGCACCCAGTCGCGGATGTGGTCGATGGCGGCGTTGGCGGCCGAAGCGGCCGACGACAGGCCGCGCGCTTCGATGATCGCCGCGCCGCGCTTGCCGACCTTCGGGATGAACTCGTTCGCGTTCCAGTCGGCGTCGTTGATCTTGTCCTTCAGCGACTGGCCGCCCACGGTGGCGAAGCGGTAATCGGGGTACATGGTCGGGCTGTGGTTGCCCCACACGACCAGCTTCTCGATGTCGCCCACGGCCACGCCGGCCTTGTTGGCGAGCTGCGACAGCGCACGGTTGTGGTCCAGGCGCAGCATCGCGGTGAAGTTCTTCGCCGGCAGGTCCGGCGCCGACTTCATGGCGATGTAGGCGTTGGTGTTGGCCGGGTTGCCGACGACGAGCACCTTCACGTTGCGCGAGGCGACCTTGTTCAGCGCGGCGCCCTGGGCGGTGAAGATCTTCGCGTTTTCCAGCAGCAGGTCCTTGCGCTCCATGCCCGGGCCGCGCGGACGCGCGCCGACCAGCAGGGCGATGTCGGCATCCTTGAACGCGACTTCGGCGTCATCGGTGCCGACCATGCCGACCAGCAGCGGGAACGCGCAGTCTTCCAGCTCCATCATCACGCCCTTGAGCGCGGCCTGGGCCTTCTCCATCGGCAGTTCGAGCATCTGCAGGATGACGGGCTGGTCCTTGCCGAGCATTTCGCCGGACGCGATACGGAACAGCAGCGAGTAACCGATCTGACCGGCAGCACCGGTGACGGCAACGCGGACGGGGGTCTTCATGTGTAACTCCTGGACGAAAAAAACCGGGGCGACGCGCGCCCCGTGTGATTACGAAAGTTCAGCGAAGAATTCCTGGAAACGCTGCAGGCCCGGTGCGAGCTGCGGCGTCGGGCAGGTGTAGCTGATGCGCAGCGCGCGCGGCTCGCCGAACGCCGAGCCCGGCACGCAGGCCACGCCCTTGGCTTCCAGCAGCGCGTTGCACAGATCGACGTCGTTGTTGATCCTGATGCCGGTGGGACCGTGCGTCTTGCCGAAGGCGACGCTGACGTCCGGGAACACGTAGAACGCACCCTGCGGACGCGGGCAGACGACGCCCGGAATGGCGTTCATCACCGCCATCACCTGGTCGCGCTTGGCCTGGAATTCGGCGCATTTCTGCGTCGGCACGTCCTGCGGGCCGGTGAGCGCGGCAACAGCGGCGGCGCAGACGACTTCGGGCACGTTGGTGATGTGGTTGGAGTTCATCGTCGACAGCGCCTGCGCGACGACTTCCGGACCGGCCATGAAGCCCACGCGCCAACCGGGCATGCCGTAGGTCTTGGACAGCGAGTCGAGGAAGATCACGCGATCGCGCAGTTCGGGACGCGAATGCACGAAGTTGTGGTAGCCCAGGCCGTCGAACACCATGCGGTTGTAGATGTCGTCGGTGATGATCCAGGTGTCCGGATACTTCGCCACGACGTCGGCGAGCGCGTCGATCTCTTCCTTCGTGTACACCATGCCCGTCGGGTTGGACGGGTTGTTGAACAGGAAGACCTTGGGCTTCTTCGCCAGCGCAACTTCGAGCTGCTCGGGCTTGAGCTTGTAGTTCTGTTCCGGCGGGCACGGCAGCAGGTCGATCTTCGCGCCGACGATCTCGGCGATGTCGAGGTAGCTGGTCCAGTACGGCGTCGGGAACGCGATGGTGTCGCCTTCGTCGAGCAGCGCTTCGGCGAGGTTGTAGATGACGTGCTTGGCGCCGATACCGGTGGCGCAGTTGACGCGGCCGTAGCCGGTCAGGCCGATCTTCGCCATGTGTTCGACGAACGCGTCGAGCAGCGCGTCGGGACCGCGGTTGCTGCCGTACTGGCCGCTGTCCTTGGCCAGTGCCTCGCGTGCGGCGGCGTAGACGTGCTCGCCGGGCAGGAAGTTGGGAACACCGATCGAGAAGCTGATGATGTCGCGGCCTTCGGCTTTGAGCCGCTTGGCCTTCTCGGCAACCTGCATGATCGCGCTGGGCTTGGCGCGACCGATGCGCCGGGCAAGCTGGGGCATCGCGGGAACCTCGTGGGAGTCGGATGTGGGGTTGCGCTCGCGGCCGGATCAGTCGGCTTCAGACACGCCGGAACGTCGGCCATCGAGCCTTTGGATGTTAACACGCGAGGCGCGCGTGCCCGCTGCCGGCGGATGCGAAAACGCCCGCTGCGGCAAGCCGGAGCGGGCGTTCGTTTGAGGCGATTTGGGCGGAGCCGCCCTTACCCCGACCCCTCTCCCGCAGGCGGGAGAGGGGCTCGTTGGTTACGGGCGCGCGTTCGCGTCGAGCGTCTTGTTCCACTCGGCCACCCGGTCGGCCTTCGCGGCCAGCACGCCGGCGGTGTCGCCTTCGATCTTCACCGACTTGATCGCGTCGCCCTGCTTCACGCTGTCGACGATTTCCTGGCCTTCCAGCACCTTGCCGAACACCGTGTGCTTGCCGTCCAGCCACGGGCAGGGGATGTGGGTGATGAAGAACTGGCTGCCGTTGGTGCCCGGGCCGGCGTTGGCCATCGAGAGAACGCCGCGCTCGTGGGTCAGGCCGTTGCGCGTTTCATCCTCGAAACGGTAGCCCGGGCCGCCGGTGCCGGTGCCCAGCGGGCAGCCGCCCTGGATCATGAAATCGTTGATGACGCGGTGGAAGCTCAGGCCGTCGTAGAAGCCGCGCTGGGCGAGGTTCACGAAGTTGGCGACGGTCAGCGGCGCCTTGTCGGCGGCCAGTTCGATGCGGATCGGGCCGCGTTCGGTGTCGAAGGTGGCGATGAGGCTCATGAATCCGTCTCCTGGACGTTGTTCGGGGGAAAGTGGTTGGGAAAGGAAGGGAAAAAGGCGACGACTGCTTCGCCGTTCAGATGGCGGCGGCGGCGACCCTTCACAAGGGGCCTCGCGCCGCCTTTCGGGCCGACCTGCCTGAACAAGCAATGGTCACCGTTGACAGGTATAATATCCGGCTACCCCTCGCTCGAGCGCCGGTCTGCCGGCCTGTCCGCATGTCCATCGAACGCCTGCGCAATATCGCCATCGTCGCCCACGTCGACCATGGCAAGACCACCCTCGTCGACTGCCTCCTGAAGCAGTCCGGCACGCTTTCCGAGCGTACCGTGCTCGCCGAACGCGCGATGGACAGCAACGACCAGGAAAAGGAACGTGGCATCACGATCCTGGCCAAGAACACGGCCATCACCTGGCAGGGCAACCGCATCAACATCGTCGACACCCCGGGACACGCCGACTTCGGCGGCGAGGTCGAGCGCGTGCTGTCGATGGTCGACTCGGTGCTGATCCTGGTCGACGCGATGGACGGTCCGATGCCGCAGACGCGCTTCGTGACGCAGAAGGCCTTCGCGATGGGCTTCAAGCCGATCGTCGTGGTCAACAAGATCGACCGTCCGGGCGCGCGTCCGGACTGGGTCATCGACCAGGTGTTCGACCTGTTCGACAAGCTCGGCGCCACCAACGAGCAGCTCGACTTCCCGATCGTGTACGCCTCGGCGCTGCACGGCTACGCCAGCCTCGACGACGCCGCGCGCTCGGGCGACATGACCCCGCTGTACGAAGCGATCATGAAGCACGTCGCGCCGCCGCAGGTGGACGAGGAAGGCCCGTTCCAGATGCGCATCAGCCAGCTGGACTACAGCAACTTCGTCGGCCTGATCGGCATCGGCCGCATCCAGCGCGGCAAGGTGAAGAAGAACATGCCGGTCAGCGTGATCGGCCGCGACGGCAAGAAGCGCCAGGGCAAGATCGTGCAGGTGCTGGGTTTCATGGGCCTTGAGCGCATCGAGACCGAGGAAGCCGGCGCCGGCGACATCGTCGCCATCGCGGGCATCACCGACCTGTCGATCTCCGACACCGTGTGCGCGCTCGACGCGCCCGAAGCGCTGCCGGCGCTGACGGTGGACGAGCCGACGATCAGCATGACCTTCCAGGTGAACAACTCGCCGTTCGCCGGCCACAAGGAATACAGCGGCGGCAAGTTCCTCACCAGCCGCCAGCTGCGCGAGCGCCTCGAGCGCGAAACGCTGCACAACGTCGCGCTGAAGGTCGAGGAAGGCTCCGATCCGGACAAGTTCCTGGTCTCGGGCCGCGGCGAACTGCACCTGTCGGTGCTGATCGAGAACATGCGTCGCGAAGGCTTCGAACTGGCCGTGTCGCGTCCGGAAGTGATCATCAAGGAAATCGACGGCCAGCTGATGGAGCCGATCGAGCAGCTGGTGGTCGACATCGAAGAGCAGCACCAGGGCGGCGTCATGGAAAAGCTGGGCATCCGCAAGGGCCAGCTGAAGAACATGGAGCCGGACGGCAAGGGTCGCGTGCGCCTGGATTACATGATCCCGGCGCGTGGCCTGATCGGTTTCCAGAACGAGTTCCGCACCCTGACCCAGGGCTCGGGCCTGCTGTTCCATGTGTTCGACCACTACGGTCCGAAGGAAACCGGCGCGATCGCCAAGCGCCTCAACGGCGTGATGATCGCCAACGCCGCCGGCGCGACGCCTGCCTACGCGCTGGGCCCGCTGGAAGAGCGCGGCCGCCTGTTCGCCGCCGAAGGCGACAACGTGTACGAAGGCCAGCTGGTCGGCATCCACTCCAAGGACAACGACCTGACCGTCAACGCGATCAAGACCAAGCCGCTGACCAACATGCGCGCTTCGGGCAAGGACGACGCGATCAAGCTGACGCCGGCCATCAAGTACTCGCTGGAGCAGGCGCTGGACTTCATCGAGGACGACGAGCTGGTCGAAGTCACCCCGAAGGAAATCCGCCTGCGCAAGAAGCAGCTCACCGAAAGCGATCGTAAGCGCGCCTCGCGAGCTGCCTGAACCTTCGGGGCGTCGCCGTGTCTGACGAGGCCATGAGCCACGCCCCCTACAACCCGGATCCGCATGCGCATCCGGGGTTGCACGTCATCGCCATTTTCGAAGCCGCCAAAGGCCTGCTGGCCTTTGCCGCGGCTTTCGGCCTGGAACTGCTCGGGCCGGAGCCGCTGCTGCGCTGGCTGCGCGAGTTGACGCTGCGTTTCCAGATCAGCACCGAACACGGTGCGCTGGCCTGGCTGTCCAACGCCATCAATCCCCATAGCGTCCACCTGGCCGCGGCGCTGATCTTCGCCTACGGCGTGCTTCGCATGGTCGAAGCCTGGGGCCTGTGGCGGGCGAAGGTCTGGGCTTCATGGCTGGGCTGCCTCAGCGCGGCCATCTACCTGCCGCTGGACATCTACGCCCTCTACCGCCATCCGGGCTGGATGTCGCTCGGCGTGCTGGCGCTCAATTTGATCGTCGTCGCAGTGCTGGCACGCGACATCTTCAAGCGCCACCACTAAACCGCGCGCGCGAACCTGAATGGCGTATGCTCCGGTCAGCCACCTGCGACCGGGGAATCGCAATGCGCTCTTTGATCGTCAAGACGTTGCCGCTGGCGACGCTGCTCGCGCTGCTGCCTGCCTGCCAACGCGCCGATGCGCCGGGCACCGCCCACGCCAGCAATGTCGCCACCGCCAAACCGGCGACCGCCACCGCTGCGCCTACAGCGCCGCGCGATGGTTTCGCCTTCGCCGAAGTCGGAATCGACGAGTTGCAGGCCCGCATGGGCCGCGGCGAACTCACCAGCCATGCGCTCACGCAGGCCTACCTCGACCGCATCGCCGCGATCGACGACGCCGGCCCGACGCTCAACGCGGTGATCGAGCTCAATCCGTCGGCGCTGAAGGAAGCCGACGCACTCGATGCCGAGCGCAAGGCCGGTCGCGTGCGCGGGCCGCTGCATGGCGTGCCCGTGCTGCTGAAGGACAACATCGACGCGACGCCGATGGCCAATTCCGCCGGCTCGCTCGCCCTCGCCTCGCACCATCCGCGCACGGACGCCTTCGTCGTCGCACGCCTGCGCGATGCGGGTGCGGTGATCCTGGGCAAGACGAACCTGAGCGAATGGGCGAACTTCCGCTCCTCGCGTTCGACCTCCGGCTGGAGCGCGCGCGGCGGGCAGACGCGCAACCCGTATGCGCTCGACCGCTCGCCCTGCGGTTCCAGCTCCGGCAGCGGCTCGGCGATCGCCGCGAACCTCGCCGCCGCGGCCATCGGTACCGAAACCGACGGCAGCATCGTGTGTCCGTCGTCGGTCGCCGGCCTGGTCGGCATCAAGCCGACCGTGGGCCTGGTGAGCCGCAGCGGCATCATTCCCATCTCGCACAGCCAGGACACCGCAGGCCCGATGGCGCGCAGCGTCGCGGACGCGGCGATCCTGCTGTCGGCCATGGTCGGCCGCGACGACGCCGACGCCGCAACGGCGGAAAGCACCGGCCGCGCGATCTTCGACTACCACGCGCGCCTCAACCGCGATGGCCTGCGCGGCGCGCGCATCGGCGTGCTGCGCAAGGCCATGGGCTTCCATCCCGCGGCCGACGCCGCGCTGGAGCGCAGCCTGGATGCGATGCGCCAGGCCGGCGCGGAAATCGTCGACGTCGAACTGCCCACCGCCGGGCAGTGGAACGACGCCGAGATGGACGTGATGCTGTACGAGTTCAAGCACGGCCTGAACAGCTATCTGTCGCGCAGCAACGCGCCGGTGAATTCGCTGGCCGGGCTCATCGAATACAACCGTCGCAACACGAAGACCGAAATGCCGTTCTTCGCGCAGGAGCTGTTCGAGCGTGCGCAGGCCAAGGGCACGCTGGACGAGATGGGCTACATCGACGCGCGCAGCAAGGCGCGGCGACTGGCCGGCGCGGAAGGGCTGCAAGCGGTGCTGACGGCGTCGTCGCTCGATGCGATCGTCGCGCCCGCGACGGCGCCGGCATGGCTGATCGACCCGGTGAACGGCGACCATTTCCTCGGCGAAGGCTATGGCGCCGCCGCGGTCGCCGGCACGCCGAGCATCACCGTGCCGATGGGCGATTACTTCGGGCTGCCGATGGGCATCGTCTTCATGGGCGCCGCCTGGAGCGAACCGCGCCTGATCGAACTGGCGTACGCATTCGAGCAGAAGACGAAGGCGCGCAAGGCGCCGCAGTTCCTCGCCACGGTCCCGCTGACCGCGACCAAGGGATAACCCTGCCCCGCGTGCTGGCGCCGACGCGCGGGGCGGTTGGCGCCTCGTCTGTTGTTCGCTGCGGCACTTCCGATCCGAGGGCGGGCCTGATCTTGAGCGGGCCCGCACGCGAATACGAAGTGCCCGCCGGCAATGCGCTGGCCGCGATCGCGTCGTGTGCGATCACCGCAGGGACATTGCGCATCCTGCCCCTACAGCTCGCACAGGCAATGCATCAGGGCGCGCACGGGCACGCCATCGGACGACATCGCGCGTTCGAGGAACTCGAAATCCGCCGCTGCGCGCGGCGACGTCTTGCCCAGCAACCGCTGCCCGGCGTCGGCCTGCCTTAACCAGGCCGACGAGACCTGTGCGGCCAGAGCACCGGAGAGGAGGCGCTCGGAAAAGCCGGGTTCTGCGTCGACGTAGCGCACGCGGAAGTCCTGCAACTTCGCCCGCTGGGCGGCAAAAGCGACTGCATCGGAGATGCCCCCCAACGCGTCCACCAGACCGCGATCCTTCGCCTGGGCACCAGACCACACGCGCCCTTGCGCGACCGCATCGACCTGCTCGGGGGTTATGCCTCGGCCTTCGGCAACGGTCTGCACGAAGTCGCGATAATTCCCATCCACGGACGCTTGAAAGAGCTTTTCCGTATCGACCTGCCAAGGGCGCGCTACGAGCTCCTCGTCGCTGCCGAACAGCCGGCTGGTGCCCACGCCGTCACTGTGCACACCGATGCGGTCAAGCGCACGCGCGAAGTTCGGGACCATCGCGAACACGCCGATGGAGCCGGTGATCGTCGAGGCATCGGCGTAGATGCGGTCGGCATCGGCCGAGATCAGGTAGCCGCCCGACGCCGCGTAATCGCCCATCGAAACCACGACCGGCTTTCCTGCCCTCTTAAGTGCGACCACCTCACGCCGGATCTTTTCGGATGCAAGACTTTCTCCACCCCGCGAATTGACTCGCAGCACAACGGCCCTGACGTCCTTGTCCTCGCGCAGCGATCGCAGTACGCCGGAGGTGGACTCTTCACCCACCACTCCGCCTGATTGCTCGCCGCGCCGGATCTCGCCTTCGGCGACGACGACGGCCACCTGCTCCCGCTTTGTCGGCATTTCGCGTTCCAACTGGCGCACGTAGTCCGTTAGCGAAATCTGCCGAAAGCCATCCTTCACGTCGGCGTCCGCAACACCGCGCTGCGTGATCAACGCATCCACTTCGGCACGCGTCTTGAGCGCATCGATCAGGCGCATTTGGCGTGCGCGCTCGGCGAGATTGCCCTGAGCCCCCGCAAGCGACTCCGGCAGTTCTGCCAACTGCGTGCCCAGCGCCACCGGATCCAGCTTGCGCGCTTTCGCAACGTCGTCCAGGTATCGCTGCCAGAGATCCATCAACCAGTACCTGTCGGCCTCCTTCGCTTCTGCCGACGCCGCATCGAACAGGTAGACCTCGCCGGCGGACTTGTACTTGCCGGCGCGCATCAGGTGCACGTCCACGCCCAGCTTGTCCTGCAATGCCTCACGGTAGTAAATGCGATAACGATTCAAGCCCTCGATCACGAACCATCCCTGGGGGTCGAGGAAGATCTCGCTGGCGTTCGAGGCGATCAGGTACTGCTTCTGGTCCAGTGCCTCCGAGAAAACCACTACCTGCTTGCCGCTGGCCTTGAGGCGACCCACCGCATCGGCGATTTCACGCGATGAGGCCATCCCCTTGAGTTGCACACCGCCCAGACGCAACAGGACCCGTTCGATCCGAGGATCCGAACGTGCGGCATCGAGTGCGAGCAGCAGGTCCCGAAGGCGGACTGTTTCGGGAGTCAACCCGAGGGCGCGTTGTACTGCCAGCGACGTGAGATCCGTGGAGCGCTCGACGGGTTCTCCCTTGGGTTCGATCACGAGCGTGGTTCGGTCCTGCAACGACTTCGGCCAGTAGATCACCGCACACACCAGCGAGACGCCGATGAGCATCAGGACCGCGAGCACCGCAAGGTTGACGACAATGGATCGGATTACAGCAAACGCGCGTCGCACCGCCGAGAAGGCGCGGGCGAGCGGGCCACGCGACGAAGAGGAGTGGGCCATCGGGAATCTCGGATTGCGAGGTACCCCAGCGTGCTCGACGCTGGCCACTCTCGATGATCAGAAACGTCTGATTTCAGGCCATGACTCTCGACAGGGGTACGGGCACGCCAACGAACGAGGCCCGCATACGCGGGCCTCGTTTGGGTACAAGGAGTGCGGCGATCAGGCCGGCGCCGCGATCTGCGCCTGCTTGCGCACGATCAGCATCGCGATTTCCAGCGCCTGCTCGTAATTCAGGCGCGGATCGACCGTGGACTTGTACGCGCGTTCCAGGTCGCTCTCGGTGAGTTCACGCGCGCCGCCAAGGCATTCGGTGACGTCCTCGCCGGTGAGTTCCAGGTGCGCGCCACCCAGGCGCGTGCCGGCCGCGGCGTGCAGTTCGAACGCCTGTTCCAGCTCGCTGCGGATGTTGCGGAAGCGACGCGTCTTGTAGCCGTTGCTGGTGCTCTCGGTGTTGCCGTGCATCGGATCGCACACCCACAGCACGCGGCGGCCATCGCGACGCACCGCGTCGAGCAGCGGCGGCAGCTTCTCGGCGATGCCGGTCGCGCCCATGCGATGGATGAAGGTCAAGCGACCCGGCTCGTCTTCCGGATTGAGCAGGTCGATCGTGCGCAGCAACTGGTCCGGCGTGACCGACGGGCCGACCTTCAGCGCGATCGGATTGCGGATGCCGCGGAAGTACTCCGCATGCGCGCCATCGACCTGCGCGGTACGCATGCCGATCCACGGGTAGTGCGTGCTCAGGTTGAACCAGCCCCAGTGGCGCGGCACCTGGCGCGTCAGCGAGTCCTCGTACGGCAGCAGCAGCGCTTCGTGCGAGGTGTAGAAGTCGACGCGGTTGAGGTTGTGGACCTCGCTGCCGGAGAGCGTCTCCATGAAGCGCACAGCATCGCCGATGGCGGTGACCATGCGGCGGTATTCGTCGGCGAGCGGCGAGTGGCCGACCCAGCTGAGGTTCCAGTATTCGGGGTGATGCAGGTCGGCGAAACCGCCGTCGATCAGCGCACGGACGAAGTTCATCGTCATCGCCGAACGCGCATGGGCCTTGATCATGCGGCGCGGATCGGGCGTGCGCGATTCGGGGGTGAACTCCGGCGCGTTGACCATGTCGCCGCGGTAGCTGGGCAGCGTGACGTCGCCGATGGTTTCGCTGTCGGCCGAACGCGGCTTCGCGTACTGCCCGGCGAAACGTCCCACGCGCACCACCGGCTTGCGCAGGCCGTGCACGAGCACCAGGCTCATCTGCAGCAGCACTTTGAGCCGGTTGGAGATGACGTCGGAACGGCAGCCGTCGAACGTCTCGGCACAGTCGCCGCCCTGGAGCAGGAAGCGCTTGCCTTCCTGGGCGTCGGCGAGCTGCTGCTTGAGGGAGAGGATCTCCCACGAGGTCACCAGCGGCGGCAGCGTGCGCAGTTCGGCCAGCGCCTCGTCGAGCGCCTGTGCGTCGGGATACTGCGGCAACTGCATCGCGGTGCGGTTGCGCCAGGACTGGGGCGACCAGTCGGCGGGCAGGTTCACGGCACGGAGGTTTCGATCGGGTGTAGGCATGACACGATGCTGCAATGCGGCGAACCACTATGGGCGCTCGCCCGGCGCGCTGCAACCGTTACAGCGGCAACCGAGCCGGGCGCCCTTTACGGGTCCGGGATATCCGGTACAACGCGCTCAGGCGCGACGAAAGGCCGCGTAGCCAGCCCACAGGGCGAGGAGCACGAACCAGATCAGGCTCCACCACGGCATCGACAGGCCGAGGAAGGTCCAGTCGACGTCGCCGCAGTTGCCCGTAGCCGTCATCACCTTGCGCACGACATCCCAGGTCGACATGGTTTCGCGCATGAACGACAGCGGCGCGCCGCAGGACACTTCGCCCGCCGGCTGCATCTGCACCCACACATGGCGTCCGGCGACGCCGATACCCGCCAGCGATGCCAGCAAGGCGGCCACGCCGTAGCTCCTGCGTCCCAGCGGACGCTTCGGGCCGTGCAGCGCGCCGATCAGGAACACGATGCCCAGCGCGGCGAACGCGACGCGCTGGAAGATGCACAGGTTGCACGGCTCCAGTCCGTCGTGCAGCTGCAGGTAGATCGCGTAGGCCAGCAATCCCGCGCAGGCGAGGAAGCCGAGGAAGAACTGAAGGCGGAACGAGCCGCGCGGGGAATGGGTCGTCATGGCGGGAGAGCTTAACCGCCCTGCCCTTCGATGTGCACCGCGACCATGCGGCTGCCCGCACGCGATGCACGCTTCGGCGCAACGCGCGCGTCGGCCGCATGCTGGACCGGCGCATGGCGCAGAAAACAAAACCCCGGCCGGAGCCGGGGTTTCTGCTGGATCTTCCGTGGCGGCGCGGGCCGCTCACACCGGCGGATTACTCCGCAGCGGCTTCCGGACGATCGACGAGTTCGACATAGGCCATCGGCGCATTGTCGCCAGCGCGGAAACCGCACTTGAGGATGCGCAGGTAGCCACCCGGACGCGACTGGTAGCGCGGGCCGAGCGTGGTGAACAGCGTGCCCACGGCTTCCTTGTCGCGCAGGCGCGAGAAGGCGAGGCGGCGGTTGGCGACGCCGTCGACCTTACCGAGCGTGATGAGCGGCTCGGCAACGCGACGAAGTTCCTTCGCCTTGGGCAGCGTGGTGCGGATGATGCCGTGCTTGATCAGCGACGCGGCCATGTTGGTGAACATCGCATCGCGATGGGCGCTGGTACGGCTGAACTTACGGCCGGCTTTCTGGTGGCGCATGACTGTGATTCCTGTTGAATGCTGGGACGTTGGATTTCGCTGTCGCCATCCTGGCGTTGTTACCTGGACTGCGGATGGTCCGAACCGGCGCTCCGTTGCCGGCATGCCGCGGGGCTTGGCCCTGTCGGCGAAAACGCGGCGCTTCTTGTTGGAAGCGCCGCGCTTGTTACGCTGCTGCAGCCATCCCTGGCGTTACGTTGGGGGGCTCCGGAGAGCCCTGCCCGGGCATCCTGCCCGGTCGTTCGCATCGGCGCGCGGCAGTGCCGCGCAAGCGCCGATGCTTACCCCATCATGCCGTGGGAGGCGATGCCTGCCGGCGGCCAGTTCTCGAGCTTCATGCCAAGCGACAGACCGCGCTGGGCAAGGACTTCCTTGATCTCGGTGAGCGACTTCTTGCCGAGGTTCGGCGTCTTGAGCAGTTCGACTTCGGTCTTCTGGATCAGATCGCCGACGTAGTAGATGCTCTCGGCCTTGAGGCAGTTGGCCGAACGAACGGTCAGCTCAAGGTCGTCGATCGGACGCAGCAGGATCGGGTCGATGCCGCTGGTGGCCGGCTTCGCCGCACCGCGATCGCGGTGGGTGAAGTCGCCGAACACCGACAGCTGGTCGGTGAGGATGTCGGCCGCGGTGCGGACGGCTTCCTCGGCGTCGATCGTGCCGTTGGTCTCGATGTCCAGGACCAGCTTGTCCAGGTCGGTGCGCTGCTCGACGCGCGCCGCTTCCACGGCATACGCGACGCGGCGGACCGGCGAGAAGCTGGCGTCCAGCATCAGGCGACCGATGGCGCGGGTTTCCTCGTCCGGACGACGACGCGCGGCAGCCGGCTGGTAGCCGAAGCCGCGTTCGATCTTCAGACGCATGTTGAGCGCGGTGTCCTTGGTCAGGTGCGCGATCACATGATCCGTGTTGAGGATCTCGACGTTGTGGTCCGTCTTGATGTCACCAGCGGTGACGATGCCCGGACCCTGCTTGGCCAGCGACAGCGTCGCCGACTCACCGGTGTGCATGCGAATCGCAACGTCCTTGAGGTTCAGCAGAACCTCAAGCACGTCTTCCTGCAGACCTTCGACCGTGGTGTACTCGTGCAGCACGCCATCGATCTCGACTTCCGTGATTGCGAAGCCCGGAATCGACGACAGCAGCACACGGCGCAGCGCATTGCCGAGCGTATGGCCGTAGCCACGCTCCAGCGGTTCGATCACGACCTTGGCACGGTTGCCCGTAAGGCGCTCGATCTGGGGGCCGCGCGGGCGCAGCACCTGGTTTGCGGTAACCGTCATGTGTTGGCGTCTCCTGGGATTACTTCGAGTACAGCTCGACGATCAGCGCTTCGTTGATGTCGGCCGGCAGGTCGGCACGATCCGGAACGGCCTTGAACACGCCAGAGAACTTCTTGCTGTCGACTTCAACCCACGACGGCGAGAGGTCCATCTGCGATGCGACGGTCAGGGATTCCTGCACGCGCAGCTGCTTCTGGGCACGCTCGGCCAGAGCGATCGCGTCGCCGGCCTTGACCTGGTACGACGGAAGATTGACCGGCTTGCCGTTGACCGTGACGCCGCGGTGCGAGACCAGCTGGCGGGCGGCCGGACGGGTCACCGCAAAACCCATGCGGTAGACGACATTGTCCAGACGGGTCTCGAGGAGCTGCAGCAGGTTTTCACCCGTGTTGCCCTTCTTCGTCGAGGCCTTCTTGTAGTAGTTGCGGAACTGACGCTCCAGCAGACCGTAGATACGCTTGACCTTCTGCTTTTCACGCAGCTGGGTGGCGTAGTCGGACAGCTTGCCCTTGCGGGCGGTCGGACCGTGCTGGCCGGGCTTCTGCTCCAGCTTGCACTTGGAGTCGAGGGCGCGAGCCGACGACTTCAGGCCGAGGTCAGCGCCTTCGCGACGGGCGAGCTTACAGGTGGGACCAATATAACGAGCCATGTTCTTTCAGCTCCTCAGACGCGACGCTTCTTCGGCGGACGGCACCCGTTGTGCGGGATAGGCGTCACGTCGATGATGTTGATGATCTTGTAACCGACGTTGTTCAGCGAACGAACGGCGGATTCACGGCCCGGACCCGGGCCCTTGATGCGGACTTCCAGCGACTTCACGCCGTAGTCCAGCGCAGCACGACCTGCCTTTTCGGCAGCGACCTGGGCTGCGAACGGGGTCGACTTGCGGGAGCCGCGGAAACCCGCGCCGCCCGAGGTCGCCCACGACAGCGCATTGCCCTGGCGGTCGGTGATCGTGACGATGGTGTTGTTGAAAGAAGCGTGGACGTGGGCGATGCCGTCGGTGACGACTCGCTTGATCTTCTTCTTGGTCTTGGTAGCAGCCGGCTTAGCCATGGTCTAAGTCCTTACTTCTTGATGGCCTTGCGCGGACCCTTGCGGGTACGTGCATTGGTACGGGTGCGCTGGCCACGCAGCGGCAGGCCGCGACGGTGACGCAGGCCGCGGTAGCAGGCCAGGTCCATCAGACGCTTGATCGCGATACCGACTTCGCGGCGGAGGTCGCCCTCAACCACGTACTTGCCGACTTCGGCGCGCAGGCGCTCGACTTCGGGCTCGGACAGGTCACGGATCTTGGTGGTCGAGGTGACGCCGGCGGCGACACAGACCTTCTTCGAACGGGTACGGCCAATGCCGTAAATGCTTTGCAGGCCGACCCAGACATGCTTCTGGGCAGGCAGATTGACGCCCGCAATACGCGCCATAACGCGATCTCCAACTGATTGGCGGCCAGGACGGATTAATCCCGGCGGAGTGAACTGGAAAGTTTAACAAGGTCTCGGGTTAATAGGAAGCCCTGCCGCATCCCGGAGGACGCGGCAGTGCCCGGCATGGGGAGTGTGCCCATGCTCCGGCGACGAAACCGGACTGGTCGGACCTGGCGGCGAACCGCCCTGCCCGACCCCGCGCGCTACTCTGGCGCGCGTAAGGTCCGGGATCACCCGCGCGCGAGACCGCCGCGCGAGCCGCCCTTCAAGTTCGCCTTCTTCAGCAGGCTCTCGTACTGATGCGACATCAGATGAGCCTGGATCTGGGCGATGAAATCCATGACCACCACGACCACGATCAGCAGCGAGGTGCCACCGAAGTAGAACGAGGTGCCCAGTTCGGTGCGCATGATCTCCGGCAGGAGGCACACCATCACAAGGTAGACCGCGCCGGCCGCCGTGAGGCGGGTGAGGACGCCGTCGATATAGTCGGCCGTGGCCTTGCCCGGACGGATGCCCGGAATCAGCGCGCCCGACTTCTTCAGATTATCGGCCGTTTCCTGCGAGTTGAACACCAGCGCGGTGTAGAAGAACGCAAAACCGATGATCAGACCCGCGTACAGGATCATGTGGAGCGGCTCGCCCGGGTTCAGCCACTGGCTGACACGGTGCAGGAACGACCCCGAATTACCCTGGCTGAACCAGTTGGCCGCCGTCGCCGGGAACATCACGATGCTCGAGGCGAAGATCGCCGGGATCACGCCCGCCATGTTGAGCTTGAGCGGCAGGAACGACGACTGGTTCATGTAAGCGCTACGGCCGCCCTGACGACGGGCGTAGTTGACCGTGATCCGACGCTGGCCACGCTCGACGAACACCACGAAGTACGTGAAGCCCAGGACGATCGCGACCACCACGATGGCCACCAGCGCGCTCATGTCGCCGTTGCGGATCTGCTCGAACATGCCGAACACAGCCGCCGGAAGACCCGCCACGATGCCCGCGAAGATGATCAGCGAGACGCCGTTGCCGATGCCGCGCTCCGTCACCTGCTCGCCCAGCCACATCAGGAACATGGTGCCCGCCGTGAGGGCGATCACCGCGGTCAGGATGAAGCCCGGACCCGGGTTGTAGACCACCGCGATGCCCTGGCTCGCGCCACCGGCCTGAAGCGCGGTTGCGATACCCCAGGCCTGGAACACGGCCAGCGGGATCGCACCCATGCGCGACCACTGGTTGATCTTGCGCCGGCCCGACTCGCCTTCCTTCTGGATGGCCTTCAGGCTGGGCACGATCTGCACCAGCAACTGCACGATGATCGACGCCGAGATGTACGGCATCACGTTCAGCGCGAACAGGCTGAAGCGATGGAGCGCACCACCGGAGAACATGTTGAACATGTCCACGATGGTGCCCTTCTGGGTTTCCATCAGCCGGAGCATTGCTTCCGGATTGACGCCCGGCACCGGGATGTAGCAGCCGATGCGGTAGACGATCAGGGCACCGACCACGAACAGCAGGCGCTGACGGAGCTCGGTGAACTTACCGAGTCCGCCACCGAGGCCGGCTACCGCGTTGCTACCGCTGCGCGCCATCCGTCGATTACTCCTCGACCTTGCCGCCGGCCGCTTCGATCGCGGCCTTGGCACCGGCCGTGGCGGCCACGCCCTTCAGCACGAACTTCTTGGTCAGCTCGCCCTTGACGACGATCTTGGCCTGCTTGGCGGTGCTCGGCACGAGCTTGGCAGCCTTCAGCGCGGCGAAATCGACGTCGCCGGCCGGCAGCTTGTCCAGCTGGTACAGCAGCACTTCGGCCGTGTCCTTGGACAGCTTGGAGCGGAAACCGATCTTCGGCAGACGGCGCTGCATCGGCATCTGGCCGCCTTCGAAGCCGGCCTTGATCTTGCCCTTGCCCGAGCGCGCGAACGAGCCCTTGTGGCCGCGGCCGGCGGTCTTGCCCAGGCCCGAACCAATACCGCGACCGACGCGGGTGCGCTCGGTGCGGGCGCCCTCGGCGGGCTGCAGAGTGTTGAGACGCATGTCGATTACTCCTCGACCTTGACGAGGTAGTGAAGCTGATTGATCAGGCCACGCACCTGCGGGCTGTCCTTCAGTTCACGCACATCGTTGAGCTTGTTCAGGCCCAGGGCACGCACCGACAGGCGGTGACGCGACTGGGTGCCACGGAGACCCTTGACCAGGCGCACCTTCACGGTGCCGCCGGCGACAGCTTCCTTCTTAGCCATTGATCAGGTCCTCCACCTTCTTGCCACGCTTCGCGGCGATCTTCGCCGGCGAATGCATGTCGGACAGACCCTTCAGGGTGGCGCGAACCAGGTTGATCGGGTTACGCGAACCGACGGCCTTGGCCAGCACGTTCTTCACGCCGACGGCTTCCAGGACGGCGCGCATCGCGCCACCGGCGATCACGCCGGTACCTTCCGAAGCCGGCTGCATGAACACGCGGGCAGCGCCGTGGCCGGCCTTGACCGAGTGCCACAGGGTGCCGTTGTTCAGGTCGACGTTGGCCATCGACTTGCGGGCGTACTCCATCGACTTCTGGATCGCGACCGGCACTTCGCGCGCCTTGCCGTAACCGAAGCCGACCTTGCCGTTGCCGTCGCCCACCACCGTCAGCGCGGTGAAGGTGAACTGGCGACCACCCTTGACGGTCTTGCTGACGCGGTTGACCGCGATCAGCTTCTCGATCATGCCGTCGTCGATCTCTTCGCGGTTGCGGTCGCGATCACGACCCCGCGGTGCACGCTGTTCTTCTGCCATTTCGATTGCTCTGTAGTTAAGGGATTTGCGGCATCGCCGCTTATCGTTGTGAAGTGTTGCGGGTGCATCGCGGTCAGGGGAACCCCTGGTCGCGCCCGGCATCGCCCATGCCGGCGGGTAGATAACGAGGCGTGGGGACGAATCCCCACGCCTTCAAGACATCAGAACTGCAGGCCGCCTTCGCGGGCTGCGTCAGCCAGGGCCTTGATGCGGCCGTGGTAACGGTAGCCCGTGCGGTCGAACGCAACTTTCTCGATGCCGGCGGCCTTCGCCTTCTCGGCGATGAGGCGACCGACCTTGGCGGCGGCGTCGGCGTTCTTGCCGTTCTTCAGGCCTTCCTTCACGTCGGACTGCACGGTCGAGGCGGCAGCCAGGACCTTGGAACCGTCGGAGGTGAAGACCTGGGCGTACAGGTGCTGGCCGGTGCGCAGCACCGACAGGCGCGGCACGCCGAGTTCGCGGATGTGCGCGCGGGTCGACTTGGCGCGGCGCAGGCGGGCGGTGTTCTTGTTCATTTGCGTATCTCCGAAAGCTGAAGAGCCGATTAGGCCTTCTTGGCTTCCTTGCGGATGATGACTTCGCCGGCGTACTTCACACCCTTGCCCTTGTAGGGCTCCGGCGGACGGACGGCGCGGATCTTGGCAGCGAACTCACCCACCGCCTGCTTGTCGGCGCCGGCGATGACGATTTCGGTCTGCGTCGGCGTGGCGATCGTGATGCCGGCCGGAGCCTGCAGCAGGACGGGGTGCGAGAAACCCAGCGCGAGGTTCAGATCCTTGCCCTGCATCGAGGCGCGGTAACCGACGCCGACCAGCTCGAGCTTGCGCTCGAAGCCTTCGGAGACGCCCTTGACCATGTTGGCCAGGATCGCGCGCAGCGTGCCGGCCAGCGGGATCAGCGCAGCGTCCTCGGTGGAGAACGTGGCGGTGCCGTTGTCGACGTTGACGTTGATACCAGCCGGCTTCGCGACGCTCAGGGTGCCCTTCGGGCCCTTGGCGCTGATCGAATCGGCCTGGATGTTGAGTTCGATACCCTTCGGGAGGGCGACCGGCTTCTTGGCAACTCGGGACATGTCTAGTTCTCCCTTAGGCCACGAAGCACAGGACTTCACCGCCGACGCCCTGCTGGCGCGCCTGCGCGTCGGTCATGATGCCCTTCGAGGTGGAGATGATGGCGATACCGAGGCCGCCCAGGACCTTCGGCAGCTTGGCCTTGCCGCGGTACTGGCGCAGGCCCGAACGGGAGTAGCGCTCGAGGCGCTCGATCACCGGCTTGCCTTCGTAGTACTTCAGCGAGATTTCGAGTTCGGACTTGCCTGCGCCGACATCGGTCACGCGGGAGTCGAGGATGTAGCCCTCGTCCTGCAGCACCTTGGCGATGGCCACCTTGATCTTGGACGACGGCATCTTCACCGTCTGCTTCCGGACAGCCGCCGCATTCTTGATGCGGACCAGCATGTCGGCAATGGGATCAGTCATGCTCATGAATTAATGCACCTATGAGTAGCACCGATATCCGCGGGATTGCGAATTCAGTTGTAGTGCCTGGCGGGAACCGGAAAGTTCCGCACAGGCGCCCCGCCCTGTCGGCCGGGGCCTGACGCGAGCGAGCCGGCAAGTCTAGCAGACTTGCCGGCGCCCGGTGTTACCAGCTGGCCTTGCGCAGACCCGGAACGTCGCCGTTCATGGTCGCCTTGCGCAGCATGTTGCGGCCGAGGCCGAACTTGCGGTACACGCCACGCGGACGGCCCGACAGTTCGCAACGGTTGCGCTGGCGGCTCGGCGAGGAGTCGCGCGGCAGCTTCTGCAGCTTGTTGACGGCTTCCAGCTTCTCTTCGTACGAAGCGGTCTGGCTGGAGATGATCTTCTTCAGCGCGTCGCGCTTGGCGCCGTGCTGCTTTGCAAGCTTCGCCCGCTTGATCTCGCGGTTGACCATGGAGGTCTTAGCCATTGTTCAATCCTCGAGTTAGTTGCGGAACGGGAAGCGGAACGCTTCCAGCAGGGCCTTGGCCTCGGCATCGGTCTTCGCGGTCGTGGTGATCGCGATGTCCATGCCGCGGATCGCGTCGACGGCGTCGAAGTCGATTTCCGGGAAGATGATCTGTTCCTTCACGCCCATGTTGTAGTTGCCACGGCCGTCGAACGAACGACCCGACACGCCGCGGAAGTCACGCACGCGCGGCAGCGAGATGTTGATCAGACGGTCGAGGAACTCGAACATGTGGGCGCGACGCAGCGTCACCTTGCAGCCGATCGGCCAGCCGTCGCGGATCTTGAACGAAGCCACCGACACGCGGGACTTGGTCACGATCGGCTTCTGGCCGGTGATCTTGGTCAGGTCGGCAACCGCGTTCTCCAGGATCTTCTTGTTGGTCGCGGCTTCGCCGACGCCCATGTTGATCGTGATCTTGGTCAGACGCGGCACTTCCATCGGGTTCGTGTAACCGAACTTCTTGGTCAGGGCCGGGACGACTTCGTCCTTGTAGAACTTTTCGAGACGGGTGGTCATTTGAGCATTCCTCAGGCGTCAACCGCCTCACCGCTGGAGCGGAACACACGCAGTTTGCGTCCATCCTCCAGCACCTTGAAACCGACGCGCTCACCCTTGCCAGTGGCCGGGTTGAACAGCATCACGTTGGAAATGTGGATCGGCGCTTCGCGCTCGACCACGCCGCCCGGCTGGCCAGCCTGGGGGTTCGGCTTGGTGTGGCGCTTCACGACGTTGATGTTCGAGACGACGACTTTCTCGCCGAGCATGCGAACAACTTCGCCCTTCTTGCCCTTGTCCTTGCCGGCGGTGACGATCACCTGATCGCCCTTGCGGATACGGTTCATATCAATTCCTCCGCTCAGAGCACTTCAGGAGCGAGCGAGACGATCTTCATGAACTTCTCGGTACGCAGCTCGCGGGTCACAGGCCCGAAGATGCGGGTACCGATCGGTTCCTGCTTGTTGTTCAGGAGCACGGCGGCATTGCCGTCGAAGCGGATCAGCGAACCGTCCGGACGGCGCACGCCCTTGCGGGTGCGCACGACGACGGCGTCGTAGACGTCGCCCTTCTTGACCTTGCCACGCGGAATCGCGTCCTTGACGGTGACCTTGATGATGTCGCCGATGCCGGCGTAACGGCGCTTCGAGCCGCCCAGCACCTTAATGCACATCACTTCCTTGGCACCGGAGTTGTCGGCCACGTCGAGGTAGCTCTGCATCTGGATCATGACTCAGCTCCTCTTATTCGGCCGCGCGGCTGACGATCTCAACCACGCTCCAGTTCTTGGTCTTCGACATCGGAGCAATCTCCTTCACGCGCACGACATCGCCTTCCTTGCAGGCGTTGTCGGCATCGTGGGCGTGGAGCTTGGTCGAGCGACGGATGTACTTGCCGTACAGCGCGTGCTTGACCTGGCGCTCGACGAGCACGGTGACGGTCTTGTCCATCTTGTTGCTGACGACCCGGCCTTCAACCGTGCGGACAGCCTTCTCTGTATTGTTGTCGGTCATGACAGGGTCCTTACTTCTTCTCGCCGAGCAGCATGTTGACGCGAGCGATCTCGCGACGCACACGGCGGGACTCATGGGTCTTGGCGAGCTGGCCGGTGGCCTTCTGCATGCGGAGGGCGAAGCTCTCCTTGTGCAGCTCGGCCAGGTGGGCCTTCAGTTCGTCGGCCGACTTCTCGCGCAGTTGCTTGAGTTCCATTAGCGCACCGTCCGGGTAACGAAAGTGGTGGTCACCGAGAGCTTGGCGGCGGCCAGGCGGAACGCTTCACGCGCCACGTCTTCAGCCACGCCTTCGATCTCGTAAATCATGCGACCGGGCTGGATCTGGGCGACCCAGTACTCGACGTTGCCCTTACCGGAGCCCATTCGGACTTCGATCGGCTTCTTGGTGATCGGCTTGTCGGGGAACACGCGGATCCACATCTTGCCGCCGCGCTTGACGTAGCGGCTGATGGAACGACGCGCGGCCTCGATCTGGCGCGCGGTCAGCTGACCGTGCGCCGTCGCCTTCAGGCCGTACTCGCCGAAGCTGACGGCATTGCCGTTCCAGCTCAGGCCTTCATTGCGGCCCTTGTGTACCTTGCGGTACTTGGTTCGCTTGGGTTGCAACATGGCTTAGTCCCTCGCCTCGCGGTTGGCGCGCGCCGGACGGGCCGGACGCTCGCTGCGCTCTGCACGCGGCGCTGCTTCTTCCTGCTTCTCCTGGCCCACCTGCGAGAAGTCGAACACCTCGCCCTTGTAGATCCAGACCTTGATGCCGATGATGCCGTAGGTCGTCTTGGCTTCAGCGAAGCCGTAGTCGATGTCGGCACGCAGCGTGTGCAGCGGCACGCGACCTTCGCGGTACCACTCCGAACGCGCGATCTCGGCGCCATTGAGGCGACCGCCGACGTTGACCTTGATGCCCAGGGCGCCCAGGCGCATCGCATTGCCCACGGCGCGCTTCATCGCACGACGGAACATGATGCGGCGCTCGAGCTGCTGCGCGATCGACTCGGCGACCAGCTGCGCGTCGAGTTCCGGCTTGCGGACCTCGGTGACGTTGATGTGCGCCGGAACGCCCATCACGTCGCTGACTTCCTTGCGCAGCTTCTCGATGTCCTCACCACGCTTGCCGATCACCACGCCCGGACGGGCGGTGTGGATCGTCACGCGGGCGTTGTTCGCCGGACGCTCGATGAAGATCTTCGAGATGCCGGCCTGAGCCAGCTTCTTGCGCAGCAGATCACGGACCTTCAGGTCCGCCGCCAGGAACTCGGCGTACTGCTTCTTGGTGGCAAACCACTTGGAGTTCCAGTCCTTGGCGATGCCCAGGCGGATGCCGGTGGGATGTACTTTATGACCCATTGTCTGACTCCGCCTTACTTGCCCGCGCCCACAACCACAGTAATGTGGCTGGTGCGCTTGAGGATGCGGGTGCCGCGGCCCTTCGCACGCGCCATGAAGCGCTTCAGTGCGGGACCCTCGTCCACCATGATGGTCTTGACCTTGAGCTCGTCGATGTCGGCGCCCTGGTTGTTCTCGGCGTTGGCAATCGCCGACTCCACCACCTTCTTGATCAGGTGGGCAGCCTTCTTGTCCGAGAACTTCAGCAGGTTGACGGCGCGCTCGGCCGACAGACCACGCACCTGGTCAGCGACCAGGCGGGCCTTCTGCGGGGAGATGCGCGCGGTGCGCAGGATGGCTTTCGCTTCCATGGTCATCTCCTTACTTGCCCGACTTCTTGTCGCCGCCGTGACCCTTGAACGTACGGGTCAGGGCGAATTCGCCAAGCTTGTGGCCAACCATGTTCTCGTTGACCAGCACGGGGATGTGGTTCTTGCCGTTATGGATGGCGAGCGTGAAGCCCACCATTTCCGGCAGCACCATCGAGCGACGCGACCAGGTCTTGATCGGCTTCTTGTTGTTACCCGCGGTCTCGACCTTCTTCATCAGATGGTGGTCGACGAACGGGCCTTTCTTCAGTGAACGTGCCATGGCCGATTAGCTCCTGCGATCGCGCACGATGAACTGCTGGGTGCGCTTGTTCTTGCGGGTCTTGTAACCCTTGGTCGGCACACCCCACGGGGTGACCGGATGCGGGTTACCCTGGCCGGCCTTGGCCTCACCACCGCCGTGCGGATGGTCGACCGGGTTCATGGCCGCACCGCGGACGGTCGGCTTGATGCCGCGCCAACGCGCCGCACCGGCCTTGCCCAGCTTCTCGAGGTTGTGCTCGTCGTTGCCGACTTCGCCGATGGTGGCGCGGCACTCGGCCGGCACCTTGCGCATTTCGCCGGAGCGAAGACGCAGCGTGGCGTAGCCCTGCTCGCGAGCGACCAGGTAGGCGCTGGCGCCGGCCGCACGGGCCAGCTGGGCGCCCTTGCCCGGCTTCATCTCGACGCAGCACACGGTGGTGCCGACCGGGACGTTCGTCAGCGGCAGCGTGTTGCCGACGCGGATCGGGGCGTCACGGCCCGCGATCACCTGATCGCCGTCCTTCAGGCCCTTCGGGGCGATGATGTAACGGCGCTCACCGTCGACGTAGCACAGCAGCGCGATGTGCGCGGTGCGGTTCGGGTCGTACTCGATGCGCTCGACGCGGGCGGGGATGCCTTCCTTGTCGCGCTTGAAGTCGATGATGCGGTAATGCTGCTTGTGACCACCACCGATGTGACGGGTGGTGATACGGCCGTGGTGGTTACGACCGCCGGTCTTGCCCTGCTTCTCGACGAGCGCAGCGTGCGGCGCGCCCTTGTGCAGGCCCGGGGTCACCACGCGAACCGCGCTACGGCGGCCGGCGGAGGTGGGCTTGAAAGTCATCAATGCCATGGGTCTTTCCTCAGGCCTTGGCCATCACGTCGATCGACTGGCCTTCGGCCAGCGTCACATACGCCTTGCGCCAGCTGCCGCGGCTACCGGCGCGAAAACGGAAGGACTTGTTCTTGCCCTTGACGTTCACGACGTTGACCGCTTCAACCTTCACTTCGAACAGCTTTTCCACGGCGACCTTGATGTCGGCCTTGGTAGCGTCCGTCGCGACTTCGAAGACGTACTGGTTGGAAACTTCCTGCAGACGGGCGGTCTTTTCGGACACGCGCGGCGCACGGATGATGTTGTAGAGCTTGGCCTCGTTCATGCCAGCCACTCCTCGATCTTCTTGACCGCGTCGGCGGTGACCACGACCGAGTCGGCGCCGACGAGGGCAACCGGATCCAGGCCCTGGACGTCACGCACTTCGACGTACGGCAGGTTGCGCGCCGAGAGGTACAGGTTCTCGGTGGCGTCTTCGGTGACGATCAGCGGGCGGCGACCGACTTCCAGGCCCTTGAGCTTGGCGATCAGGCCCGAGGTCTTCGGAGCGTCCAGGTCGAACGACTCGACAACCGTGATGCGGCCCTGGCGGTTCAGCTCGGACAGGATCGCGGCCATCGCGGCGCGGTACATCTTGCGGTTGACCTTCTGCGCGAAGCTGCGCGGCTTGGCCGCGAAGGTCACGCCGCCGCCGACGAAGATCGGAGCCGTCAGCGCGCCATGACGCGCACCGCCGCCCTTCTGCTTCTTCGACTTCTTGGTCGTGCCGTTGACTTCCGAACGGGTCTTCTGGGCCTTGGTACCGGCGCGACCGGCGTTGCGATAGGCAACGACAACCTGGTGGACCAGGTCTTCGCTGAATTCGCGGCCGAAGATCGCGTCGGAGACCGACACAGTCTTGCTGCTATTGGTGATGGCGAGTTCCATCGTCATCTCTCCTTATGCCTTGCTCGAGGGACGCACGATGACGTCGCCACCCGGCGCACCCGGCACGGCACCCTTGATGGCGATCAGGCCGCGCTCGGCGTCGACCTTCACCACTTCCAGGCGCTGCGTGGTCTGGGTTTCGTCGCCCATGTGGCCGGACATCTTCTTGCCCGGGAACACACGGCCCGGCGTCTGGCGCTGGCCGATGGAGCCCGGCGAACGGTGCGACAGCGAGTTACCGTGCGTCGCGTCGCCCATCGTGAAGTTCCAGCGCTTGATCGTGCCCTGGAAGCCCTTGCCCTTCGTGACGCCCTGGACGTCGACCAGCTGGCCGGCGCTGAAGATGTCGGCCTTGATCTCGCCGCCCACTTCAAAGCCACCGATCTGGTCGGCTTCCACGCGCAGCTCCCACAGGCCACGACCGGCTTCGACCTTCGCCTTGGCGAGGTGACCGGCTTCCGGCTTGTTGACGAGCGCGGCGCGGCGCACGCCGACGGTGACCTGCACGGCGCTGTAGCCGTCGGTGTCGTCGGTCTTGATCTGGGTGATGCGGTTCGGGGTCGCTTCGATCAGCGTCACCGGAACCGACTTGCCGTCTTCAGTGAAGAAACGGCTCATGCCGGCCTTGCGACCGACGATGCCCAACGAATACTTCTTCGCGGTCATGGTGGTGGCCTCAGGTCAGCTTGATCTGGACGTCGACGCCAGCCGCGAGCTCGAGCTTCATCAGCGCGTCCACGGTCTTGTCGTTCGGATCGACGATGTCGAGCACGCGCTTGTGCGTGCGGGTCTCGTACTGGTCGCGCGCATCCTTGTCGGCGTGCGGCGAAACGAGAATGGTGTAACGCTCGATCTTGGTCGGCAGCGGGATCGGGCCCTTGACCTGGGCACCGGTACGCTTAGCCGTCTCGACGATCTCGCTGGCCGAGCGGTCGATCAGGCGATGATCGTACGCTTTGAGCCGGATTCGGATCTTTTGGTCCGCCATGACGGAATTCCTTGGTTAAAAGAGCGACGGGCCGGCCTCTGGGTGTGCCGAACCCCTGAAAAAATGCAGATACCCCGGAGCTGCACCCTCGCTCCGGAGCTTCCATGCCTGAAAAACTAAGGCAGACCGGTCACCCGGCCTGCCCAGACTGAGTAGAACGCACGAAGAGCTCCGTTTAGCGTTCCTTGGAAGCCCGAAGGCCCGGAACGTACGGAGCGCGCCGTGCGACATGTCCCTGTCTGGCGAATACGAGGCACGTCCTGCGCCTCATTTCGCTGGTTGCGGCCTCCTCCCGAGGGAAGTGCCGCAGTGGTCGTGCATTCTAACCGGATATCCACAGCCCGTGCAAGCGCCCGGTCCGGCAAGACGAAGCCCGGCGCGCTGGGCGCGCCGGGCTTCGTTCATTACTTGACGATCTTCGCCACGACGCCGGCGCCGACGGTACGACCGCCTTCGCGGATCGCGAAGCGCAGGCCTTCGTCCATCGCGACCGGGTTGATCAGCGTCACGACCATCTTGATGTTGTC
>Ga0102594_1000571_pt1 | contig 32687 bp, 32 predicted proteins | sample AraplaCol_mLB_r2_2_FD_76863 | JGI IMG/M metagenome (GOLD analysis project Ga0102594, IMG submission 76863) | Arabidopsis root microbial communities from North Carolina, USA - plate scrape MF_Col_mLB_r2 (SPADES assembly) (version 2) | ecosystem: Host-associated > Plants > Roots > Endosphere...
CCAAGGACTGACTTTCTATTGCGTTTGCGTTTGCGGGCGGGTCAAAGGCCTGCGTGCCGCTGTGTGCGCAGCATGCGACTCGGGCGGTTGGCGCCTGCGGCGCCGACTTCCCTGCGCTGCTCGCGAAGCCGGCCCGCGGCAGAACTCGCGACTCCGTCGCTCAGACAGCTGCCGCAAGTCAGATGTTGAAGTTCTTGTGTGTCCTTCGGCACACAAGAACGGGCCGGCTCCGCTGCGCTGCTCGGCGCCCGAGACGCACGCTGCGCACACAGCGCCACACAGGCCTTTGACCTGGACACGGCTGTGGTGCTCATTGGTTTCCGGATACCGTCACCCCATTTCGCACGGGGCGCGGCAGGCGGTCTGGGCTGGGGGCGATTTCCGGGGCGGTGAGGAGCGCAGGCTGGGGCTTGAGCGTTCCCGCCGAAGGCAGGAGCGCGACCGTTTCTGACTTGCCGAAGCTGTTTGAACGGAGCGAGCGAAGCTCGCGCAGTGAGTTCTTCGGCACAAGCCCCAGCCGAGCACCGCAACGGAGTCGATGCGAAGCATCGACCGCCCCGGTACGAGCCCCCAGCCCAGACCGCCTGCCGCGCCCCGTGCGCCCCGGACAAAACGATCAGTGCGCAACGGACTTGGAAAACACGTTGATCACAAGAACCCCCGCCACGATCAACCCCATCCCCGCCAGCGCAGCCCCATCCAGCCGCTGCCCGAACCACAGCCACCCGACCAGCGAGATCAGCACGATCCCTACGCCCGACCAGATGGCGTACGCGATGCCGGTCGGAACCGCCCGCAAGGTGAGGGACAGGAAGTAGAACGAAACCCCGTAGCCCGCCGCGGTCGCCACGCTGGGCCACAGCCGCGTGAAGCTGTCGGAGGCCTTGAGGCAGCTGGTGGCGAACACCTCCGAGAGGATGGCGATCGCCAGGTAGGCGTAGTGGATGTTCATGGTGGGCCGACTGTAGCGGCCCACCGCTGCATCAGGCGGTACTGGCGTCCTGTCCCCTGGCGATGGCCAGCAGCACGTCCTGCTGCTCCTGCGATCGGTGCGAGATCAGCTTGAGCAGCGCCGTCCCGTCCTGCGTCTGGATGCCGTTGGCCTTGGCGAACTCCATCGCCTCGGGCACGAAGGTGGAGCTGGTCACGTAGGTGCCGTGCGCCAGGCCCTGGGCGCTCATCACGCCCAGGAAGTCGCGCAGCTCCTTCACCGTGACCGGCTGGCCTTCCCAATGCCGGCAGCGCACGATGCGTGGCTCGGGCATGTGGCGCGACTGGACCCAGATGTCCACGCCGGCGTCGCCGCCCTGGCTCTGGGTGCTGGTCGAGAAACCGGCCTGCTTGAAGAAGGCGGTGCACAGCGCCTCGAACCGGCGCCAGTCGATCTGGGCCAGCACGCGTGGGCTCCAGCCCGCAGGCGCTTCGCCCTCCGCGGCGGCCTCGTCCACCGCGGCTTCGTCGGCCACCGGATGGGGGTGGACCGCGATCGTGTCGACGAAGCGAGGCTCCAGTTCGGGCGCGGTGCCGCGTCCGATGCCCAGGGCCGCCAGCACGGAAGGCCGGGTCATGCCGGCCTGGGCCTCGTCATCCTCGACCAGCTCCGGTGCGTGCTGGGTGCGCCGCGGACGGGTGGCGCGCAGGTACACGACGAAGGCCAGGCCCAGCAGCAGCGCCAGCCAGCCCACGGGCCTTAGGGCCACGGACAGCGTCTCGAACAGACTGTCCTTGGGCAGCTGGTAGGAGGCCAGCAGCACCAGCGCCCCCGCCAGCGCCACCAGCCAACCCTTGGCGCTGCCGGAAGCGTCCATCACGACAGGCCCACGTCGAACTCGGTCCGAATCGCTCATGGCGTCCATGCGGTGTAACCAAAAGTTGTAGGTTTGCGGAGTGTACGAGTTTGGTGACGGAATTGACACAATTCGAACCATGAACCCTCAAGACGACGCTCCACCGCTCGAAGTGCTGCCCCGCGACATTTCCGCCTATGCCGCCGGCAACACCGGCATCCCCTATGTGCACCGCTTCGAGTCCGGCAAGCCGGGCCCGCACGTGCTGATCAACGCCCTCACACACGGTAACGAGATCTGCGGCATGGTGGCGGCCACCCATCTGCTGGATACCGGCGTCCGTCCGGAAATCGGCACGCTGACGGTGAGCTTCGCCCATGTCGAGGCCTACAACGCCTTCGACGCCAAGGCGCCGCACGAGAACCGGCAGCTGGTGCACAACCTCAACCGCGTCTGGTCCGACGAGTGGCTGAACGGCCCCGAAGACAGCCCCGAGCTGCGCCGCGCACGCGAATTGCGGCCCGTGGTGGCGGCGGCCGATCACATCCTGGACATCCACTCGACCAGCCAGCCGGTCGATCCCTTCTGGGTCTACCCGGCCTTCGCGCGCAACGCCGAGGTGGCGCTGGCCATCGGCCGGCCGTCCATCCACCTGGTGATGCCCCAGGGCCTGGGCTCGGGCACGCCGCTGATCCAGCACGGGCGCCACGGCGAGGACGGCGGCACCGCCGGCGCGGCGCTGGTGGCCGAGTGCGGGCAGCACTTCCTGCAATCGGCCGCGGACATGGCCACCGATGTGAGCCTGGACTTCCTGGCGTACTTCGGCCTGATCGAGCGCGACCCCGCGCGGCAGTTCGCGCGCGAGCCGCAGCGGCGCTTCGAGCTGCTGCACACGCGCATGATCAAGACGCCGGAGTTCCGCTTCGTGCGGCCGCTGGTGGGTTTCGAGACCTTCGCCAAGGGCGAGCTCATCGCCACCGACGGCGACGAGGAAGTGCGCGCCCTCTGCGACGACTGCACGGTGCTGATGCCGGCGCGCCGCCCGATCGTCGGGCGCGAGGGCGTCTACCTGGCCAAGCCGATCTAGGCGGCGGCGATGAACAGGGCCGGGTCCACCATGGCCCGGTTCAGCATCACCGACCAGTGCAGGTGCGGCCCGGTCACGCGACCGGTGGCGCCCACCGCGCCCAGCACCTGGCCGCTGCGCAGCGCATCGCCCGGGCGCACGTCGATGGCGCTCAGGTGGCAGTACATGCTCAGCAGCCCGCCGCCGTGGTCCAGCCAGACGGTGTTGCCGTTGAAGAAGTAGTCGCCGGTGTCGATCACCCGGCCCGGCAGCGGCGCACGGATCGGCGTGCCGGTGCCCGCGGCGATGTCCATGCCGCTGTGCGGATTGCGCGACTGGCCGTTGAACACCCGGCGCAGGCCGAAGGAGCTGGAGCGGCGGCCCGGCACCGGCACCTGCATCTGCAGCGAAGGGGGCAGCGCGGCGGGCTCGCTGAAGGTGGCCATCACGCCGGCCAGGTGATCGCGCTCGCGCTCGTAGCGGGCCTGGTCGGCGGGCGAGAGGTCCACGGTGCGTGGCGACACCTTCAGGTGCTGCTCGCTGTATTTCTTCGGCGAAACCGAATAGCCCAGTTGCCGCCCTCCCTGGCCGTTTCGTACCTCGATCCGGCGCTCGCCCGGCACGGCCGAGAGGGGGATGCCGACCAGCGCCGTCCACTCGATGGCATCGCCCAGCACCAGCAGCGGGATGTCGCTGTCCGCAAACGCGCGCGGACGCTCGGCCGCGGGGCCCAGCGACAGGCGGGCCACGCCGCCGGGCACCTGCGCGCTGCGCGGCCAGTTGCCTTCATCGGCGGGCGTGGCGTGCAGCGATGAGGCCGGCAGCGCCAGCAGCGCGGCGGCGCCGGCCATCAGCTCGCGGCGGCGCATGCCCTACTTGCCCCAGCTGTCGCGCATGCCGGCGGCGCGGTTGAACACCGGGCGGCCTTCGCTGCTGGCCTTGGCGTCGAACACGAAGTAGCCGTGGCGCTCGAACTGGAAGGGCACGTCGCTGGTGTGAGCCTGCGCCAGCGCGGGCTCCACGTAGCCGTGACTGACCTGCAGGCTGCCGGGGTTGAGCTCGTCCACCAGCTCGCCGCTGCCGGGGTTGTCCGCGGCGAAGAGGCGCTCGTACAGGCGCACCTCGGCCGCCACCGCGTCAGCCACGGCCACCCAGGTGATGTTGCCCTTGACCTTGATGGCGTCGGCGCCAGGCGTGCCGCTCTTGGTGTCGGGCACCAGCTTCGCCTGCACCTCGGCGATCTTGCCGTCGGCATCGCGCGTGGCGCCGGTGCATTCGATGACGTGGCCGTACTTCAGGCGCACCTTGTTGCCGGGGAATAGGCGGAAGAAGCCCTTGGGCTGCACGTCCTCGTAGTCGGTGCGCTCGACCCAGATCTCGCGGCCCAGCTTGAAGCGGCGCGTGCCCATGTCGGGGTGGTGCGGATGCACCGGAGCGCTGCAGTCGTCGAGCGCGTCGTCGCCGCCCATCAGCTCGCCCCAGTTGGTGATGACCAGCCTGACCGGGTCGAGCACCGCCATGGCGCGCGGCGCGATCGGGTCCACCGTGTCGCGCAGGGCCGCCTCAAGCGCGGCGTATTCGGTCCAGCCACCGGACTTGGTGACGCCCGAGCGTTCGCAGAAGAGCTTGAGCGCATCCGGCGTGTAGCCGCGCCGGCGCAGGCCGGCCAGCGTGGGCATGCGCGGGTCGTCCCAGCCGTCGACGTGCTTGTCTTCCACCAGCTGGCGCAGCTTGCGCTTGCTGGTCACCACGTGCGTGACGTTCAGCCGCGCGAACTCGTACTGGCGCGGATGCGGGCTGGCGATCAGGCCGCCCTCGGCCAGGCGATCGAGCAGCCAGTCGTAGAAGGGGCGCTGGTCCTCGAACTCCAGCGTGCACACGCTGTGGGTGATCTGCTCCAGCGCGTCCTCGATCGGGTGCGCGAAGGTGTACATCGGGTAGATGCACCACTTGTCGCCGGTGTTGTGGTGGGTCGCACGGCGGATGCGGTAGAGGGCCGGGTCGCGCAGGTTGATGTTGGGGCTGGCCAGGTCGATCTTGGCGCGCAGCACGGCAGCGCCATCGGCTAGCTTGCCGTCGCGCATCTCGCGAAAGCGCGCGAGGTTTTCCTCGGGCGTGCGGGCGCGGAAGGGGCTGGGCGTGCCGGGCGTGTTGAAGTCGCCGCGGCTGATGCGCATTTCCTCGGGGCTCTGCTCGTCCACGTAGGCGAAGCCGGCCGTGATCAGGTACTCGGCCGCGCGGTACATGAAGTCGAAGTAGTCGCTCGCGAAGTACTGGTGCGAGGCCTGGGCGCCCGGGTGTGCCGGGTCGTCGGCGATGGAGGTGCCGTAGCCCAGCCAGTGCACCGCCTCGCGGATGGCGTCGACGTACTCCTGCTCTTCCTTCTCGGGGTTGGTGTCGTCGAAGCGCAGGTGGCACACGCCGCCGTACTGCTCGGCCAGGCTGAAGTTCAGCCAGATGCTCTTGGCATGGCCCAGGTGCAGGTAGCCGTTGGGCTCGGGCGGAAAACGCAGGCGCACGCGCGCCGGATCGGCCATGCCCTCCTCGTGGTGGCGGGCGTCCCCGGGCGAGCCGCCCCACTTGCGGGAGGCGTAGGTGCCCTGTTCAAGATCGTTCTCGATGACGTGGCGCAGGAAGTTGCTGGGCTTGGCCGGCTCTTTATCGGCGGGGGAATTCATCACTGGATTTTAGAAGGGCAGGACGGGGGTTACCTTTTGGAACGAACTTCACTGTGCAGCGTGCACGGAACTCCGCGCCTGCGCGTTGAATCCACACAGCGAGGGCTGGCCCGGCCAGTCCCCAAGGAGAACCCAGATGAGCTTCGATCGTTCCTTCTTCAAGTGGGCCTGCGCCGCCGTCGTGGCGGCGGGTGCCCTGGGCGCCGCCGCCACCGCTTCGGCGGGCGTGGCCTGGTCGGTCAACGTGGGCGTTCCGGGCGTGGTCGTGGCACCAGCCCCGGTGTACTACCCGCCGGCTCCCGTGTACTACCCGCCCCCGCCGCCGGTGTACTACCGCCCGGCGCCCGTCTACTACGCGCCGCCGCCACCGGTGTACTACCGTCCGGCGCCCGTGTACATCCAGGGGGGCTACTACCATGCCCCGCGGTACTACGGTCCCCGCTATTACGGCCCGCGCTACCGTTACTAAGAACAAAATTGCACATCAAGGAAAAAGCCGGCTCGCGCAGCCGGCTTTTTCTTTGGGCGCGAGCGCCTCACATGGCCCGGAACAGGTGGGCATAGAGGCGGCTCACCGCGATCTTCTCGGGCCGCCCGCGCAGCCGCAGCCACAGCTTGCCCGACTCGTCGCGCTGCACCTGCTCGATGGCGTCGCTGCGCACCACGACGGCGCGGTGCACCTGCCAGAAGGCATGGGCATCGAGTTGCGGCAACAGCTGCTTCAGCGGCGTGCGGATGAGGTATTCGCGCTCCGCGGTCAGCACCCGCACGTACTTGTCGGCCGCCTCGAAATACAGCACGTCCTGCACCGGCACCATGTGGACCGTGCTGCCGCCCGCGTCGCTGGCGGAGATGAAGCGCAGCGGCGAGCCGCCATTCGCGGAGGCCGCCTGCGCGCCCGCGGCGCCGATCAGCCGCCGCCATTCGCCCAGCGCCTGTTCCAGCGCCTGCGGCATGGCCTCGGGCGCGCTGGCCTGCTGCTGTGCCGCGAGGGCCTGCTGCACCCGTGCGACCGTCCTGCGCAGGCGCTCGGACTGCACCGGCTTTCGCACGTAGTCGATGGCCTGGGCGTCGAAGGCCTGCACCGCGTACTCGTCATAGGCGGTCACGAACACCAGCTGCGGCATGGGGGCCTCGCCCACGGGCCAGCCGTCGGCGATCTCCATGGCGGCGCCCAGGCCGTCCAGGCCGGGCATGCGGATGTCCAGGAAGAGCACCTGCGGCAGCCGCGCCAGCGCCTCGCGCACCGCGCTGCGGCCGTCGCCGACCGCGGCCAGCACCTCCAGTCCGGGCCAGGCGGTGCGCAGTTCGGCGCGCAGGGCCTGGGCCAGCAGCGGTTCGTCTTCGGCGATGAGGGCGGTGGCTTTCATGCGTTCAATGGAATGTGGACGACGGCGCGGGTCCCGCCGCCGGGGAGCGCTCCGAGCTCGAGCCGGCCCTGCGGCCCGTACACCGTGGCCAGGCGCTCGCGGATGTGGCTGAGGCCGAAGCTGCCGCTGCTGATAGCCGCCATGGACGCCAATTGCGACTCGTCGATGCCCACGCCCGTGTCGCTCACCTCGATGACCAGCATCGCCCCGTCGTCGCTGCGCCGCGCACGCACCATGACCTCGCCGCCTTCCACCTTCGGCTCCAGGCCGTGGCGGATGCTGTTCTCCACCAGCGGCTGCAGGATCAGCGGCGGCACCGGCAGCCCGGCCAGCTCGGGCGCAAGCTCCATTCGGAATCGCAGGCGCTCGCCCATGCGCACCGCCATCAGCGCCAGGTAGTCGCCCAGGCGCTCGAACTCGGCCGAGAGCGGGTGCGAGAGCACGCGCGAGCCCGAGAGCGTCGCGCGCAGGTAGTTGTTGAGGCGGTCCAGCATTTCCACCGCGCGCGGCGGGTCGGTGGCGATGAGCACGCGCAGGTTGGCCAGCGTGTTGAAGAGCATGTGCGGCTCCAGCTGCGTCTCCAGCAGCTTCAGCCGTGCCTCGGAGGCATCGCGCTCGGCTGCATTCGCGCGGGCCGCGAGCGCCGAGCTGTGTCCGCGCGAGTAGAAGAAGTAGCTGCCCATCACGCCGGCGAACACCGTGACGACCAGCGAGACGCGCTCGTCCCGCTGCGATTGGCCGGCACCGACCACGGCATTGCCGCCGCCGATCAGCCAGTCGCCCAGCGCCGAGCCCCCGTAGTAGCCCACCACGATGCCCAGCAGGGTCAGCGCCACGCCGCGCCAGCCCTGCGGCCAGCCGCCCGGGTCCTGCGGCCGGCGCAACGGGAAGCGCCCGAACTCGATCACCAGCCAGATCAGCGGCCCGATGAGCAGCGAGTAGCCCAGGTGGTGCGGATAGCCCTTGTCGGGCCAGATGATCGTGATGACCGCTGCGATGGCAAAGCAGAACGCCACGACCAGCAGGCCGTGGCGAAGGACATCGCGCCATTCGATCTTCATGGGCCCGGATTCTGGATGAAGAGCGCCGGCGCCGATCACCACGGGTCGCGCGCCTGCAGCTTGGCGCGCTCGCGGGCCACCAGGCGGTCCATGAAGTCGCCGCCAGGGGCCAGCAGCCACACGGCCGCGCCGTGCAGCGCCAGGCCGACGCCCCAGCCGAGGAAGGGGTAGATCGCCCAGCCGCGGCCGGAGGACATCGAGATCGCGGTCATCGCGAGGTTGACGATCGCGAAGACGGTGGCGTGCATCCACCAGCCGGCCTTGGCGCGGGCCCGGCGCAGGGCCAGTTGGTCGAGGGAGCGTTCGTTGGAGCGCATGGTGTTTCTCCTGGAATAGGTTGGCGAAGAGGGAATCACTTGGCAAGGCTTGCGGCATCGGCGCTGCGCAGCGCCAGCTTCCACAGGCGCAGCGAGCGGCCCAGGAAGACGCCCGCGAAGGCGCCATACAGCGTGCTCACCACCAGGGCGAAGCCGGCCTGGCGGGCCAGCTGCGGATGCAGGGCCATCTGCACCGCCACGGCGTACTTGGTGAAGAAGATGCCCATCATCAGGACGAGCGGCACCGCGGTGCCGGGCAGGGTGAAGCGCATCCGTGTGCCGTCGTAGCGCACGCCGGCGGGCGTCGGTCGCTGCATCACCAGCCACAGCGCCGTCGCCGCCGTGCCGGCCCACGCGGCCAGCGCCGACGGCTGGCTGCCGAAGGCGGAGACCATGCCGAAGGCCGAGAGGCCGGCCATGGCTACCGGCATCACGGTCAGGCGCCGCAGCCCGGCCTGCGTGGGCAGCAGCTGGCGGCTGCCGAAGGCGAGCAGGACGGCGAAGAGGCCGAACACCCAGGCCGGCGTGTGCTGGAGGATCTGCAGGGGCATGGCGAACTCCTTGTGGTGTGTGTTGTCGTGAAGGGAGCGGGGCGTCGCTCAGCTCAGCAGTCCGAGCCATTGCCCCCAGACGAGCTGGCCCAGGTACCGGTCGGGCAGCAGGGCGAAGCTTCCAGCCACGATGCAGCCGGCCAGGTAGGTGATCTGCATCGCGCGCCGGTGCCCGCCGATGTTGCGGCGCGCCAGGCGCCAGAAGGCCAGGGCCAGCCCGCCGAAGGTGGCCGGCACCAGCAGGTGGATCAGGGTGTAGCCACCCAGGTTGGGCAGCCGGAAGTCGCGGATCCACAGCGAGGAAACAGCCGCCAGCACCATCAGCGTGACCCAGGCATAGCCGAGGGCGCGATGCAGGCGGGGCCGCTGCTGGCTGGCGCGCCGGGTCCACAGCACGACCGGGCCCAGGACCAGCGCCGACGTGGCGGCGGTGAGGTGGACGGCAATGACGGGGCTCATCTGCATGGTGCTCTCCGGGGTGTTTCGGGGGTCGGTGGAGGCACTGTGCCCAGCGGGCCGGCATGCGCCCACCGGCATGCGACGAAATGCGCCCAGGCGGCGCCAGATGCCCGAAGGCCGCGCGGACGGTGCGGCGCTTTACCGCTTCTTTACGCGCCGTAAAGCATCGCAGCTACGATGCTTGGCTCTACTTGGGCCGGTCCATGTGTCCCGCGACGGGGCCGTGTCCTTCTGACAATCCGCACAACATCCAGATGCCACAGACGCCGCCCGCGCCTTCCGACGAAGCGAATTCCACCTCCAAGATCACGGGCACCGCTGCCGCCTGGCGGCGCCGCCGCGGCTGGGGGACGGCGCTGGCCCTGCTGCTGATCGTCGCGCTGGTGGGCGGCAGCTACTACCTCATCAAGCGCCCGCCCGCCGGCAATGGCGGTGGCGGGCCCGGCGGCAGGGGAGGCTTCGGCGCCGGCGGGCCGCCCCTCATCACCGTGGGCAATGCCGTGGCGCAGCGCAAGCAGTTGCCGGTCACGCTGGACGCGCTGGGCACGGTCACGCCGCTGGCCACGGTCACGCTCAAGTCGCAGGTGGGCGGCGTGCTGACCGACGTGCTCTTCACCGAGGGCCAGCGCGTCAAGAAGGGCCAGCTGCTGGCGCAGATCGACCCGCGCCCCTATCAGCAGGCGCTGATGCAGGCGCAGGGCACGCTCAAGCGCGACCAGGCGCAGCTGGAGGCCGCGCGCGTCACGCTGCAGCGCTACAAGACCCTGCTGGGGCAGGACTCCATCGCGCGCCAGGAAGTGGACACGCAGGCCGCCCTGGTGAGCCAGCTCGAAGGCGCCATCATCACCGACAGAGCCAACGTGGCGGCCGCCCAGCTCAACCTGGACTTCACCCGCATCACCTCGCCCATCGACGGGCGCATCGGCCTGCGCGCGGTGGACCCGGGCAATACCGTGACGGCCAACAGCACGACCGGCATCGCGGTGGTCACGCAGATCAACCCCATCGACGTGCAGTTCTCGGTGCCGCAGGACCGCGTGCCGGAAATCATGCGCCAGCTGCAGTCCAACGCCACCATGCAGGTGTCGGCCCTGGACCGCACCCGCAGCGACTCGCTCGACACAGGCCGCTTCTCCACGCTGGACAACGTGGTGGACGTGAGCACCGGTACCGTCAAGGCCAAGGCGCGCTTCGACAACGCGCAGGGCACGCTCTTTCCCAGCCAGTTCGTCAATGTCCGCATGACCCTTCGCACCATCGATGCCCTGGTGGTGCCGGTGACCGCGGTGCGCAACGGCCCCAAGGGCCCCTACGTGTTCGTGGTGGGCGAGGACCGCAAGGCCATGATGCGCGCCATCAAGCGCGGCGAGACCACGGTGGAGTGGGCGCAGATCACCGAGGGCCTGAAGGAAGGCGAGCGGGTGGTGACCGAAGGCGGCGACCGCCTGGACGACGGCACCCGCGTGCAGTTGCAGAACGACGCGCCGGCCCCTGGCGCACCGGCCGCGCGCGCCCCGGCGGGCGCCGACGGCAAGGCCGTGGCAGGCGCGGAAGGCGGCGCCAGGAAGGTCAGCCCGCCCACCGCCGAGCAGCGCCAGCGCATGCTCGATTCCGCCGGCGGCGATGCCGAGAAGCTCGCGCAGCGCAAGGCCTTCCTGGCCGCCATCGACCGGGGCGACCCGGAGGCGCTGGAGCGCTGGCAGCAGATGAGCCAGCGCCGCCGCCGCAACAACGGACCGGAATGAGGGCCGGGCTCGCAACGCCCGTGACGACCACGCCATGCTGAGTCCCTCGCGCCCCTTCATCCAGCGCCCGGTCGCCACCGGGCTGCTGATGCTTGCCATCGTGCTGGCGGGCCTGGTGGGCCTGCGCCTGCTGCCCCTGTCGGCGCTGCCGCAGGTGGACTACCCCACCATCCAGGTGCAGACGCTGTACCCCGGCGCCAGCCCGGAGGTGATGAGCCGTACCGTGAGCGCTCCGCTGGAGCGCCAGTTCGGCCAGATGTCGGGCCTGAACCGCATGAGCTCGATCAGCGCGGCCGGCGTCTCCATGGTCACGCTGCAGTTCGACCTGGACCAGACGCTGGATGTGGCCGAGCAGCAGGTGCAGGCGGCCATCAACGCGGGCGGCTCCTTCCTGCCGGCCGACCTGCCGGCGCCGCCGGTGTATGCCAAGGTCAACCCGGCCGACGCGCCCATTCTCACGCTGGCCGTGCGCTCGGACACGCTGCCCCTCACCGAGGTGCAGAACCTGGTGAATACGCGCCTGGCGCAGAAGATCAGCCAGGTGGGCGGCGTGGGCCTGGTCACGCTGGCCGGGGGCCAGCGGCCTGCGGTGCGCATCCAGGCCGACACCAACGCGCTGGCCTCGGTGGGGATCGGCATCGACACGCTGCGCAACGCCATCAGCGCGGCCAACGCCAACAGCGCCAAGGGCAGCTTCGACGGCCCGCTGCGTGCCTACACCATCAACTCCAACGACCAGCTGGTGACGGCCGCCGATTACCAGAACCTGATCGTCGCCTGGAAGAACGGCGCACCGGTTCGCATGCGCGACGTGGCGAAGGTGGTGGACAGCGCCGAGAACACGCAGCTTGGCGCCTGGGCGGCGACCAAGGAGCTGGTCGACGCTTCGCTGCACCCGGCCGTGATCATCAACGTGCAGCGCCAGCCCGGCGCCAACGTGATCGCCACTGTCGACGCGATCCGCACGCGCCTGCCGGAGCTGGGCGCCTCGCTGCCGGGCTCGCTCAAGCTGGAGGTGCTGTCCGACCGCACGCAGGGCATCCGCGGCTCGGTCAAGCACGTGCAGATCGAGCTGGGCCTGGCGGTGGCGCTGGTGGTGCTGGTGATGTTCTTCTTCCTGCACAGCGTCCGCGCCACCATCATCGCCAGCATCGCGGTGCCGATCTCGCTCATCGGCACCTGCGGGCTCATGTACCTGCTGGGCTACTCGCTCAACAACCTCAGCCTGATGGCGCTGACCATCGCCACCGGCTTCGTGGTGGACGACGCGATCGTGATGATCGAGAACATCGCCCGCTACATCGAGGAGGGCGAGAAGCCCTTCGCCGCCGCGGTCAAGGGCGCCACGCAGATCGGCTTCACCATCATCTCGCTGACCGTGTCGCTGGTGGCGGTGCTGATTCCGCTGCTCTTCATGGAGGACGTGGTGGGCCGCCTGTTCCGCGAGTTCGCGGTGACGCTGGCCATCACCATCCTGATCTCCGCAGTGGTCTCGCTCACGCTGGTGCCGATGATGTCGGCGCGCTGGCTGCGCCATGAAGAGGTGGCCGGGCAGGGGCGGGTCGCGGTCGCGGTGCAGCGCTTCTTCGACCGCGTGATCCGCGGCTACGACCGGCAGCTCGGCTGGGTGCTGCGCCACCAGGGGCTGACGCTGCTGGTGGCCGTCGCGACGCTGGTGCTGACGGCGCTGCTGTACGTCGTGATTCCCAAGGGCCTGTTCCCCACGCAGGACACCGGCCAGCTGCGCGTGCGGGTGGAAGCGGCGCAGGACGTGTCGTACACGCGCATGGCGCAGCTGCAGCAGCAGGTGGCGCAGGTGGTGCTGGCCGACCCTGCGGTGCGCGCACTCAGCGCGGTGGTGGGCGTGGACGCGGCCAACAACACCATGCTCAACACCGGCACCATGCTGGTCAATTTCGAGCGCGGCCACGGCTCGCAGCAGGAACTGATGCAGCGCCTGAAGAACGAGGTGCAGGGCCAGGTGGCGGGCGTGACGCTCTACATGCAGCCCACGCAGGACCTGACCATCGACGCCGAGACCGGGCCCACCGAGTACCGCGTCTCCATCGAGGGCGCCGACACCGCGCAGGTCAACGACTGGGCCAACAAGCTGGTGGCCAAGCTGCGTACCGACGCGCTGCAGCCGTGGGTGCGCAATGCCACGACCGATGCCGGCGCGCAGGGCCTCGCGGCCTACGTGGACATCGACCGCAATACCGCCTCGCGCCTGTCGATCACCGCCAGCGCGGTGGACGACGCCATCTACAGCGCCTTCGGCCAGCGCATCGTCTCCACCATCTTCACCGAGACCAACCAGTACCGCGTGATCCTGGAAGCGCAGCGCCAGGGCCTGGCATCGGTGGAGGGGCTGGGCTCGCTGCAGCTCAAGACGGGCAGCGGCACGACCACGCCGCTGTCCTCCTTCGCCACGGTGCGCGAGCAGCCGGCGCCGCTGCAGATCACCCGCGTGTCGCAGTACCCGGCCGCGACCGTGGGCTTCGACACCGCGCCTAACGTCGCGCTGGGCCGCTCGGTCAGCGAGATCCGCAAGGCGGCGCGCGAGATCGGCCTGCCCTCGAGCATGCAGCTGCGCTTCCTCGGCGCCGCGGGCGCCTACGAGAAGTCGCTCACCAGCCAGCTTTGGCTGATCCTGGCGGCGGTGGTGTGCGTGTACATCGTGCTGGGCGTGCTCTACGAGAGCTACGTGCATCCGCTCACGATCCTGAGCACGCTGCCCTCGGCCGGCGTGGGCGCGCTGCTGGCGCTGATGGTGACCGGCAACGACCTGGGGGTGATCGGCATCATCGGCATCATCCTGCTGATCGGCATCGTGAAGAAGAACGCGATCATGATGATCGACTTCGCCATCGACGCCGAACGCAACCAGGGCATGGCGCCGCAGCCGGCCATCCACCAGGCGGCGCTCTTGCGCTTCCGCCCGATCATGATGACCACGCTGGCCGCCCTGGGCGCGGCCCTGCCGCTGATGTTCGGCTGGGGCGAGGGCGCCGAGCTGCGCCGCCCGCTGGGCCTGGCGATCTTCGGCGGCCTGGTGCTGTCGCAGGCGCTCACGCTCTACACCACGCCGGTCATCTACCTGGCCTTCGACCGCCTGGGCGCGCGCTTGCGCCGCCGGCGCAGCGAGGAAGAGGACCCGCGCGGAGAGGTCGCCTGAGATGAACTTGTCGCGGCCCTTCGTCCAGCGGCCGATCGCCACGGTGCTGCTGACCATCGGCCTCGCGCTGGCGGGGATGATGGCCTTCTTCGTGCTGCCGGTGGCGCCCCTGCCGCAGGTGGACTACCCCACCATCTCGGTGAGCGCGAACATGGCCGGGGCCAGCCCGAGCACGATGGCCTCCAGCGTGGCCACGCCGCTGGAGCGCTACCTGGGCGTGATCCCGGGCGTCAACGAGATCACCTCCAGCAGCTCCAATGGCTCGACCCGCATCACGCTGCAGTTCGACCTCAGCCGCAACATCGACTCGGCCGCGCGCGAGGTGCAGGCGGCCATCAACGCGGCGCGGGTGGACCTGCCGGCCACGCTGCGCAGCAACCCGAGCTACCGCAAGGTCAACCCGGCCGCCTCGCCGGTGATCATCCTGGCGCTCACCTCCAAGACGCGCACGCCGGGGCAGATCTACGACGCGGTCTCCAACATCGTGAGCCAGCGCCTGTCGCAGGTGGAGGGCGTGGGCGACGTGGAGATCGGCGGCGGCTCGCTGCCGGCGGTGCGCATCGAGCTGGAGCCCTATTCGCTCAACCAGTGGGGCATCAGCAGCGAGGACGTGCGCGCCGCCATCCAGGCCAACAACGCCAACCGGCCCAAGGGCGAGGTGCAGAGCGGCGACCGGCGCCTGCAGATCTACACGCCGGCCCCGGGCCTGCGCGCGGCCGACTACCGCGACCTGGTGATCGCCTGGCGCAACAATGCCGCGGTGCGCCTGCGCGACGTGGCGAAGGTGGACGACAGCGTCGAGAACACGCGCACCGTGGGCCTGTTCAACGGCGCGCCGGCGGTGGTGGTGCTGGTCACGCAGCAGCCCGGCGCCAACATCATCGAGACGGTGGACAGCGTGCGCGCCCTGCTGCCCGAACTGCGCGAGCAGTTGCCGGCCGACATCACGGTGCAGGTGGCCTCCGACCGCACCAACTCCATCCGCGCCTCGCTGCGCGAGGTGGAGGCGACGCTGATCATCTCGGTGGGCCTGGTGGTGCTGGTGGTGGGCCTGTTCCTGCGCCGCGCGCGCGCCACCGTCATCCCGGCGGTGGCCACGGTGGTCTCGCTCATGGCCACCTTCGGCGTCATGCACCTGCTGGGCTTCTCGCTCAACAACCTCAGCCTGATGGCGCTGACCGTGGCCACCGGCTTCGTGGTGGACGACGCCATCGTGGTGCTGGAGAACATCCAGCGCCACATCGAGGCCGGCATGGGCCGCGTCGAGGCCGCGCTCAAGGGGGCGCGCGAGGTGGGCTTCACCGTGCTGTCGATCAGCCTGTCGCTGGTGGCGGTGTTCATTCCGCTGCTCTTCATGGGCGGGCAGGTGGGGCGGCTCTTCTCCGAGTTCGCGATCACGTTGTCGGCCTCGGTGCTGATCTCGCTGGTGGTCTCGCTCACCACCACGCCGATGATGTGCGCCGCGCTGCTGCGCGCCGAGGGCTACTACAGGCACAACCCGCCCGGGCGCCTGGGCCGCTTCGCCGAGCGCGGCTGGGACCGGGTGATGCGCACCTACGCGGTGAGCCTGGACTGGGCGCTGTCGCACAAGGCGCTGGTGATCCTGGTCCTGCTGGTGGTGGTGGGCCTGAACTTCGCGCTCTTCCAGGCCATTCCCAAGGGCTATTTCCCGCAGCAGGACAACGGCCAGATGGTGACGGGCATCCGCGCCGACCAGAGCATCAGCTCGGCCAAGCTCACCGAGAAACTGCAGAAGGCGGTGGACATCATCCACGCCGACCCGGCGGTGGACACGGTGGTGGGCTTCGCCGGCGGCTCGCGCGCGGGCGGCGGCTTCATGTTCGTCAACCTCAAGCCGGTGGGCGAGCGCGACGTGAAGACCCAGCAGGTGATCGACCGCCTGCGCCCCAGGCTCAACGAGATCCCGGGCCTGCGCATCTTCCTCGGCCCGGTGCAGGACCTGCGCATGGGCGGGCGGCGCAGCAACTCCACCTACCAGTACACGCTCAAGAGCGACAACCTGGCGGACCTGCGCACCTGGTCGGCCAAGCTCACCGAGCGCATGTCGCAGTATCCGCAGCTGGCCGACGTGGACGGCGAGAGCAGCGACAACGGCGTCGAGACCTTCGTGCAGGTGGACCGCGACCAGGCCGCGCGCCTGGGCGTGAACACCAGCGCGATGAACAGCGCGCTCTACAACGCCTTCGGCCAGCGCTCGGTGGCGACCATCTACAACGACAGCAACCAGTACTCGGTCATCATGGAGTGGGCGCCGCGCTTCCAGCCTTCGCCGGTGGTGCTGTCGGACCTGTACGTGCCCTCCACGCTCAACACCTCCACCAGCGCCACCACGGGCGCGACGGTGCTCAGTTCGGTGGAGAACAAGACGGACGCCACTTCCGGCACCTCCACCATCACCTCGGCCAATCCGGGCTCGCGCACGTCCTCGGCGGGCCAGGCGGTGGCCACCACGACCACGGCGCTGGTGCCGCTGTCGACCTTCGCCAGGCTGGCCGAGCGCGCGGTGCCCAGCTCCATCAGCCACCAGGACACGGAGCTGGCCAGCACCATCTCCTTCAATCTGCCCGACGGCGTGGCGCTGGAGGATGCCAAGCGCGCGGTGCTGCAGGCCGAGGCCGACATCGCCATGCCCATCAACGTGCGCGGCAGCTTCCAGGGCACGGCGCGCGCGGCCGGCGAGAGCAGCGGCCAGCAGGCCATGCTGATCTTCGCGGCGGTGGTGGTGATCTACATCGTGCTGGGCATCCTGTACGAGAGCCTGATCCATCCGCTCACGGTGCTCAGCACGCTGCCCTCGGCGGGCGTGGGCGCGGTGCTGGCGCTGATGCTGTTCCGCATGGAGCTGTCGATCATCGCGCTCATCGGGCTGTTCCTGCTCATCGGCATCGTGAAGAAGAACGCCATCCTGATCATCGACTTCGCGCTGGAGGCCGAGCGTGCGCGCGGCCTCAGCGCCACCGAGGCGGTGCGCGAGGCCTGCCTGCTGCGCCTGCGCCCGATCCTCATGACCACCATGGCCGCCATGCTGGGCGCGCTGCCGCTGGCCATCGGCTTCGGCCTGGGCTCGGAGCTGCGCCAGCCGCTGGGCGTGGCCATCATCGGCGGGCTGCTGGCCTGCCAGCTGCTCACCCTGCTGACCACGCCCGTGGTCTACGTGCTGCTCGACAAGCTGCGCCGCAAGAGTGCCGACGAGCGTGCGCTCAGCCGCGCCGGCGCCGCCGACACGGCGGCCTCGGCATGACCCTGCCACCGATATCCATGAAGAAGTCCCGATTCCATCCTTCCTTCCTTCGCGCCACCGTGGCCGCCGCCGCGCTGGCGGTGCTGGCCGGCTGCGCCGTCGGGCCCGCCTACGAGCGGCCGGACGCACCGACGCCCGCGGCATGGAAGGAGGCGCCCGTGGCCGAGGGCTGGTCCCCCGCGGTGCCGGCCGATGCGCTCGCACGCGGCGAGTGGTGGAAGCTGTTCAACGACCCGGAGCTGGACGCGCTGGCCGGGAAGGTGCAGGTGTCCAACCAGAACATCGCCGCGGCGGTGGCCAGCTACACCCAGGCGCAGGCGGCGGTGCGCGAGCAGCGAGCCGCGCTTTTCCCCATCGTGTCGCTCAGTGGCGGCGCGCGCCGCAGCGGGGAGCGCAGCCCGGGGACGACGAGCGGCAGCGCCAATGTGTCCCTGGGTGCCTCCTGGGAGCCCGACCTGTGGGGCCGCCTGCGCGAATCGGTGAGCAGCGCGCAGGCCGCGGCCCAGGCCAGCGAGGCGGACCTGGCCTCGGCGCGCCTGTCGATGCTGGGCGAGCTGGCCATCAACTACTTCTCGCTGCGCGAATCCGATGCCGAGCTGGCCGTGCTGGCCACCACCATCGAGGGCTACGAGCGCTCGCTCACCATCAACCGCAACCGCTACGAGGCCGGCATCGCCGCGCAGAGCGACGTGCTGCAGGCCGAAACGCTGCTGGCCAACACCCGGGCCCAGTACGCAGCCACCGAGCGCACCCGGGCCTCGCTGGAGCATGCGATCGCGGTGCTTACCGGCGCAGCGCCCTCCGGCTTCTCGCTGTCCAGGTCGAGCTGGACGCCGGCGGTGCCGCGCGTGCCCAGCGGCGTGCCCTCGGAACTCCTGCAGCGCCGGCCCGACATCGCCTCGGCCGAGCGCGCGGTGGCCGCGGCCAACTCGCAGATCGGCATCGCCCGCTCGGCCTACTACCCCAGCATCAGCCTCGATGCCTCGCTGGGCCGTACCAGCTCCAGGGTGTCCGACCTCTTCAACGCCTCGAACACGCTGTGGTCGCTGGGCCTGTCGGTGGCCCAGGTGGTGTTCGACGCGGGCGCCATCGACGCCCGGGTGGACCAGGCCACGGCCTCGCGCGATGTGGCCATCGCCCGCTATCGCCAGACCGTGCTCGCGTCCTTCCAGGCGGTGGAGGACCAGCTCAGCGCCGCCGTCAGCCTGGAGCAGCAGCTGCAGCAGTACGCCATCGCCTCGCAGGCCGCCGACAAGAGCGAGCAGCAGATCATCAACCGCTACCGCGCCGGCCAGGTCGGCTACACCGACGTGGTGGTGGCCCAGGCCTCGGCGCTGAATGCGCGGCGCAACGTGCTGCAGCTGCAGGTGGCGCAGCAGCTGGCCGCCATCGGCCTGATCCAGGCCCTGGGCGGCGGCTGGCAGGCCGAATGGATGGCGCAGGCGCAGCCGGCGCCGCGAACACCCTGACGCGGCCGGCGCGCCTGCATTGCGCCGCGTCGAAGTACAACTAAACTACTCTTTCATTCAATTCGGCAAGGAGTGGCCCCGTGCGTACTCCCACTGGAATGGCGAAGCCGGCCCTGCCGCCGGCATCCAGCGACCTGGGCGCGCTCCTGGCGGTGCCCACGCAGGTCGAGCTTTGCGAGCGTGCCGTGCAGGCGATCTGGATGCACCTGGACGCCCATGACCTGATCGACGAAGCGGTGCGCGCCCGCCTGGCCGACCTGCTCGATCCGCTGGCTGCGCTGCCCCTGGGCGGAAAGCCGCAGCGCCTGCTGAGTGCGCTGCGCATGCCGGATCCGATCGGTGCCTCCCAGCTGTACTGGCTCACGCGCCGCCTGCTGACCCTGGTGCCCGAACTGCAGGCGCTGTGCCAGGCCCCGGCGGAGGCGGGCCGGCCGCCGCCCCTCGCGCACTGACCGGGGCAGCTAGAGCCGCTTGCGCACGTCCTTCAGCCGCGCCAGGTTGTTCACCAGCGTGGGCACGTGGTTGAGGCTCTCCAGGTAGTCGTAGACGTAGGCCAGCACCGCGTAGATGGCGCCCGCCGTGAAGGCGGGAGACTGCGTGAAGTCGATCAGGATGAACACCAGCGCGGCGATGGTGCACAACTCGGTGAGCGCCCAGGTCCACGACTCGGCGTCCGACAGCATCACCCGCCAGCGCCGCATCAGCCAGAAGTGGCGGCGGATGCGGAAGGGCCGCATCGACTCGATGTCGTCCACCTCGCGCTCCATCTGGTTGTTGATGCCCTGGTTGAGCCGCAGCGCCTTGCGCCAGTACCAGGCATTGACCAAGCCCATCGGCAGAAGCACCACCAGCGCGATCAGGCCGGCGTCCACGTCGTAGGTGAAGAGCATCGCCAGCGACCCCACGATGGTGACCGCGTGGCGGAACATGTCCGGCACCTCCTTCTCGAAGAAGCCGACGATGTCGCGCACCATCTCCACACGCGCCGAGACGGCGCTGGTGCCGTGGCCCTTGCCCTGCTGCTCGCCGATCATGTGCGAGGCGATCTTCGCGTTCAGCCCCATGAACACGCGGGTGTCGTAGCGCTGGCGGCCGAAGGAGAGGGCCAGGTGCAGCAGCCATACGCCGACCAGCATAAGCAGGTGCCGGTAGTCGCGCTTGACCAGGCCGTCCACCGCCAGTCCGGTGAGGGCGGGATAGGCCAGCGCGCAGGCGTTTTCCATCACCGTGAGCGCGTAAGTGAAGCCCACCGCGCGCCGGCCCTCGCGCAGGATGGCGGCGATGCCTGTGGTCCCTCCGTGACGGCCGGTTGGAAAGTGTGTGGATTTTTTCACAAGGGAGGCCTTTGGTACTCATTGCCCACCTGTGGGCAATACGTTTGGGTTACATTCAGTCGCAACCATGAACACTTATCCCACCGTCCGCCAGGCATCCGGCGTTGCCAGAACGCTGAGTAAGTTTTCGGCTTGCACCATCGTGGTCTACAAGACGCCCGATGCCAAGTTCATCACCGCGCGCCCCAACGACGTGGTGCAGGGTGAAATCGACAGCGTCTACCGCAACGGCTACCTGGTGCCGACGCTGCTGAGCAAGAAGGCCTGATCGATCGGCGCCTTGCGCGCCATGGCAGCTGCCGCTGCTGCGTTTGCAGGTCGCTTCATCGACGCTGGCGATAATCCAGGCTCTTTTCGACCAAGGAGCGCACGTTGGATCTGGTATTGCTGGCGAAGGCCGCCGTGATGGGCATCGTGGAGGGACTGACCGAGTTCGTTCCCATTTCCTCCACCGGCCACCTGATCCTCGCGGGCTCCCTGCTCGGCTTCGACGACGACAAGGCCAAGGTCTTCGACATCGCGATCCAGACCGGCGCTATCTTCGCCGTGATCCTGGTGTACTGGCAGAAGATCCATTCCACGGTGGTGGCGCTGCCCCGCCAGCCCAGGGCACGGCGCTTCGCGCTCAACGTGTTCATCGGCTTCCTCCCGGCCGTGGTGCTGGGCCTGCTGTTCGGCAAGGCGATCCAGGACCACCTCTTCACGCCGGCCGTGGTGGCCTCCACCTTCATCGTCGGCGGCTTCGTGATCCTGTGGGCCGAAAAGCGCCCGCCCGGCTCGGTCCGCGTGGAGAACGTGGACGACATGACGCCCTGGGACGCCCTCAAGGTCGGCCTGGTGCAGTGCTTCGCGATGATCCCGGGCACCAGCCGCTCAGGCGCGACCATCATCGGGGGCATGCTGCTGGGCCTGTCGCGCAAGGCGGCCACCGAGTTCTCCTTCTTCCTGGCGATTCCCACGCTCATCGGCGCGGGCGTCTACAGCCTCTACAAGGAGCGCGCGCTGCTGTCGATGGCCGACCTGCCGCTGTTCGGCGTGGGCCTGGCCTTCTCCTTCATCAGCGCCTGGTTCTGCGTGCGCTGGCTGCTGCGCTACATCTCCACGCACAACTTCATTCCCTTCGCGTGGTATCGCATCGTGTTCGGCATCATCGTGCTGGCCACCGCGTGGAGCGGCACGGTGGCCTGGGTGCACGGCTGAGGCTAGGACGCGCCGCCCACCAGCACCGGCTGCGCCCGGTACACCTGCGGGAAACGCGCCTTCAACGCCTCGATCTTCGGCAGGTCGTTGATGACGATGTAGGGCTGCGCCGGGTGCCGCACCAGGTAGTCCTGGTGGTAGGCCTCCGCCGCGTAGAAGGGCTTGCCCTGCTCGATGGTCGTGACGATGGGCGAGCGGAAGGCCGACGCCTGGCCCAGCTGCGCGATGTAGCCCTGCGCCACGCGGGCCTGCTCGGGCGACTGCGCGAAGATGGTCGAGCGGTACTGTGGGCCCACGTCCGGCCCCTGGCGGTTCAGCTCGGTGGGATCGTGCGCTACCGAGAAGTAGATCTGCAGGATGCGCCCGTAGCTGATGCGCCGCGGATCGAACTCGATGCGCACTGCCTCGGCGTGCGAGGTCACGCCGCTGCTGACCACGGGATAGGTGGCGCTCCTCGCGTCGCCGCCCGCGTAGCCCGAGACGGCGCGGCTCACGCCTTCCACGTGCTGGTAGACGGCCTGTACGCCCCAGAAGCACCCGCCGGCGAGCACGGCGGTCTCGGTGGTGGCGCCGGACCGGCTGTCGTCCGCCGGTGCCGGAATGGCGACGCCTTCGCCCGATGCGCGCGCCGCGAAGGCCCACGCCGCCAGCCCGGCGAGCAGCGCCAGCGCCGCCCAGCGCGACGATGTCTTGATCATGGAAGTGCGCATGCGGGTACCCCGAGGAAGTCGACGAAATCTACTTCGTCCGTGCGGGGCCCGCGGTTACAGCCTCACAGCAGGTTGCGCAGCGAAGCCTCGACGGCTGCCGCCGTGGCGATCGGCTTTTCCATGGGAAAGAGATGCGTGCCGTCGAGCATGGTGATGCGGCCCTTGGTGACCTGCTCGGTCATCGCCAGGCCCACGCGCTTCATCTCCACCGAATGCCGCCCGCCGATGAAGGCGGCCTTGCACTTGAGCGGATGCTTGCGCAGCAGGCCGCTGAGGTTGTGCGGCAGCGTGTCGTAGATGGCGGTCTCGACGTCGCGGTCGAAGCTCAGCAGGCGCGCGTCCTCGGCATCGAAGGTGCCGTGTTCGATGTAGTCGCGCAGCACCCGCTCGTCCCACTTGGCGAAGGCCTTCTTCGAGCGGAAGTGCTCGAACACCGCGTCGCGGTGCTCCCACTGGTTCTTGCGCCTGCGGCTGATGGCGCCGGGCGAGACGCTCTTCATGAGCGGCGTGCGCTTGGCCAGCTCCAGCGCGCCGGCGCGCCAGCCGCCCAGGATGGGCGAGTCGATCAGCACCACGCCGCGCGCCAGTTCCGGATGCCGCGCCGCGCACATGAGGCTGAGGAAGCCGCCCAGCGAATGGCCGACGAGGAACACCGGCCCGCCGGTGAACTCCACCCGCTCGCGCGCGAAGTCGGCCAGCTGCTGCACCAGGTGCGGCCAGTTGTCGGTGACGGGGTACTTCGGGTCGTGCCCGAATTTCTCGATGGCGTCCACGTCGAAGCCGCGGTTGCGCAGGCTGTCGAGCATCACGCGATAGGTGCTCGCCGGGAAGCTGTTCCCGTGGGAAAAGACGATAGGGGGCATAAAGAAGGACACGGCGCCAAGCGCCGTGTTGTCCTCAGATCAATTTCTCGTCGGGCGTCGAGATCTTCTTCAACGCGCCGTGCCGCGTGGCCGGCATGCGCAGCGGATGCTGCGTGAAGCCGCCGTCCCACACCGGGTCCTCGATGCTGTCGAACACTTCGCGCAGCTTCTGGCCCCAGCTGTTGTGCAGCATGCGGTAGTAGGGGTTCTCGGCGTCGATGCAGATCACGCGGTCGGTCGACAGCTGGTTGGCCTCGTACACCACCAGGTCCAGCGGCAGGCCCACCGAGAGGTTGGACTTCATCGTGGAATCCATGGACACCAGCGCGCACTTGGCCGCCTCGTCCAGCGGCGTGTCGGGCGTGAGCACGCGGTCGAGCACCGGCTTGCCGTACTTGGACTCGCCCACCTGGAAGTAAGGCGTCTCGGTGGTGGCCTCGATGAAGTTGCCGGCCGAATAGACCATGAACAGGCGCATGCCCTCGCCCTTGACCTGCCCGCCGAAGATGAAGGAGACGTTGAAATCCAGCCCCGCCTGCTTGAGCGAGGCCGCGTCGCGCTCGTACACGTGGCGCACCGCCGAGCCCAGCACGCGGGCCGCATCGAACATGCTGGACGCGTTCCAGATGGTGATGGGCGGGCCGTCCTCGCTCTCGCGCAGCTCCTCGATCTGCAGGATCTCGCGCACCGACTGCGAGATGCTCAGGTTGCCCGCCGAGAGCAGCACCATGAAGCGCTCGCCCGGCTGCTCGTAGACGATCATCTTGCGGAAGGTGCTGATGTGGTCCACGCCCGCGTTGGTGCGGGAGTCGGAAAGGAACACGAGTCCGGCGTTGAGTTTGATGCCTACGCAGTACGTCATGGGGCTCGTTCGTTGGAGTGGTGTTTCGGCCGGCTTGTTCTTCACGGCTGCTGTTCGCGTCGGCGCAACTTCTGCAAGGCGTAGAGCGCGTCAAGCGCCTCCCTGGGGCTCATCGCGTCGGGGTCGAGCGCGGCCAGTGCCGATTCTACGGCGCTGGGGGCCTGCGCCTCCTCGGCCGCCGGCGGCGCGAACAGGTCCACCTGCGCGCGCGTCTCGCTCTGCTGCGCCTCCAGCGCGCCCAGCGCCTTCTGCGCGTGATTGACCACGGCCGCCGGCATGCCGGCCAGTCGCGCGACTTGGATGCCGTAGCTGCGGCTGGCCGGGCCGGGCTGCATCTCGTGCAAAAAGACGATGTCGCGGCCCGCCTCGGTCGCGCTCACGTGCATGTTCACCGCCTGGTGGTGGCTGGCCGGGAACTCGGTCAGCTCGAAGTAGTGGGTGGCGAAGAGCGTGAAGGCGCGCGAGCGGTCGTGCAGGTGCGCCGCGATGCCGGCGGCCAGGGCCAGCCCGTCGAAGGTGCTGGTGCCGCGGCCGATCTCGTCCATCAGTACCAGCGACTGCGCGGTGGCGCCGTGCAGGATCTGCGCGGCCTCGGTCATCTCCAGCATGAAGGTGGACTGCGCGTTGGCCAGGTCGTCGGCCGCACCGATGCGGGTGTGGATGGCGTCGATGGGCCCGAGCCGGCAGGCCGCCGCCGGCACGCACGAGCCCATGGAGGCCAGCAGCACGATGATCGCGATCTGCCGCATGTAGGTGGACTTGCCGCCCATGTTCGGGCCGGTGATGACCTGCATGCGCTGCGAGGGGCCCAGGCGCGTGTCGTTGGCGATGAAGCTGCCGGCCGATTTCTCCGCCAGGCGCGCCTCGACCACCGGGTGACGCCCCTGCAGGATCTCGATGCAGGGATGGGCCACGAACTCCGGCGCCCGCCAGTCCAGCGTGTGAGCGCGCTCGGCCAGGGCGCACAGCGCGTCCAGCGAGGCGAGGGCGAAGGCCACGCCGGTGAGTGGCTGCACGAAGGGCTGCAGCGCATCGAGCAACTGGTCGTAGAGCCACTTCTCGCGCGCCAGGGCGCGGTCCTGCGCCGACAGGGCCTTGTCCTCGAAGGTCTTGAGCTCGGGCGTGATGAAGCGCTCGGCGTTCTTCAGCGTCTGGCGGCGGCGGTAGTCGTCGGGCACCTTCGACAGGGCGCTCTGCGTCACCTCGATGTAGAAGCCGTGCACCCGGTTGAACTGCACCCGCAGGTTGGCGATGCCGGTGCGCTCGCGCTCGCGCACCTCCAGCTCCAGCAGGAAGGCGTCGCAGTTCTCGCCGATGGCGCGCAGCTCGTCCAGGTCGGCGTCGAAGCCTTCGGCGATCACGCCGCCATCGCGCACCAGCGCCGAGGGCTCGGCCCTGAGGGCGCGCGCCAGCAGCTCGGCGCAGCCCTCGGGCGGCGACAGGTCGCGGGCGATGCGCTCCAGCAGGCCGGCGCTGCGCGGCAGCACCGGCGCGAGCTGGCGCGCCTTCTGCAGCGCCAGGCCCAGCGCCACCAACTCGCGCGGCTTGACCTGCCGCAGCGCGATGCGCGCGGCGATGCGTTCCACGTCGCTGGTCGATTTCAGTTGCTCGCGCAGGCCGCGCCACTGCGGCAGCGCGGTGGACGGGTCCGGATCGCCCAGTGCGGCGATGGCTTCCAGCCGGTCGCGCGCGGCGGTGCGCTCGCGCCGCGGCGTGAGCAGCCAGCGGCGCAGCATGCGGCTGCCCATGCCGCTCATGCAGGTGTCGATGAGCGAGAAGAGGGTGGGCGCGCTTTCGCCGCGCAGCGTCTGCACCAGCTCGAGGTTGCGGCGGGTGGTGGCGGGCAGGTCGATGAATTCGCCGCTCTGCTCCACCGCCAGGCGCTGCACGTGCGACAGGGCCCGGCCCTGCGTGTGCTCCGCATAGCCCAGCAGCGCGGAGGCGGCGGCCTGGGCCTGCACGAGTTCCTGCGCGTTCCAGGCGGCCAGGGTGGCGGCGCCCATCAGCTCCGACAGGCGCCGCTCGCCCAGGCCCGTGTCGAACTGCCAGGCCGGCCGCACGGTGAGGGTGAAGGGCGCGGCGCTGAAGGCGTTGCGCGCGTCCTTCAGGCGCTGCTCGAAGGCGGGCGTGACCTCGGCGCTGTAGACCACCTCGGTGGGGCCGATGCGGGCCAGCCAGGCTTCCAGCTCGTCCGCCTCGAATTCGGCCAGGTGCATCTGCGCGCCGGTCACGCTGAGCCAGGCGGCGCCGCAGGTGTTGCGCGCGCCGGCATGGATGGCCAGCAGCAGCGCGTCGGTCTTGTCGCTCAGCAGCTCGGCCTCGGTCAGCGTGCCGGGGGTGACCACCCGCACCACCTTTCGCTCCACCGGCCCCTTGCTCGCGCCCACCTCGCCCACCTGTTCGCAGATCGCGACCGACTCGCCCAGCTTGATCAGCCGCGAGAGATAGGCGTCCACCGAGTGGAAGGGCACGCCCGCCATCACCACCGGCGCGCCGGCCGACTGGCCGCGCTGGGTGAGGGTGATGTCGAGCAGGCGCACGGCCTTCTCCGCGTCGGCGTAGAAGAGCTCGTAGAAGTCGCCCATCCGGTAGAAGAGCAGGGTGTCGGGGAAGTCCGCCTTGAGCTGCAGGTACTGCTGCATCATGGGCGTGTGCGCACTGAGGTCCAGGGCGGCGGAAGTCATACGGGGGAAAGGCGGTCTGGGCGGTGGGAGAACAGCCCGGAACTATACGGGGCTCGGCAGGCGCGTCCCGATTCCCTAAACTGCCCGCATGCGCACCCAGTACTACACCGCCGCCAGCCTCGACGGCTTCCTGGCGACCGAGGACCATTCGCTGGAATGGCTCTTCCCCCTGGTGGACATCCAGGACACCAGCCTGCCGCAGTTCATGGAGGGCGTGGGCGCCCTGGCCATGGGTTCCTCGACCTACGAATGGATGCTGCGCCACGTGATCCACGCGCCGGGCGGCGGCGCGCCCTGGCCCTACGCCCAGCCCACCTGGGTGTTCAGCAGCCGCACGCTCGAGCCCGTGCCGGGCGCGGACATCCGCTTCGTGCAGGGCGACGTGCGCCCGGTGCACGAGGCCATGCGTGCGGCGGTCGAAGGCGGCGGCAAGAACATCTGGCTGGTGGGCGGCGGCGAGCTGGTGGGCCAGTTCTACGACGCGGGGCTGCTGGACGAGATCATCGTGCAGGTGGGCTCCGTCACGCTCGGCCGTGGCGCGCCCCTGCTGCCGCGCCGCATCGCGCAGCCGCGCCGGCTCGAGCTCACCGACGTGAAGCGCTTCGGGCCGGGCATGGCCGAGCTGCGCTACCAGGTGCTGCGCGAGGGCGCGCCGCCCGCGAAGGCTCGCGGCGCATGACCTCGCTGTTCCTCAAGTGCCTGCTGGGCGCGGCCGCGGTGCTGCTGATCGCGCTCCTGTCGAAGACGCGCAACTTCTTCATCGCCGGGCTGGTGCCGCTCTTTCCCACCTTCGCGCTCATCGCTCACTACATCGTGGGCAGCGAGCGCTCGGTGGCCGACCTGCGCACCACCGCGCTGTTCGGGCTGTGGTCGCTCATTCCGTATGCGGTGTACCTGGTGGCGGTGTACTGGCTCAGCGTGCGCTATTCGCTGGCTGGCACGCTCAGCCTGGCCACGCTCGCGTGGATACTCGCGGCGCTGGTGCTGCTCGCGGCCTGGAGCCGCGTCTTCCCGGCGGGCGGCTGACCGTTCGGGGCCTCAGCCGGGCCGGGCGTCCTCGGTGAGCGCCCCGCCGCGCGCCACCACGCGCCCGTGCCGGATCACGGTGCGCTCCAGCGGGCAGCTGACCACCGCCTCGGCGATGCTCCGCGCCGGCAGCAACAGCAGGTTCGCCTCGCAGCCGGGCGCGACGCCATAGCGCTCGCCCAGGCCCAGCGCCTTCGCGCCACCCCGGGTCACGATGTCGAAGGCATCGGCCAATTGCTCGTCCCGACTCCAGCCGAAGCGCATGGCGATGAGGCGGGCGCGGTCCAGCATGTCGCCGTTGCCCATGGGCGACCAGGTGTCGCGCACGTTGTCCGAGCCGGAGCACACGTTCACCCCCCGGCTGCGCAGCAGGGCCAGCGGCGGCGCCATGTAGTGCGAGGGCGCGCAGCTCATGATCGAGATGCCCAGCTGCGCCAGCCGGTCGGCCAGTGCATGCAGCTGCTCCGCCCCGAAGGCGCCCAGCGCATAGGCATGGCTGATCACCACCTGGCCCGCCAGCCCGTGCGCCTCGGTCATGTCGGCGATGCGCTCGATCTCGAAGCGCCCCAGCTCGCCGCCGTCGTGCAGGTGGATGTCGACGCCGCGGCCGAAGCGGGCGGCCAGCTCGAACACCGCCTCCAGGTGCCGCACCGGGTCGCGGTCGATGCCGGCCGGGTCGATGCCGCCCACCACCTCCAGGCCCAGGGCCAGCGCGTGCTCCATCAGCTCGGCCGTGCCGGGGGCCGTGAGCAGGCCGGCCTGCGGGAAGGCGACCAGCTGCATGTCGACCAGGTGCGCATAGCGCTCGCGCAGGGCCAGCATCTCCTGGATGCGCGCGAGACCGAAGGCGGGCTGCACGTCCACGTGGCTGCGAAAGTGCAGCGAGCCCCGCGCCACGCAGTGCTCGATGAGCGGCGCGGCGCGCTCGGCCAGCGGAAGCTCGAAATCGGCCAGCACCGACTGCTCGTTGGCGATGCGGTGGTTGCGCGTGGGGCCGGAGCTGTTGGGCCGCCAGGGCGCGCCCCACAGGGTCTTGTCGAAGTGGATGTGCGATTCCACCAGCGCGGGCAGCAGCATCAGCCGGCCGTCGCCGTCCGCCAGCGTGGGCAGCTCGGCCGGGGCGCTGCCGGCGGGCAGCAGGGCGGCGATGCGGTCGCCGTCGATCAGCACGTCGGCCAGGCCGTCGTGGCCCAGCGGGCGCACCTGCCGCAGGACCTTCCTGGAAAGGCAATCGGTCATCGGGCGAGCTTAGCCCAGCGAATCGATGACGTTGACCTCCTGCGGGGCCTCCATCGAGAAGCGGTCGCGCGTGCGCACGTAGAAGCTCGCGCCGAAGCGGGCCACCGGGAAGTAGTTCTGCAGCTTGACGCGGTAGCGCTCCAGGTCGACGAGGTCCTCGCGGGCATGAAGCCAGAGCACCTCGCCGATGAAGATGTGGCGGCTGGCCGTCTCAAGTTTTTCCGACAGGCGGCATTCGAAGGCCACCGGTGCCTGCTCGATGCGCGGCGGCCGCACGGCGCGCGAGGGGGCGGGCGTGAGGCCCACCGCGTCCAGCTCGCTGTGGCTGGCGGGCAGGCGCTCGCCGCAGCGGTGCATCTGCTCGGCCATGGCCTCGTCGGCGATGTGAACCACGAACTCGCCGTTGGCCAGGATGTTGGCCGCGGTGTCCTTGAGTCCGTCGTCCTGCAGCTTGTTGATGCTGATCATCAGGATGGGCGGATCCTCGCCCAGCATGTTGAACATGCTGAAGGGGGCGGCATTGACGACGCCGTCACTGCCCTGGGTCGTGACCAGCGCGATCGGGCGGGGGACGATCAGGCTGGCCATCAGCTTGTAGCGCTGGTAGGCGCTGAGGGTGGAAAAGTCGATCTGGGTGGAATTGGTCATGGCGGGGGCGGGCGGCTGAACTCCGTATTGTCGACAAGACGTACGCGTCATGTTGACAAAATGAGCATGCAATTGTTGCGCCAACCCGGCGTGGGCCAAAAAAAACGGCGCCCCCCGGGGCGCCGCCTTGTTGCGCGAAAGCGCGCGATCTCAGGACGGGATGCCGTGCGCGTCCGCACCGTCGATCAGGCGGGCGGCCAGGCGGGCCGCCATCTCGAGACGGCGCACATCGCGATCGTCCAGCTGGCCGCCGGGCTCGGGGTGGAAGAAGCACAGCATGCCCAGGATGTGGCCGTCGGCCAGGCGCACCGGGGCACCGATGCCCGGGCCGGCGGGCTTGTGGCCGGCAGGGGGGGCGGGTTCCGGCTGCGCCGGGTCGGCGATGAAGCGCACCTGGATGCGCAGGTCGGTTTCCAGCAGCCGCACGAAGCCGGCCATGGCCTGCTCGGCCAGGGTCAGCAGGGCGCTGGACCCCGTCTCGTCGTCGTCCGCATCGGGCGTCACCAGGGCGCGGGAGGCATCGATGCCCCGGCGCAGGCGTGGAATCACGAATCCATCTGCATAAGCCATGTCTGTTTCCTGTTCGGTTTTTCTTGTTGCTCGCCCGGAGGGCGTGGAAACGTCGGCTCTGCGCAAGGGGTCATGCAGAAGGCGGGCGCGGGCCGGCGGCAAGCCCGCGTTTTTGCCCGAGGCCGGCCCGGGCGTCTTCCCCAAAGGGGGGGATATGGGTTTTCCCGGATGGGGCAGCGGTGATCAGGGCTTGAGGGCCCACTTGCCCGTGCTGTTCTGGCAGAAGCTGTAGACGCCCTCGTCCTTCAGGTTCTTGATGCTGTTGGCGATGCGCAGCTTGCGGCACATGCGGGTGCCGGCGGAATCGTCCACGCCGACGGGGGTGACGCTGCCGCCGGCCCCGGTCTTGTCGTTGGCCCACTCCATGGCCGGACCCTCGGCGGGACCGGCCAGGGCCTTCTCGACGGTGGCGCGCATCATCTTGAAGTCGGCCGAGTTGAAGCGCGAGGCCGGGCTGTTCTTCAGGAACAGCAAGTCGGCACCCTGGGCGAGGGCGGGCACGACCGGAACAGCCAGGGAGGCGGCGAGGACGAAGGGCACGGCGAGTTTTTTCATGGCGGAAGGCTCCGAGTTCTTCTGCCGGGCATTGTGCCCGCGCCGCGCGCCGCGCGCCGCCGCCGCTACAGGTCGACCAGCACCTCGAAGCCGCCGAAGATCATGCGCTTGCCATCGAAGGGCGAGTTCTTCGAGTCCATCATGTCCTTCATGCGCGGGTCCTTCATCACCTTGTCGTTCACCTCGTCGCGCCGCGCGCGCGACTCGTAGACGATCCAGGAAAAGAACACGACCTCGTCCTCCTGCAGGTTCACGCTCTGCGGGAAGGAGGTGACTTCGCCGGGCTTGACGTCCTCGCCCATGCATTCACGAAACTGCAGCGCGCCGTGCTCCATCCAGACCTTGCCGGCCTTGTGCGCCATGTCTCGGTAGGCATCGACGTTCTTGCGCGGCACGGGCACCACGAATCCATCTACATACATGCGGGCCTCCAGACTCGTTCAGGGACTCAGATGGCGCCGACGCTGCCGGTGACGGGCAGCACGATGCCGGTGATGTAACTCGAGCAGCAGGGCGCTGCAAGGAACACGTAGGCCGGCGACAGTTCCTCGGGCTGCGCGGGGCGGCCCATGTCGGTCTGCTCGCCGAAGTGGGCGATCTTCTCGGCCTGCTGGTCGGCCGGGTTCAGCGGCGTCCACACCGGGCCGGGCGCTACTGCATTCACACGGATGCCCTTGGGCAGCAGGTTGCTGGCCAGCGCCTTGGTGAAGGCGTGGATCGCGCCCTTGGTGGAGGCGTAGTCCAGCAGGTGGCCGCTGCCCTGCAGCCCGGTGACCGAGCCGGTGTTGATGATGCTCGCGCCCTTCTTCAGGTGCGGCAGCGCGGCGCGCGTCATGCGGAAGTAGCCACCGATGTTGGTCTGCAGCGTGAGGTCAAGGCGCTCGTCCGTGAGCTCCTCGATGCCGGCGGCGTGCATCTGGAAGGCGGCGTTGTTCACCAGCAGGTCCAGCCGCCCGAAGGTCTGCACCGTCTTCTTCACCGCCTGTTCGCAGAACGCCGCGTCGCGCACGTCGCCGGCGACCAGCACGCAGCGCCGGCCCTCGTCCTCGATGTGCTTCTTCGTCTCCTCGGCATCCTCGTGCTCGTCGAGATAGACGATGACCACGTCCGCACCTTCGCGCGCGAACAGCACCGCCACGCTGCGCCCGATGCCCGAGTCGCCCCCGGTCACCAGTGCGGTGAGGCCCTCGAGCTTGCCGCTGCCCTTGTAATCGGGCGCGAGGAAGCGCGGACGCAACTGCATCTTCGCTTCGGTGCCCGGCTTCTCCAGGCGCTGCCTGGGCAGCGGGTTCTCCGGCTCCGCATGATGGCCGGCCTGGACCGCCGGCTTCTCCTGCTTGCCTTTCGCTTCGCTGCGGCGATCGTTGGCATCCTGCTCGTGCTGGATCTTGCGCTGCTTGTCCACGACCGCCTCGGTGTCGCTCGTCTTGCGGCTCGCCATGGCGGGGCCTTGTCAGTGGCGCGCGGCGTTGCGCTTGCGGGTGGCGGCCGCCTTCTTGGCAGAGGCGGACTTCTCGGCCGCCGAGCGAGCCGCGGAGGCCCGGCCGCCCACATGTCCGCCCTTGCGCGAGGCGCTGTGGTTCTCCGGCTTGCCGCGGCCGGAGCCGCTCTTCTCGCCACCGCCGCTTTCCTTGTTCACCGTGGCCCAGGCGCGGCGTTCCGCTTCCTGCTTCGCCACCCCGCGGTGCTCGTAGCCTTCCTCGATGTGCTCGGCCTTGCGCTTCTGCTTGTCCGAGTACGCCGACTTGTCGCCTCTTGGCATGGTGCATCTCCTGTGAGCTGACGAAGATTCCATGCTGCGCCCGGGTGCCAGGCATGCGTGTAGGAGCAGCCCGCGGTTGCCGGTCGGCGACGGTGCGCGGCGCGCCTCGGGTCAGCGCTGCGGCATGTCGGCGTCGGTGTAGCAGAGGCTCACCGTCGCGTCCCCGGCGATGGCCGGCATGGTGGCGTTCCACGCTTCCCAGGCCTCGCGCATGGCCTGCAGGCGCTGCGGCTCCTTCTTCGCCAGGTTGGCGCGCTCGCGCTCGTCCTGCGGGAGGTTGAAGAGGTAGTCGTT
>Ga0102594_1000574_pt1 | contig 32582 bp, 29 predicted proteins | sample AraplaCol_mLB_r2_2_FD_76863 | JGI IMG/M metagenome (GOLD analysis project Ga0102594, IMG submission 76863) | Arabidopsis root microbial communities from North Carolina, USA - plate scrape MF_Col_mLB_r2 (SPADES assembly) (version 2) | ecosystem: Host-associated > Plants > Roots > Endosphere...
CGGCGGCCGGCCAGTTGCTCCAGCCGCAGCCGCGCGTAGTTCTCGCCGTCGCCCAGCTCGGTGTAACCGCCGGGCCAGTCATAGATTTCGAAGTCGTCGCGGCTGTGGCCGGCCGGCTGCCGGCGCAGGGTGTCGATCTCGGCGTTGGGCTTCCTGAAGTCGTAGTCGTCGGCCGCGAAATTGCCCGGCGCGATGTCCTCGCCATGGCGCCAGTTGTCGATGAAGTCCTGCTCGAGAATCTGCGCCGCGAGCACGCCCGCGTGGTACGGCACCTTCACCGGACCGCTGGGCAGCGGCACGTGCGAGTCGGGTCCGTCGCACAGCACCAGCTGGTGGCTGCCCTTGGCGTGCGAGAAGAAGTAGTAGATGCCTTCCTGCTCCATCAGCCGGCTGACGAAGTTGAAGTCGGTCTCGGCGTACTGCACGCAGTACTCCCAGGTGCGGTAGTTGCCGGCCAGCCTCGCATCGATGGCGAAACCGTAGGGCGCGAGCACCTCCTGCAGGATCTGCGGCGCGGTCTTGAACTGGAAGATCCTGAAGTCCGAGCGCCGCGTGGCATACCAGAGCCAGGGCCGCAGCGTGGCCTCGTACACGCACATGTCGCCGTCGTCCTTGCCCACGCAGGCAAAGCGCGTGACCTGTCCACTGATGAAGCGCGTGCCCGGCCCGCCCAGCTCGGTGGCCAGGTTGACCTCGATGGTCATGTCTTCGCCGAGCATGCGCTTGGGCGCGATGCCGGCCATGTCGCTCACGAGCCGCACGCGCGACTCGAAGAGCGTGGAGATGGCCTCCTGCCCCGTCATCGAACGGAACTTGAGGCGCTCGCCCAGCGCACTGTGGGCGATGAAGCTGCGGGTCATTTCCAGGCGCTGCGCCGGGGAAGATCAGGCTTCCTTGTTTTCCTTGATGTTCCAGCCCAGGACCGTCTCGGCGCCCTTGCCGCCCTTGTCGGTCTGCTCCCAGTACTGCTGCTTCACCTTCGCGGCCTGGAAGGCGTACTGCACGAACACGGCATCGGAGCCCTGCTCGGCCGTGTACTGCACCGAGGTGACCAGCACTTCCTCGAGCGTGACGCGCGTGTATTCGATCTGCGAGCCGCCTGCCTTGCACACCGACACCTCGACCTTGGCAAGGTGCTTGCCGCTGGCGCAGTTCTTCAGCACGGCAGGCGCGGCCTTGTCGATGCGCGCGAGCACCTGCAGGTCGTTGAAGCTGGCCTTGCCCACGCCGCCACCGCCGCCGCTGACCATGTTGCCGGGCTGGGTGGCGCCCCACGAGAACGACTTGATGTCGCTCCAGTCCTTGTGGTTCGAGTCCTTCGATTCGCCGTTTGCGCTCTCGACGCGCATGAACATGTCGACTGCCATTTACTCAACTCCCTTGGTTTCGTGTGCCCACGGGCACGGTTGCTTACGGTGACCTTCTGATGTCGGCTTCCGCGTGCCGGTGACACGGCAGCGGGAGCCCCGGATGCGAAATCGGCACGTGACAGCGGATGCCTTCGCAGGAGCCCGAACCTTAGGGGAAGCCCGCAGTGCACGCCAGTGCACAAAGGCACGAGAAAAAAGGACTACAGGAATCGACCCGAAAGCCTGCCAGAGCGGAAGAAACGACTACTCACGGGCTTTCAATGCATCCATTCGGCTGAATTCCAGGCGACGCTGTCGCCGTCACTGCACGGCGGTGCGTCGCCGATGCAGGGCGACCCTCAACGGCCCCAGTCGTCCTGCAACAGGCGCGCACGGATGTTCGGCCTGTCCGGCCTGTCCGGCCTGTCCGGCGTGTCCAGGTGCAGCGGCCAGGCTGGCGACGGCACGGCGCCGGGGTCGAGCGCCCCGGACAATGCCGCCTCGGTGGCGAGCTCGGATTTCCACAGCACCTTGTCGCGGTACACCAGCAACCAGGGCAGATCGTCGGGAATGCTGTCGCCCACGAACTCCGCGTGGTCCTCGAGGTCGAGCCACAGCCAGACCTCGCCGGCATTCGCGCCCTGCGCCGCACGGTCGAACACCGGCCGGAACTCCCTGCATTTGCGGCACCAGCTCTCTGCGGCCAGCAGCACGACGAGGAAGGAGCCGGGTTGGCGAAGCCTTCCGGCGATGGTCGCGGCGTCGCTCCACGGGTCCAGCATGTCGAAGCTCATGGCGAAGGCGGCGTGCGCCGCAAGGTGTGAAAGCCGACGCGCGCCTGCGCATGGCCCGGTTGCAGGAAATACAGGGCCGTCGAGGCCAGTGCATGCAGTTCGACCGCCGTGCCGTCGGCCAGCAGCCGATCGGCCAGCTCCACCGTCAGCGGCTGGCCGAGCAGGATGCGCCCCCCGGTTGGTGCGTCGACATGGACCGCATTCACTGCGGCGATGTCGGGAAGCGGCAACGTGTCGTCACCGTCGAGCGCTGCGCTCACCGCGCCCTCGCGCGTCAGGGGCGACGCGCGGGCTGGAAGCGGCAGCCCCGTCAGCGTCTGCCACACCCAGCCCGCATACGCGGCGCTCTCCGGCTGCGCCATCTGCCGCACGACGTAGGGCAGATGCGCGGGATCGCCGTGGCTGAGTGCGAAACCCAGCCCCAGCCGCGACGGTAGGAATTCGAACAGGCCCGGAAGGTTGCCGTGTCCATGCGGTGCCATCCAGCCGAAGCATCGGACCCAGCGGTTCAATCGCCGCTGCGCCTGCCTGCGCTCCCAACCCGTTGCCGACGAGAGAACGGACGCCTGCGAAGCGATGCTCTGCCACAGCGCCGCGGTGGCCGGGCCTCCGGTGGCACGACGCCCGGCATGAAGCGCGATGGCGGCCTCTGCGCGCACCGGTGCGGCCGATGCACCAGGAGTGCCAAGCAGGCCTTGCAGCAGCAACATCGACGTTTCATCTCCGGGCACCACCGGCGCGGCGCGGCATGCGGCGGCCGCGACGTGCATGCTGGAACTGCGCAGGTAGTGCGACACGGGGTGGGCCAGCGAACGGACGCCGTTGGCTCCGCGCAGCACAGCCGCGCGCAATGCAGCGACCTGTGCAATCTCGTTGTCCGGCGCGCCACTGAGCATGCGCAGCGAGCGGCTCGCCGCGTCCGCGGGCAGGCAGGCCAGTGCACCGATCAAGCCGCGCAGCAGCACCGCCGGCTGGCGCGCAACCAGCTGCATCACCGCGGCCAGCGCCGCGGCGTCGTCCCGGCGCAGCGAAAGCCAGGCGGCCACGTAGGCTTCTCCTGGCTTCATCCACCGGTCGAGCGCCTTGAATGCGGCGAGCTGGCCAATCTCTCCCGCCACGAAGAGGCCGTCCAGGTGCGCCCCGAGCAGGCCCTGAAAGCGCGCGATGCCTTCGAGGCCGATGCGCGGCGACATGGCCGCCGCGTCGAGCTGCGTCCAGTAGAAGGCCGCGTCCTCGGCATGGCGCCGCACGAGCGCATCGATCGTCCGCGGTGGAGACCGCGGCACAGAAGCCACCGGCAAGGTCACGGCTCCATCTCGTTGCGATTGAAGATGGCATGCCACGCGGCGCCGTCGTGAAACGCCGCACCGTGCATGCCTGCCATCAGCAACATGCCGCCGGCCGCCGACAGGTTGCCGGCGCAGACCGTGATCTCGGAAGGCAGCTCGAGCCGGGTCACGGTGTTCCCGTCGATCTGCCACAGGCCGTGGTCGCTGGTTGCCCACACCTTGCCGGCGTGCCAGACGATGTCCTTGAACGGCAGCGTCATGTCGCCGCGATGGACGAGCGTCCATTCCTGGCCACGGCCGCGGAACACGGAACCCGACTGCGCGCCGATGTACACCTGCCCGTCGCCCGCGCAGCACACCGAATGCATCAGCATGTTCGAGGGAAAGGCGAGCTGGGTCCAGCGGCTTCCGTCGCAATGCCAGACGCGGCCACGGCCCGCCACGGCGTACAGGTCGCTGGCCGAGAAGCCGTCGATGTCCTCGAAGGCCATGTTGGCCGAGCGATCGGCATCGTCGGCATCGGCCCGGGTTTCCAGCGGCAGATCGAGGGCCAGCGATTCCCAGTCGTCGAGGCCCCGGCGGCGGCACACGGTGTGCCCGCTGCCGACGACGTAGAGCTGGCCGTGGACCATGCGGATGCGCTGCACGGCGCCTCGGCGCGGGCCTTCCCTGCGCTTGGGGATCGGCGACTCGAAGTCCGAACTCCCTCCTCCGCGCGCGAAGACCATGCCGCCCGTGTCGACGCACACGACCTGATCGACCGGCAGTGCCGCGGCACCGACGAAGGTGCTCTCGAAATTCTCGAAGCCTTGCCAGCCCATGCGCGCGCCGGCGGGCTCGTCGCCGTAGTAGCCGATCTCGCGCTTGGAGACGCGTGCCTCCGAGATCGGACTGGCCTCGGCGCTTTCCTCGATGTTGCGGGCGATGAAATGAAAGTAGCCCTGGCTGCGCACCGCGCAATCGGTGATCTGGTAGCCGCGCAGGCACTTGTCGTATTCAGCTTGGGTGATCATGAATGTTCCTTCGATTCATTTGCCGGGGCCGCCGGAGCCGCCGCCGCCCTTGGCGCCGCCCAGGCCCGAGACCGCGGGCAGCGGCTTGTTGCACTTGCTCTTGTAGTACGCATCGAGCTGCGCACGCAGGCACTTGGTGTCGCACTTCGACTCCGGAAAAGTCTCCTGCACGCTGCGCACGCCGATGTCGCGGGCCTTGCCGTAGCTGAGGGTATCGCTGCCGAACCATCCGTTGCGATGGCGCTGGATGCCACGGTCCAGGGCCTGGTGCGCCATGCCGTGCGAGCCGTTGCTGTTGTTGGCGCCCTCGACGCACACCGTGGGCGCCGAGCCCTTGGTGTAGCCGGGGCAGTTGCCGTTCTTGGTCATCTCGTCCGGCAGGATGTGATGGCCCGTCTGCCCGGGGCAGCAGCCGTCGCCGCCCAGGCTCTCGGCGGCGCCGGTCTTGTTGTACGGCACCAGCTTGCAGCGCCGTGCACGCGTGCACGCGTTCAGGCGCGACAGCACGCCCATGCCGTCGGCCATCAGGTCGGTGGGCGTCTTGTTGGCCATGTTGCCGGCGAGCGCGGCCAGCTCGTCCTGCGCCTTCTTCGCGATGTCGAGGATGGAGCCCATCTCCTTGATGGTGCCGTAGGCCTCCGAGCTGATCTGGTAGGTCTCGTACGCCGTGCTGCCCCAGTCGTAGACGTTCCAGGCCGTCGCGACGCCCTCGGTCACGATCGCGCCGACGCCGCCGACTGCCGCGCCGCCCAGCCCCACGCCCCAGCGCGCGGCCGAGCGGGCACCCATCTTGAGAGCCTTCTCCTTGGCGGCTGCGATGGCCTTGTCCTTGACTTCCTGGCCGACCTTGTCCAGCAGCGGCTTGAGCTGCGCCTCGATGGTTCCTGCCAGGTCGTCGGACATGCCCTTGAGCAGCGAGTTGAACTCGTCGGCGTACTCCTTCGAATCGGGCTTCATCCACAGGCCGTCGCAATGCGACATCCAGCCGTTGCCGGCCGTCGAGGTGAACGGGTACTTGGCCTTGACCTTCGACACCATGGCCTCGAGCGCCTCGACCCGCTTGGCGCCGAGCATCTTCTTGAGCACCGGATGGCGGTTCTTGTCCGAGCGCTCCTCCTCGGGCTTGCAGGCCTTGTCGATCTTCTTGAAGTCGTCCGCGCACGCCGCCCTGACGTCGGGCGTGTCGAGGTAGTAGGTGGTCGGCGTGTTGGCGGGTGTGGCCATCGGGCTCAGCCGTGGTTGTGCGTCATCGGATCGGTATGACGGCAGACGTTCAAGCCTTCGAACTTGACGTTGGGCGACCAGTCGACGAAGTAGGCATCGCCCTTGATGGTGTGGCTGACAACGCCCATCGGGAAGGCGCGCGTGGCAGGCTCGTTGCCGATGCTGTTGGCAAGGAAGGACTTGTTGCGCACCGCGGCCGGCGTGCCGCAGATGAAGACGGTGGTGGTGCCGTTCTTCAGGTCCTTCGCGAAGGCGGTGTTGGTGTACGGCACGACGACGGGCCCGGCCGGCGGCGCGGGCGGGCTCCAGCAGGGGTCCATCCCGGGGATGACCGCCTTGCCGTCCGCGGCGCGGGAGCAGATTTCGTCGTCGTTCGCATAGACGTGGGTTTCCATGGTTCGAACCTATGTTTGATGCAGCACGACCGCGCAGCGCAGGCCATCGTCGTTGGCCAGGTGCACGACGCCCAAAGTGCCGGGGCGGGTGTCCGCGCGCGGCATGAGTTCGCTCAGCCAGGCCAGCGCCGCGGGGCCGGTGGCCGAGCCGATTTCGCCGAGCTTGTCGGCCAGCGTGAGCTGTTCGGGCATTGCTCCGCGCGCCATGAGGCGGGTGAAGGCGTTGGCCGCCTCCTTCGCGAAGAACACCTCGCCGTTCTGGTCGCCGAGCCGGAACTGCAATGCGTCCGGCGCGACGCCAGCCCGCGCGCAGGCTGCGCGCACGGCGGCCGTGAGTCCCTGTCCGCGCGACGGCACCGAGCCGTCCGGGCGTCCGCTCTCGCTGCCTTCGCTCCAGCCGCCGATCAGCAGCGCGCCGCGGCCGGCGGCGGGTGAATGCCGCCGCAGCAGCACGGCGCCGGCGGCCTCGCCAGGCAGGAAGCCGTCGCGGTTGCCGGGCACCATGAGGCGCTCGTCGCGCAGGTAGTGCTCGATGGCCGCGGTGTTGAGCAGGCTGTCGGCCCCGACGAGCAGCACCTGCTCGACCGCGCCGCCGTCCAGCAATTCGAACGTGAGGCCCAGCGCCGCGGCAAGACCCGCGCGCCCCAGGGGCAGGATGCGCGAGCTGCCGTGAAACCGCAGGTCGAGCTGGCGCGCGGTGAGCGTGATGATCGCGGCGTAGGGGCTCGCCGCCATGTCCGGCCGCTCGGGTTCGGGCGCGAGCATCAGCAAGGCCGTGCGGGCCGCATCGAAGCCGTGCTGCGCACGCAGGCAGTCCTCGATGGCCAGGGCGGCCCAGCGCGCCACGCGCTCGCTGCCCCAGCAGTCTGTATCGGGCAGGGGCGCGACCTTGATGGCGGCGCCGGTGTCGGTCACGAAGTGACTGTCCTGGAAGTGGTCCATGTTGGCCCGCAGCGCGCAACTCGCTGCACCCAGGTGATAGCCGACGGCACAGCAGAGGCCGGCCGCGGCGATCTCCAGGACTGTCGACGAACGGTGTGCGGACGCGCTCATGCGGCACGCGCCTGAACGTCGGGCGCGGCGAAGAAGCTCGGCTCCCCGCAGCCGGTGCAACCGCTGTCGCTGCCGTTCTGCCGCGCGGCCCACCAGGCCGGATCGACGGGGCCGATGGCAATCACGTCGAACTCCTGCAGCCGCCGGCGGATCGGTGTGCTGGCCCGCCACACGACGCTGAAGCGTCCGGCATCGGGTTCGAAGAAGAGCGTGTCGACCGCCGCCACGGGCGCTTCGGTGCTGTAGTCGGTGCGCAGCACGCGCACGCCCATGCCGTCGAGCGGCGGAAGCCTGAAATGCACCCTGGGCCGGCCCTGCATCAGGTGATGGAACACCACCTCCTCGCCACCATGGGGGTAGTCCATCTGCTGGTCGCGGGGGGCGCACTGGTTGAACTGCTCGTCATGGTCTTCGGGCAGGAAAGGAAAGACGTCCTCCTGCCACTGTGCGTCGTAGGTCCCGGCGAAGTCCTTGCGCGGAGCCCAGTGACGCGCCACGGCCGAGAAGGCGGCCGGCTGGTGGTTGCCGCGCGGCTTCTGCACGGGCTGCCCGACCGCCTCCAGGCAGGGGGCGGGATGGCCTTCGAGCTGGGCATCGGAAAGGGACCCGGGCCATCCGATGCCGACCGGGTTGGCCAGCAGGACGCTGGGCTGCCGCGCATCTTCATGCGCGCCGCCGAACGCCAGCCCGTAGTGCAGCGGCATGCGCTCGAAAGGCTCGGCCTCGTTCAAGGCCCAGGCGCCGCCCAGGCGCCTGCGCCAGGTGCGTGGCCCATGGACCTGAAGACTCTTCTGCAGGTCGCCCAGCCGCCAGCCGGCCTGCAGCTCCCTGACGGGCCGGCCATCGGGGCTGTGCGCACAGGCATCGAACAGCACGTCGCAGCGTGGCTTGTGACGCACGAAGTCGCTGCCGTAACGCATGGCGCTCTCTCCGGGCGCGCCATGGAAGAGATCGGCGTGGGCCAATGCCTCGGGCGGCAGCGGCCTCGGACGTTCGCCCGGCGCGGGAATGCGCCAGGTGGCCTTGGCCACGACCACGAGGTGCTCGCGGCCCTCCACGTCCAGTGCGGTGGTGATGCTCGTGGCGAGATGCTTCGAGCTGCAGACGACTTCCATGGTGGTGCTGCGGTGCCCGGCTCAGTTGATGTTGACCGAGCCGCCCAGGATGCGCTGCGTGGCGCTTGCCTGGCTCGTGATGTAGGTGCCACGGAATTCGATGCGGCCGTCGGCGCTGAGCACGATGGCGGCGTCGCCGCAGCGCAGTTCGATCTCGTGCTGCGCGTTCAGCACCACCCGTTCGCCGTCGATCAGCGCTTCCGCCGGTGGACGCGCGCTGCGCGGCGGTTCGGCATCGAGAACGAAGCCGAGCACCATGGGCTGGTCCGGCGCCCCGCCGCGGAAGCCGAGTGCCACGGTCCTGCCGATGTCCGCCTCCGTCACCTCCAGCAGCGTGAACGCCGGTACGTCGGCCAGCGAAGGCACGTCGGCGCTGACGCGGACGCCGGACGCACCGGCGCCTGTCACGGTGCCGATGGAGATGCCGTCCACCTTCGCGGCGGGCAACGCGCGCGCCGGTTGCGACGGCCGATCGAGAACGGCTTCGAGCAGGCTGCGCTCGACGCCGTCCGCCGATGCATCCGATGCAGACGACTGAAAGCCTGCAGTGCCCGGCGTGCCCGTCATCGTCGTGGCTTTCATCAGTTCTCCCGCACCTTCAGCCCCTTGATGCTGATGTGATCGTCGGCGTTGAAGATCTGCTCGCCCGTGGTTCCGAGGCTGTAGGTATGGCCGTTGAAGATGATGGTGCCGTCGGAGCGCATCGTGAACCGCGACTTGCCGACGGTCACACTGAATTCGTCGCCCGCCGTGATGTCGAAGCTCTTGCCCACGTTGACCGATTTCGACAGCCCGACCTGCTCGCCCTGCGTCAGCGCCACCGTGGTGTTCATCGCGGCACCCACCGACACCTGGTAGCCCAGCCCGATGGTCAGCGCCTTGGCCAGTCCGATGGTTTCCGCCTTGGCCATGGCAACGGTCTCGGCCTTGTTGCCGCCGATGGTCACCACGCGGTTCTCGCCGATCCGGATGGTTTCGTTCAGCCCCACGGATTCGCTGCGGTTCATGCCGATGCCGATGGTCTCGTTGAGATCCACCGTCTCGGAGCGGTTCCTGTGCACCGTGATGGTCTCGTTCAGGTCGACCGTTTCCGTGCGGTTCTTGTGGATGGTGATGGTCTCGTTGCCGTCGACGGTTTCGGTGCGGTCGTTGTGCACCGTGATGGTCTCGTCATGGTCGACCGTCTCGGTGCGGTCGTGCTTCACGTGCACGGTCTCGTCGTGGTCGATGGTCTTGCTGCGGTCGTGGCCGACCCAGTGCGTCTCGTCGTTCTCGACCTCGATGTCCTGGTTGCGCTCGGCGTGCAGCCACAGCTGCTCGGCGCCTTTCTTGTCCTCGAAGCGCAGCGCGTTGGCATTGGCCTCGCTCGCGCCCTCGGAGCTGCGCGTGAGCAGGCCGCTCTGCGTGGCGTTGGCAGGCAGCGCCCAGGGCGGCATGTTGTCGGCGTTGTAGACGCGGCCGGTGACGATCGGACGGTCGGGGTCGCCGTGCTCGAAGTCGACGATCACCTCCTGCCCGATGCGCGGGATCTGGATGCCGCCGAAGTTGGTGCCGGCCCACGGCGACGACACGCGCACCCAGCACGAGCTGTTCTCGTCCTTGCTGCAGTAGCGGTTCCAGTGAAAGCTGAGCTTCACCCGTCCGTATTCGTCGGTCCAGATCTCGCGGCCCGCGGGCCCGGTGACGATGGCGGTCTGCGGGCCGGTGGTGCGCGGGCGCGGCACGGCTGGCGCGCTGGCGCGGAAGGTCTTGCTCGCGGGAATCGCGTCGAAGTCGACGCGGCATTCGAACTCCTGCTGCGAGCTCGCGTCGCCGATGTCCTGAAGGCACAGCCGCGCGCCGGTCACGAGGTACTGGCGGTTCGACTCGTTCTGCGGATGTCGCTCCAGCGTGAGCAGGCAGCCCGGCACCACCGCGCGCAGGTTGCCCGAACCGCTCGCGCGCTCGCCGTCGCTGCCGGCTTCTTCCATTCGCGTGCGTGCAAGCTGCTCGCCCTCGGACTCCACCACGTAGTCGCCCGGCCAGCCGTAGCGCTCCATGCCGCTTTGCGAGGTCTTGCGCGGCATGGCGCTCACCTGCTGCAGCCGCGCCTTGGGCCGCTTGAAGTCGAAGTCGTCGGTCACCCAGCGGCCGCTCTGCAAGGCCTCGCAGGCATTGAAGCGGTCGCAGTGCTCTTCGCGCACCGTGTCGTCGGCACCGTGAAAGGGCACCTTCTGGTACGCCGCATTGGCAAAGGGCTGGTGCGAAGCCATGTCGTCGACGATCACCAGCTTGTGGCTGCCTTCGGCATGCTCGAAGTGCCAGTACAGGCCCCACTCGTGCAGCAGCCGCGCGATGAAGTCGTGGTCGCTCTCGCCGTACTGCACCTGGAACTCGCGCGCAGGATAGCTGCGCGTGGCCTTGATCTCGTGCGCGAAGTCGTAGTCGCCGAGCACCTCGGCCACGATGTCGACGACGCTCTTGTTCTGGAAGATCCTGTAGTCGCTGGTGCGCGTGGCCAGCGTGAGCCACGGCTCGATGACCGCTTCGTAGAGCGCACGGCGGTTCTCCAGGCGCAGGAAGCGCACACGCGTGACGAGCCCGCCGATGTGCCGCTTCTCGCCGCCGGCACCGGGACGTCCATCGAGCAATACGTGCACAGTGAGCGTCTCTCCCACCAGTTGCTTGATGTCGACGTTCGCGGCCTGGCGCTCGTTGTAGCCGGCCTGCTCGGGCGTGGCGAGCGTCACCGTGTAGAGGTACAGGCGCCCGAGCTGCTCTTCGCCCTCGATGCGTATCGGCTCCAACGCCGGCCGGCCGCCCAGCATGGGCATGGCGGCGCAAGACGCGGTCAATACGCGGACGGACCGCGCCGGGCCTGATGGCATGACACTCTCCCTACATTCGAATCGTTCGACGGAACTGCTGCGGTGCAAGCGGCGGCCTGTTCACCGGCGCTCGCGAGTCTGCGTGGACATGTTCCGCATCAACCGTGACAGATCGATTGCATTCGGACGTTCGGAGGGTGCTATTGCTTCAATTGGCGCGATTTGGAGCGCTTCTCCGACACGCGGCGCAGGCGAACAAAACCATAAGTCTTAAGTCGCGCCGGCCTCCGCGAGCCATCGCGCCGCGAGCGTGGGCACGATCTCGCCAGCCTTGCCCTGAAGAAAGGTGTAGCCGTGCGGCACCTCTTCCATGTCGAGTGCGACCAGCACCTTCTCCGCATCGCGGCTGGCGTACTGCAGGAGCGATGCGGCCGGATAGACGGTGAGCGAAGTGCCGACCACCAGCACGCGCGCGGCAGTGGCGACATGCATCTCGGCGTCGTCGAAGTGCTGCACCGCTTCGCCGAACCACACGATGTCGGGGCGCAGCTGCGTGCCATCCTCGCACAGCTGGCCCATGGCGATGGGGTCGCCGTCGATGCGGTAGCGCCTCGGGCTCGCACCGGCCGAGCCGCGCACACAGGCGAGCTCTCCATGAAGGTGGACCACGTGGCTCGAACCTGCGCGCTCGTGCAACGCGTCGACGTTCTGCGTGACGACGACCACCTCGTAGGCGCCCTCGAGCGATGCGATGGCGCGGTGCGCGGCATTCGGCTGCGCCTGCCACGCCTTCGCGCGCCGCTCGTTGTAGAAGGCCAGCACCGCCTCGGGGTGCCGTTGCCACCCTGCGGGGCTCGCAAGCTCCTGCCACGAATAGGTGTTCCACAGCCCCTTCGCATCACGGAAGGTGGGCAGGCCGCTCTCGGCACTGATGCCGGAGCCGGAGAGGACGACGATCTTGCGCGGCTGCGCCTTGCCCGAAGGGCGATCCTGGTTCAGGCTCGGGATGGAAGACATGGCGGGCGACTGTAGGCCAGGCCGTCGGGCCCGGCGGTTGCATGGTCTCTCCAGTCCGACTCGAACGGACACTGCCCGAAGGCTCCAGGGTTTGAGGCTGGCGCGTCTGCCGATTCCGCCATGGAGAGAAAGGAAAGGAAATCGATGGAGGCGCGGCCCGGAGTCGAACCGGGATGGGCGGATTTGCAATCCGCTGCATGGCCGCTTTGCTACCGCGCCGCGATGAGGTTGAAGAAATGGTGGATCGTCTTCGAGTCGAACGAAGTATTCCGAAGAGGCGGGGTTACAGCCCGCTGCAGTCGCCAGTGCTGCTCACGATCCATCCTGAAAACTGGCAGGCCCTCAAGGATTCGAACCTCGGATGCCGGGATCAGAACCCAGTGCCTTACCACTTGGCGAAGGGCCAGCAAAACGAAAGACAAGAACGTTGGCGCGCGCGGAAGGATTCGAACCTTCAACCGTTGGGTTTGGAGTTCAGTGCTCTGCCAGTTGAGCTACACACGCTTGAATCGGGACCATGGTCTGGGTGGCAGGATTTGAACCTGCAGCCTCCTGCTTCCAAGGCAGGCCGTCTACCGGATTGACAGTACACCCAGAGATAAAAAAGCCGTTCGTTGTTTGGTGCCCCGGGGGAGATTCGAACTCCCAGAATTCCGCTTCTAAGGCGGACACGTCTACCAGTTGCGTCACCAGGGCTGGATATGGATGAGTGGTGCGAAGTGAAAACAAAAAGGCCCGGAACCTTGCGGTGTCCGGGCCTCTGCTGAAAGAGTTTGGGAGCTGTGCGCCTACGCGCTGCCTCCACCCGGTTGCACCTGATGCTGAACGTCGCATGCCAACGGATTGGCCTGCAGTTGGGGCATCGGGCACGGATACTGATCGAGCTGCCACGCAGACAGCGCGCACGCGAGCACCTGGCCCGATGCGGGGCGGAGGGTGTGGAGGCGGATGACTGCGGTGTTCACTGGATGTCCTGTTGCGTTGCCTGGGTTGCTTGTCTGCTTGAATCGGTTGGCGGCCTGAACCGCGAGTGAGGCGTACTGTAAATAGTGTTTACTGGAACGTCAACAACCTTGGCCAACTTTTTTTCAGCGTGTCTTTCACGGCAACGAGAATGCGCGCATCCGCAGCATCGAACACGTTCACACCATGCCCATGCCGAAGACACACATCCGTCGCATTGCAATCGCCACGCTGGCCTTCTCGTTGAGCGCCGCAGTGATCGCCGCCACACCGGCTGCGCAGCAGCAACAACAACAGGCTGTTGCGCAGAGTGCGGGCAAGGCCGTGCCCGGAACACCCGTGCCGGCAGGCTCGCCGCTGGCCGGCCCGATCCACTTCCAGTTCGCGATCTACTACGCCAAGGCGCCCACGACGGACCCCATGTCCGCACTGCACAGCAACCTGTCGAAGCTCGGTGGAAGCCCCAAGCTGCTCGCCGTGGCGCCCACGCCTGCATCGGCCACCGAGCCCGTGGTGTTCGCGAACTGGAACACCACCACCGTGCTGCAGGACTATCGCGCGCCGAACATGGAGCAGTTGCAGCGCTTCGGCCGCGGCCTGTCGCGCGAGCAGGCCGAGGCCCTGCAGAAGGCCGACCGCGCGTTGATCCTCGACTTCGCGCATCCCGCGCAGCAATCTTCTGCAGCCATGCTGAAGGCGCTGCAACTCACGCTGCAGGTGGCGAGCGACACCGGCGGCCTGGTGTGGGACGAGGAAACGCGCGAGGTCTTCACCACCGACGAGTGGCGCAAGCGCCGCATCGATTCGTGGGCCGGCGGCGTGCCCGACATGTCCCAGCAGACCGTCATCCACGCCTACCGCAGCGACAACCTCGTGCGTGCGATCACGCTGGGCATGTCGAAGTTCGGCCTGCCCGACGTGGTGGTGAGCGACTTCTCGTGGTCCACCAACCGGCCGATGGGCCACTTGGTGAACACCTTCGCCCAGGCCATGGCCGAAGGCGCCACGCTCGCACGCCCCGGCCAGTACGACCTGAACCTGCGCGCGCTCAGGCATGCGGCCGCGCGCGATCCGTTGCTTGCCAATCTCAAGCCCAACGCCGCCGCGGTGGCCAGGCTGTCGCTGGTGAACGGCAAGTGGGAAAGCGGCGATCCGAAGAACCGGCTGTACGAGATCCGCTTCGACCGCTATCCCGGCCCCGACCGCTACGCCCAGCAATCCGCCCTGCTCACCTCGGCCTTCGGCGCCGACGAAGACTCGGTCACGCGCCTGAAGCACAACGACGAACTGCTGGCCGCCAGCAAGGCCGCCAACGCGCAGTTGCCCAAGCTGCGCGATGCCTTCGCCAAGGGCCTGCAGCCCGGCGAGTACATCCTGGTGAAGGCACCGTTCGCCACGCGCGACGGCGGCAACGAATGGATGTGGGTCGAGGTTGCGAAGTGGAGCGGCGACACCATCGAGGGCCTGCTGAAGAACGAACCGGTCGACGTGCCCGGCCTGCGCGGCGGGCAGATGGTGAAGGTGTCGCAGGCCAAGGTGTTCGACTACATGCGCCACCACCCCGACGGCCGCGAGGAAGGCAACGAGACCACGAAGATCATCATGCGCATGCAGGGAGGCGCGAAGAAGTGAACACGCCCGTGCCGATGAACCCGGTGCTGCGACGCGCCTACCTGCTGCTGGTTGCGGTCGTGGTGCTGGCCGGCTGCTGGATCGCGCCGATCGACGCGCCCGCGCGCGAGCAGGTGAACGAGGGACTCAAGCGCGCATTGACCACCTTCGCGGCGGCGCGCGCGCTCGGCGCCGTGGTGTCGGTGGCACAGGGCACGCAGGTGGATGCCACGCCGGGTGGCGTCGGCGTGAGCTTTGCACCGGGCCAGGCGCTGAAGCCGCTGAACGAACTCATCGAGCAGTTCGCCGCCATCATGCTGGCGGCGAGCGTGTCGTTCGGCATCCAGCTGATGCTGCTGAACATCGGCGCGCACCACCTCATGTCGTACCTGGTGAGCGGCGCGGCGCTGGCGTGGGTGGCTTGGCGCTGGCAGCGCGGGCGCTCGCCGCGCTGGCTGCAGTCGCTGCTGATCGGCCTGCTGCTGGTGCGCTTCGCGGTGCCGCTGGTCGCGGTCGCGAACGAAGGCATCTATCGTGCGTTCATGGCCAACGACTACCAGGCGGCGCTGTCGGGCATCGAGAAGTCGCCCACCGCCGTGGTCGATGCCACGCAGGAGGCTCCCGCAGCGCAGGAAGGCTGGAAAGACCGCATCGAGCGCTGGCTGCCGAAGCTGCCGAACCTGAAGGCGACCTACGACCAGATCCTGAAGTCGGCCTCCGACTGGGCCGAGCGCATCGTGAAGCTGATCGCACTCTTCGTGCTGCAGACCGTCGTGCTGCCGCTGGTGTTTCTGTTCGCCGCGTGGCGGCTGGCGCGCGCGGCCATCCGCGAGCCGGCGCTGCGCACCTCTTCGGCATAGCCGGCGCGCAGGCTTCACTCGCAGGGATTCCTGCCGGCCGGCGAGGTGCGCAGCCGGTTCAGGAAAGTCAGTTGCACCCTGGCGGTTTCGCTGCCCTGCGCCGCGGCGCGGTGCATCCACCGGCGCGCCTCGCAGCGATCGGCCCGCACGGCCACGCCGTAGAGCGTCGGGCCGGTGAGCAGCACCATGCCGAGCATCTCCTGCGCCTCGGCGTGGCCTTCGTCCGCAGCCTGCCTGAGAAGTTCGAGCATCGTGCGGTAGTCGCGGTCGGCCTGGGCCTCGAGCGCCATCTGGTAGCGCTGCTCGGCGTGCACCTCTGCGCCGGCCGGATGCGCCGCACACAATGCGGCCACCAGGCACAGCGTGCCCGACAGCGCGATGCGCCAGCGCAGCGACCAACTGGCGATCTGGGCGAGATCGGATGACATCGGCGTTCTCCACGAATGACGTGGAAGCGATGGTGCGCTGCGCGCGCGAACGAAGGAAGCTGGAATTCGCGCAGGCCGCCTCAGTCGCCGCCTGAGGCTCGCGCGTCGCCGGACCGGATTTTCAGTACAGCGCCAGCACCGCCGCGTTCACGAGGTAGCCGCCCACGGTGAGGAACACGAACAGCAGCGCCCCCAGCTTCAGCGGCTGCATGCCGGCCCGGCGCAGGCTCGCAGCGCTGGTGCGCAGGCCCATCGCGGCCATGGCGGTGGCCAGCAGCAGCGTGTCGAGTTGCACCAGCGCGGCCACCAGCGACGCCGGCAGCACGCCCGTCGAATGCACGGCGCTCACGGCGATGAACAGCACCGCGAACCACGGCACGCGCACCTGCCTGCAGCACGCCTTGAAGCTCGTTGCGCCCTTCAGCGAAGCAGCCGTGCGGAACGACAGCCACATGAGGAACGGCGCCAGCATCATCACGCGCAGCATCTTCTCGACCACGGCCGAATTGGCTGCGGCCGGGCCGACTGCGTCGCCCACCGCCACGACCTGCGCCACCTCGTGGATGGTCGACCCCGCAAACAGGCCGAAGGCGTGCTCCGACAGGCCCAGGTACGGGAACACCAGCGGGTACAACACCATCGATAGCGTGCCGAACACCACCACCGTAGCCACGGCGATCGATACCTTGTGCTCTTCGCCGCTCACCACCGGCTGTGTGGCCATCACCGCGGCGGCGCCGCAGATGGCGCTGCCGGCGCCGATGAGCGCGGCGGTCTGCCTGTCGAGCCCGAGCCAGCGCGTGCCGACGTGGACAGCGACGCCGAACGTCAGCGCCACCATCGCCGCGGCGATCAGCAGGCCGGGCCAACCCACTGCGCCGATGTCGTGCAGCGAAATGCGAAATCCGTACAGCACGATGCCCGCGCGCAGCAGCGTGCTGCGCGCGAAGTCCACGCCGGCACCCGCATGGCCGGCCACCGAAGCGAACACCGTGTTGCCCGCGACCATGCCCAGCGCGATGGCGAGCGTGAGCGCGCTCAGCCCCATCCGGGTCATCGGGCTCCATTGAGACAGCAAGGCTGCGGCACCCGCGAGCAACGCAGCCAGCAGCACGCCGGGCCCACGCGTGCGGACGAAGAAGGAGCCGGGGATCGAGGCGGACGCGACAGGAGACTGCATGGCCCCGAGGTTAGGAACTGGTGGTACATGAGTCAAAGACATAAACTTCACCGATGCATGAAGTTAAGTTATGGCAATGAATCTACACCTGCTGCGCCTGTTCGTCGCGGTCGCGGAAGCGGGCAGCTTCTCCCGCGCGGCGGAGAGCCTGTGGATCAGCCAGCCCGCGGTGTCGAAGGGCATCCGCGAGCTCGAGCACCAGCTCGACCTGACGCTGATCGAGCGCGGCACCGGCAAGGGCTTCCGGCTGACCGAGGCGGGCGCATCGCTGCTCACGCATGCACGCGGCATCTTCGCGATGGAACGTGCTGCGCTTGACGACGTGCGCGCGCGTGTCGGCGTGCAGCGCGGCAGCCTCACGATCGGCGCGAGCACCACGGTGGCGAGCTACTGGCTGCCGCCGTATGTGGCAGGCTTCTGCGCCGCCTACCCGTCGGTGGTGCCGCGCGTGACGGTGGGCAACACGCAGTGGGTGTGCGAGCAGCTGCTGGAATGCCGCATCGATCTCGCGCTGGTGGAAGGCCGCGTCGACGAGGATCGCATCGGGGTCAGCGAGTGGAAGGCAGATCCGCTCGCCATCGTGGTGGCAGCGAACTCGGCCTTGCCCCGCCGCGCGGTCACTGCACAGCTGCTGGGCGAGCAGAACTGGATCCTGCGGGAGCCGGGCTCGGGCACGCGGCAGGCCACGGAAGCGCTCTGCGAGGCCCACGGCATCGCCGCCCTGCCCTGGATGGAGATGGCGAGCAACGAGGCCATTGCGCGCACCGTGGCCAGCGGCGTCGGCCTGTCGATGCTGCCGCGCGTGGTAGTGGCCGACATGCTCGCGCTCGGCACGCTGCGCGAGCTGAAGCTGCCAGGCGCGGTGCTGTCGCGGCCGCTCTTCAGGCTCGCGCTGAAGAGCCGGCCGCTGGCGCCGGCAGCGCTCAAGATGGTCGAGCTGCTCGAGGCTCAGCGCAACCGCTCGCGCACCGGCAGATAGCCTCGTGGCGTGAGCGCTCGGCCTTCAGCGCTGCGCGAGCGCGACAGCATCGGCACCGGCGGGCAGGCGCATCGGTGCGCCCGGATCGGTCACCGCCTGCCACACGGCCTGCGCGACATCGTGCGAATGGGTGACCGGCGTGCTGGTGTCGCGCACCGCGTCGAACACGCGCTGCCTGACGTCTGCATAGGCCTCGATTGCGCTGTCGCCCATCCTGCGGCGCGCGTTGTCGCCGAAGCTCGTGCCCGGCGCTCGTCCCGGTAGCACCAGACGCATGCGAACACCGAACGCAGCCAATTCCAGGGCAAGAGATTCGGTGAACGCGTTCACGGCAGCCTTGCTGCCCGTGTAGACCGACAACAGCGGCAACGGCAGCAGCGTGACGCTCGAAGTGACATTCACGACAACGCCCGAACGGCGCTGGCGAAACTGCGGCAGCACGGCCTGGGTCATCGCGATCGTGCCGAGCGTGTTGGTCTCGAAGACCTCGCGCGCGTCGGCCAGCGCCATGCCCTCGAGCGGTGCCAGCACGCCCACGCCGGCGTTGTTCACCAGCGCGTCGAGCGGCCCCGCGGCCTCGATGCAGTGCTGCACGCTCTGCGCGTCGGTGACGTCGAGCGGCAGCACGCGAAGCCGGTCCGAATGCTGCAGCAGGTCGTCGCGCGGCGTGCGCATCGTCGCGACGACGTGCCAGCCCTTGTCGAGGAAGAATCGCGCCGTCTCGAGGCCGAAACCGGAAGAACAGCCGGTGATCAGGATGGTGGAAGGGGTCTGAACGGTCGAAGCGGTGGACATCGGGAAACTCCATGGGGTTGTCGATGCACCGACGATACGGACCGGGAGCAGGACTGACTAAACTCGAAGGTCCATAGGTTTGTCGAGAGAGTCCAGCATGGTCGATCCGTTGGCGGAAGTGGTGGCACTCCTGCGCCCCGAAGCGCCATTCTCGAAACTTGTCGTCGCATCTGCGCCGTGGGCGGTGCGCCGTACCGAAACGGGCCGGCCGTTCTACTTCGTGGTGCTCGAAGGCCAGTGCCACCTGACGATCGACGGGCCCACGCAGAGCGACACCCTCACGCTGCACGCAGGCGACTTCGCGCTGATTCCTGCAGCGCGCAGCTTCGCGACGTCGAGTCTCGACCGCCAGCCCCCGCGCGAGGGAGAGATCGTGACCACGCCGATCGTGCCGATGCCGGGCGGCGCGCGCGTGGGCGACCCCGGCGGCGCCGTCGACGTGCGGATGCTCGTGGGCAACTGCGTGTTCGGGTCGGCGGATGCTTCGCTGCTGGTGTCGCTGCTGCCGCAGTGGCTGCACGTGCGCGGCGAGCAGCGCCTGTCGACGCTGGTCCAGCTGGTCGGCGACGAGTCTCGCGCCGACCGGCCGGTGCGCGAGATCGTGATGGCCCGGCTGCTCGAGGTGCTGCTGATCGAGGCATTCCGCTCATCGGCCAGCACGGCGGCATCACCCGGGCTGGTGCGTGCGCTGGCCGACGCCAGGCTCGCGCTGGCGCTGCGGTGCATGCACGGGCGTCCCGCCGATGCGTGGACCGTCGTGCAGCTGGCGCGGGAAGCCGGCATGTCGCGCTCGGCCTTCTTCGCGCGCTTCAGTGCGGCGGTGGGTGTCTCACCGATGGAGTACCTGCTGGCGTGGCGCATGCCACTCGCGCGGCAGATGCTGCGGCAGCGCGAGCTGGCGATTGCGGAGATCGCGGAGCGCGTGGGCTACAGCTCGGTCAGCACCTTCGGCGTGGCGTTCACCCGCCATGTCGGCATGCCGCCGGGGCGCTATGCGAGGAGCGCGCTCGACGGCATGCGGGCCTAGCAGCACCGTCCCTTGCCGGCACCGTACCGCGCCTCGAGCCGCTCGCGGAAGAAGGCCTCGTAGCTCATCGGCGCCTCATCGGGATGGGTGGCAGCCATGTGCGTCAGGTAGGCGTCGTAGTCGGGCAGGCCGACCATGAGCCGCAGCGACTGCGTGAGCGAGCGCGCGAAATAGCGCCCGGCTTCCGGCAATGCGAGGCCCATGGCGTCAGTGCGCCGCGGACGACGCAGCGCCCAGGGGCTCGAACGGCGTCTCGTGCGTCGTCGGCCGGTTGGCGGCACGCGCGGCCAGGCAGGCCTTGATGCTGTACACCAGCACGCTCAGCACCACGAACATGAAGAGCGCGCACAGCGCCGCATCGAGCCGGTCGTTGAAGACGATGCGCGACATGGCCTCCGTCGTCTTGGCAGGTGCAACGAGCATGCCGTTGGCGATGCCCTCGGTGTACTTCGCCGCATGCGACAGGAAACCGATCTTCGGGTCGGCCGAGAAGATCTTCTGCCAGCCCGCGGTGAGCGTGCAGGCCAGCAGCCAGACCGCTGGCGCGGCAGCCACCCACGCATAGCGTTCGCGCTTCATGCGGAACAGCACCACGACGCCCAGCAGCAGCGCCACGGCGGCGAGCATCTGGTTGGAGATGCCGAACAGCGGCCACAGCGTGTTGATGCCGCCCAGCGGATCGACCACGCCCTGGTAGAGGAAGTAGCCCCAGGCCGCGACGCACAGCGCCGTCGCCACGAGATTGGCCGGTAGCGAATCGGTGCGCTTCAGCGCAGGCACGAAGCTGCCCAGCAGGTCCTGCAGCATGAAGCGGCCGGCGCGTGTGCCGGCGTCCACCGCCGTCAGGATGAAGAGCGCCTCGAACAGAATCGCGAAGTGATACCAGAAGGCCATCATGGCCTGTCCGCCGATCACCTGGTGGAGGATGTGCGCCATGCCGACCGCCAGCGTGGGCGCACCGCCCGCGCGGCCGAGGATGGTGGTCTCGCCCACGTCCTTCGCGGTCTGCAGCAGCATGTCGGGCGTGACCACGAAGCCCCAGGTCGAGATGGTTTGCGCGACCTGTTGCGCTGTGGTGCCGACCAGTGCGGCTGGGCTGTTCATCGCGAAGTACACGCCCGGCTCGATGCACGAGGCCGCCACCAGCGCCATCACCGCCACGAACGATTCGGCCAGCATGCCGCCGTAGCCGATGAAGCGCGCGTGGCGTTCGTTGTCGAGCATCTTGGGCGTGGTGCCCGAGGAGATCAGCGCATGGAAGCCGGAGACCGCACCGCAGGCGATCGTGATGAACAGGAACGGGAACAGGCTGCCCGACCACACCGGGCCATTGCCCTGCGCGAACTGCGTGATGGCGGGCATCTGCAGCGTCGGCATGACGAACACGATGCCGATGGCCAGCGCGATGATCGTGCCGATCTTCAGGAAGGTCGACAGGTAGTCGCGCGGCGCCAGCAGCAGCCACACCGGCAGGCTCGCGGCGATGAAGCCGTAGCCCACCAGCATCCAGGTGAGCGCCTTGCCGTCGAAGGTGAAGAGCGGCGCCCACTCGGCGCTCTGGCTCACGGCCTGGCCACCGAAGATGGCCAGCATCAGCAGCACGAAACCGATCAGCGAGACCTCGCCGATGCGGCCTGGGCGGATGTAGCGCAGGTACACGCCCATGAACAGCGCCACCGGGATCGTCGCGCCCACGGTGAAGGTACCCCACGGCGATTCGGCCAGCGCCTTCACCACGATGAGCGCCAGCACCGCAAGGATGATGATCATGATCATGAAGGTGCCGAACAGCGCGATCATGCCGGGCACCACGCCCATCTCCTGCTTGACGAGATCGCCCAGCGAGCGGCCGTCGCGCCGCGTCGAGATGAACAGGATGATGAAGTCCTGCACCGCCCCGGCGAACACCACGCCGGCCAGCACCCACAGCAGGCCGGGCAGGTAGCCCATCTGTGCGGCAAGCACCGGGCCCACCAGCGGACCCGCACCCGCAATGGCCGCGAAGTGGTGGCCGAACAGCACGTTCTTGTCGGTCGGCACGTAGTCCAGGCCGTCGTTGTGGCGGTGCGCCGGCGTCTTGCGGTTGCCGTCGAGGCCCAGCACCTTGTCGGCGATGAACAGGCTGTAGTAGCGGTAGGCGATGAGGTAGGTGCAGATCGCTGCCGCCACCACCCACAGGGCGTTGACGCTCTCACCACGGGTCAGCGCCACGGTGCCGAGCGCGAACGCCCCGACCACGGCCACGACCAGCCACACCAGATGGCGTCGGATGCTTTGCATGCGGTTGTCTCCAATATTGAACCCGGAGAGTTTTCCCGGGCGCGAACTGGAGCGCATCCGTCTGACTGCGCGGGCGGGATGCGTGGCTTTGCGTAATGGAAAACCCTGGCGGTCTGCCGAATTCGCAGCTCGGTGCCGCTGATCGCCGCACCTGACCGGCACAGCAAAAAGCCCCTTGCGGGGCTTGCGATTCGAAAGGCGCCAGGCGGGCAAAGAGCCCGGATCGAATGGCTGCTATCGGCTGATCGTGTCGCAAACCGCCAGTATCACGCCGCCGATGAGCATGCCATCGCCCTGGCAGAGCACGCGCAGCTTCTGCCCCTTCGTGAGGGCGCCTGCGGCATCGGCGGCAGGCACGGTCTTCATCGATATGAGCTTGGCGTTGTTTTCGAGGCCGGTGATCACGGCAACCGTCTTGTCGAGACGTGCACTGTTGGGCATGAACTGGTTGTCGGAACGCACCATGACCACGATGTTGCCGAACGCATCCTTGCGCACGGACTCGACAGTCGCCTTCACGAAGAGGTACTTGCCCTTGTACTTGCTGTCCGCCGCGACTTCATTCGTGCGGTATTCGCGTCCGAGCGAAACGCTGTCGACCTGCGCCAGCCTTTTTGCGTCGAGATCGGCGGTCAGGCGGCGGACGAATTTTTCCGTTTCCGGGGAATCGAATGTGGCCTTGTCGGCGGCAATGGCGGGGGCGGCAATGCAGAGTGACGCGAGGACGGCGAGCAGCGGACGGAATCTGAGGGGCGTCATGAATCGGGAAAAGGTGACCGCAGGGGCCGGGGTGACGAAGCAAGGTTGGAATTACGTTGTGCGAGGCTGGCCTCGTTGTGCAACAAAGGCGCTCGGCGCCAGCAACGACAACAGAAACGCACGGCGTGTGGCTTGGCGAAACGAGACTTCGGTGTTGGCCGACGGCCTCAAACACGGATCACGGAGGAAGCTCGCTCATACGGATACCGACACGAACAGGCAAAAAAATAGCCCCTTGCGGGGCCATTCTTGGAGGAGAGGGAGGGATTCGAACCCTCGGTACTATCGCTAGTACGCCTGATTTCGAGTCAGGTACATTCGACCACTCTGCCACCTCTCCGGTGTCTGTCGAGCCTTCGATTATAGGGGCAAATTTCAGGCGTTTCGGCAAAAAGTGTCAGGCGCGCAAAACTTCAATCCCACCGATGTACGGACGCAACGCCTTCGGTACGTTGATCGAGCCGTCTTCGTTCTGGTGGTTCTCGAGCACGGCGACCATCGCGCGGCCCACTGCCAGGCCGGAGCCATTGAGCGTGTGCACGAGTTCGTTCTTGCCGTTGGCGTTCTTGAAGCGGGCCTGCAGGCGCCGGGCCTGAAAGGCTTCGCAGTTCGATACGGAACTGATCTCGCGGTACGTATCCTGCGCGGGCAGCCACACTTCGAGGTCGTAGGTCTTGGTGGAGCCGAAGCCCATGTCGCCGGTGCAAAGCAGCACCACGCGGTACGGCAGTTCCAGCGCCTGCAGCACGGCCTCGGCATGTCCGGTCATCTGCTCGAGCGCGTCGTAGCTCTTCTCGGGATGCACGATCTGCACCATCTCGACCTTGTCGAACTGGTGCTGGCGGATCATGCCGCGCGTGTCGCGGCCGGCGCTGCCTGCTTCCGAGCGGAAGCACGGCGTGTGGGCGGTGAGCTTGATCGGCAACTGCGACTCGGCAACGACCTCGTCGCGCACGAAGTTGGTCAGCGGCACTTCGCTGGTCGGGATGAGGTACAGCGCCGAGTGGTCGGGCGCTGGCTCGCCGTCCTGGCCCCCCTTCTTGGCGGCGAACAGGTCGCCCTCGAACTTGGGCAACTGGCCGGTACCGCTGAGCGTGGCGGCGTTGACGATGTAAGGCACGTAGCACTCGGTATAGCCGTGCTTCTCGGTCTGCGTGTCGATCATGAACTGCGCCAGCGCGCGGTGCAGGCGTGCGATCGGGCCCTTCATGGCGGTGAAGCGCGAGCCGGCGAGCTTGGCTCCCATCTCGAAATCGAGCCCCAGCGGCGCGCCCAGGTCGACGTGGTCCTTGGGAGCGAAGCCCAGAGGCACGGCATTTGCGCCCGCGCCGCCCTGCGGCGCCCAGCGGCGCATTTCGACGTTGCCCGTTTCGTCTTCACCGACCGGCACGCTGGCGTGCGGCAGATTCGGCACGGCGAGCAGCAGCGCATGGAGTTCGGGCTGGATCTCGTCGAGGCGTTTGGACTGCGACTCCTGCTCGGCCTTCAGTGCGTTGACCTCGGCCATCAGCGCGTCGACCGGCTCGCCCTTGGCCTTCAGCGGACCGATCTGCTTGTTCAGCGTGTTGCGGCGCGCCTGGATTTCCTCGGTGCGGGTTTGCAGCGTCTTGCGCTCGGCCTCGAGCGCGGTGAACGCCGAGACGTCGAGATAGGGCTGGTTCTTCTTGCGTTTTTCGAGGCCGGCCACGGCGGAGGGCAGGTCTTTGCGGAGCAGGGTGATGTCGAGCATCGGGCGATTCTAGGGGTGGGTGGTCAGGCGACGGTGGCGGGGTCGACGTTGGCGCCGCACACGATCAGGCACACCTTCTCGCCTTCGCGCGGCACGTAGGCACCGGTCTGCAGTGCCGCCAGCGGCAAAGCGGCGGCCGGCTCCACGGCCAGCTTGAGTTCCTTCCACAGCCACTGCTGGGCCGTACGGATCGAGGCGTCGGACAGCAGCAGCGCCTGTTCGACCTGCCGTTGCGTAATTTCCCACGCAATGGCACCGATGCGCCGCGCGCCGAGCGAATCGGCCGCGATGCCGCCAACCTCCACGTCGACCGGTTCGCCGGCCTCGCGGGCGCGGTACAGCGTCGGCGCCTTCTCAGGCTCGAGCGCAACCACGCGGGCGCGCTTCTCGAACCAGCCTGCGAGCCCGCCGATCAGGCCGCCGCCGCCGACGCTCACCAGCACCGCATCCGGCAATCCGCCCTGGTGTTCTATCTCGCGGCCGAGCGTGCCGGCGCCGGCCACCACTTCGGGCTGGTCGTAGGCGTGCGTGAGCAAGGCACCGGATTCCTTCTGACGCGTCAGGCAGGCAGCCAGCGCGTCGGGGTACAGCTCTCCGACGACGACCACCTCGGCGCCCAGCGCGCGCAGGCGCGCACGCTTGGCTTCGGGCGACACGCCAGGCAGGAACACCTGGCACGGCACGCCCAGCGCCTGCGCCGCGGCGGCCGTGGCAATGCCGGCGTTTCCACCCGAGGCCACGACCACGCCGCTCTCGGGGATGTCGTTGGCCAGCAGCCGGTTCATCATGCCGCGCGCCTTGAAGCTGCCGCTGACCTGCATGTGCTCGAGCTTGAGCCACACCTCGGCGCCCGGTACCGCGACGCCGAATGCCGCCGCGGGCAGCTTCCACAACGGCGTCTCGCGCAGGAAATGGCCTGCACGGGCGCCCAGTCTCTGGGAGGCGCTATCGATTTCAGAGCGCCAGCCGGTCATTTGCGTGTCGTTCAAGAGATATGTCCTGGAGGCGGGATGTCGTCGAGCTTGAGGCCCTTGGGAAGCGGGAACTTGATGGTTTCCTCGATGCCGTCCATCTTGCGGACCGACACCGCACCGAGCGCGCGCACACGGTCGATCACTTCGCGTACCAGCACCTCGGGGGCCGAAGCGCCGGCGGTGAGGCCGATGCGCGTCTTGCCCTCGAACCACTCGGGCTGGAGTTCGGCAGCGGAGTCGACCATGTAGCTCTCGGTGCCCAGCCGCTGCGCCAGCTCGCGCAGGCGGTTGCTGTTGGAGCTGGTGGGGCTGCCGACCACGATCACGAGGTCGACCTGCGGGCTCATGATCTTCACCGCGTCCTGGCGGTTCTGGGTCGCGTAGCAGATGTCCTGCTGCTTGGGCTCGCGCACGGCCGGAAAGCGTGCGCGCACGGCGGCGGCGATGTCCGCCGCGTCGTCCACGCTCAACGTGGTCTGGGTGACCACGGCGAGCTTCTCGGTCTGCAACGGCGCCACGCGGGCTACGTCTTCGACGTCTTCCACCAGGTGAATGCCGCTGGAGAGCTGGCCCATCGTGCCTTCGACCTCGGGGTGCCCCTTGTGGCCGATCATGATGAACTCGTAGCCCTCCTTCGCAAGCTTGGCCACCTCGACGTGCACCTTGGTCACCAGCGGGCAGGTGGCGTCGAAGATCGAGAAACCGCGGTCGCGCGCCTCCTGCTCAACGGCCTTGCTCACGCCATGTGCGCTGAATACCAGCGTGGCGCCGGGCGGCACATCGGAGAGCTCCTCGATGAAGATCGCGCCCTTGGCCTTGAGTTCGTTCACCACATAGGTGTTGTGCACGATCTCGTGGCGCACGTAGATCGGCGCGCCGAACTTGGCGATGGCGCGCTCCACGATCTCGATGGCGCGGTCGACGCCTGCGCAGAAACCGCGCGGCTCGGCGAGGAGGACTTCCGAGATGTCGGAATTCATAGGACTCCGATCAGCTTCACTTCGAAGGTGACGGGCTGCCCGGCCAGCGGGTGGTTGAAGTCGAAGCGCACCGCGGTGTCGCTCGACTCGATGACCGCGCCGGCGTAGCTGCCGGTGCCGTCGGGCGTAGGGAACTGCACCACGTCACCCACGGCGTATTTCTCGTCGGGGTCGCCCATCTGCGCGAGCAGCTTCCTGGCCACCCATTGCTGCATGTCGGGATTGCGCTCGCCGAAAGCCTCGCCGGCCGGCAGTTCGAAGGTGGCATGGGTGCCCTCTTCGAGGCCCATCAGGCGCTGCTCCATGGCCGGCGAAAGCTCCCCGGTGCCCAGCGACAGGGTCGCGGGCTTGTCGGCGAAAGTGTTGATGATGTCGCCCGCCGGACCGGCAAGCCGGTAATGCAGGGTCAGGAAGGAGCCGGAAGTCACGACTTGGGACATGGAGGCATCAGAGGTGGGCAAAGACAAGGTGGGTGTCCCGATAAACTGGGCTTCATTTTAAGGATCGGGGCTTCGACCCGGCTCCTCCAAGGTTTCCACAGGGTTTCATGGCATTCAAGGATCTCCCTCTAGACGCCCGCCCGCGCGAAAAACTCATCGCACGCGGCGCCTCCGCACTGGCGGACGCCGAGCTGCTCGCACTGCTGCTGCGCACTGGCGTGGCGGGCCAGAACGTGCTGCAGCTCGCGCAGCAGCTACTCGAGCGATTCGGCGGCCTGTCGGGCCTGCTGCACACCGGCCCTGAAGATCTCAAGGCCGTCAAGGGCATGGGCGGCAGCACCAAGCGCTCCGAGCTCATCGCCGTGCTCGAGCTCGCACGCCGCGCGATGAGCGAGAAACTCAGGACGCGCCCGGTGTTCGATTCGCCCGGCGCGGTCAAACATTACCTGCAGATGCACATCGGCACGCGCCCCCACGAAGTGTTCGCGGTGGTGTTCCTCGACGCGCAGCACCGCATGATTGCACTCGAGGAGATGTTCCGCGGCACGCTCACGCAGACCAGCGTCTATCCGCGCGAGGTCGTCACCCGCGCCATCCAGCACCAGGCCGCGGCCGTGGTGCTCTCGCACAACCACCCGAGCGGCAACATCGAGCCCTCGCGCGCCGACGAATCGCTCACGCAGACCTTGCGCGCCGCGCTCGCGCTGGTCGACGTGCGCGTGATCGATCACATCATCGTGGCGCCCGGATGCAGTTTCTCGATGGCAGAGGGAGGGTTGCTCTGATGGCGTCGCGGCCACCCTCCAAGGCGCCGTCACTGAAGAACCTGGCGGATCTCAAGCAGGTGCAGCGCACGCTGGCCGAAACCCGCGAGCGTGAAGCGGCGGAGGCTACCGCCAAGGCTGCGGCCGAACGCAAGCGCGCCGCCGAAAAAGACCTCTTCGCCCGCGCCATCGGCGCCACCGAGCCGTTGCGGCGCAAGGCCGTCGTGCCGCTCGCGCCCGAGCCTCCCGCGCCGATCCCGGTGCAGCACCAGCTCGACGAGCAGCGCGTGCTGCGCGAGTCGCTCTCCGACGAGTTCGACGTGACAACGCTGCTCGACGTGGACGACGCCATGAGCTTCCGCCGCCCCGGCATCGGCACCGACGTGACGGCGCGGCTGCGCAAGGGCGACTGGGCGATCCAGGCGCAGGTCGACTTGCACGGCCTGCGCAGCGACGAGGCGCGCGAGGCGCTCGGCGGCTTCATTCGCAACGCGCACAAGCAGGGCCTGCGCTGCGTGCGCGTGGTGCACGGCAAGGGGCTGGGCTCACCGGGCAAGCAGCCGGTGCTGAAGACCAAGACGCAGCGCTGGCTGATCCAGAAGAACGAGGTGATCGCGTTCGTGCAGGCGAAGCCGGCCGAGGGCGGGGCCGGGGCGCTGGTGGTGCTGCTGGCGCCCGTGCGGCGCTGACCTGCTTCCTCTCCCACTGAAGGGGAGAGGGGGCGTGAGGGATTGGCGGCCCGACCGGCGCCGCACCTCGTCTGCGGCGCCGGCCCTCACCCTGCCCTCTTCCCAAGAGGAGAGGGAAAAATCCCCGCAAGCTAGTTGCCCAGATCCAGCCTGTAGACCGAGCGTCCCTTGCCGCTGCCGTCGTCCGCGGTCAGCAGCGAGATGTTCGCCAAGCCCGCGTCCGTCGCGGCGCCCAGTTGCCCCTGCCCCGACGTGAACACCACGTTGCCCGCTGTCGTCACCTTCGTGAAGCGCCAACTGCGCGCCGCGCCGTTGGCGGCCCGGGTGATGGTCTTGTGGGTCTTGATGTAGTCGATCAGCACGTCGCGGTTCGCATCGGGCGATGCATAGATCGTCGCGCGTCCGTCCAGCGCCGGGATGAAGCTCGCGCCGCTCGTCGCGCGGTAGTTGTTCGTCGCGATGACGAACTCCTTCACCGGGTCGATCGGCGCGCCCAGGTACGACAGGTTCCTGATGCGGCTGCCCACGGCCTGCGTCACGTCGATCTCGTACTGCACGTCGGGCGTGGTGAACATGTCGAAGTTGTAGCCCGGGAAGGTGCTGATCAGCTGCTGGTCGGTGGTGAGCGCCGGGTCGATGCGGTTGAAGCGCTTGGCGGCCGCTTCGAGCCAGGCCTTGATTTCCGCACCCGTCACCTTCACCGCGTACACCGTGTTCGGGTAAAGGTACAGGTCGGCCGCGTTGAAGATCGCCAGGTTGCCCACGGCCACGTCGGTGTAGTCGCGTCCACCTTCGTAGCCCGACTTGAACGGCGCGCTCACCGACAGCACCGGCAGGCTGGCGTACTGCGGCAGGTTGGCCTGGATGTAGGCCTTCACGTAGTCCGCCTGCGCCTGGTTCACGATCTGGATCGCGCCCGGGTCGCCCACGTCCGCGAAGTAGGTGTTCATGCGGAAGTCGGTGCTGCCGATGGGCGTCTTCACATACGTGATGGCGGCCTGGTGCTGCGTTTCGATCAGCGGTGCGACCGTCGGGTCGGCATCGACGTAGATGGCCTTGCCCGCGTCGTCCTTGCCCGTCTGCGTGGAGCGCGCCTCGACGAAGGTCTTGCTCTTGTCCACGCTCCAGGCCTTGCCGTCGTACACGAGCTCCAGCTTGATGAGGCCCATCGCCTTGCCCCACGAGCTGGCCATGACGGCCGGCACGCCGTTCACGGTGCCCGCCGCGTTGTCCACGCCGGCCTGCTTGTAGCCAGGGTTGGTGCCGCGGTCGGGGAACACGCCGTGCTGGTGGCCCATCATCAGGGCGTCGATGCCCGGCACCTTCGACAGGTACAGGCCGGGGCTCTCCATCGTCGGCGAGTACGGCGAGGCATCGAGCCCGCCGTGCTGCAGCGCCACCACGATGTCGGCGCCCTGCGCGCGCAGCTCGGGGATGTACTTCGTGGCCGACTCGACCGCGCCTTCGGTGCTCACCTTGCCTTCGAGGAAGCGCTTGTCCCAGTTCAGGATGCCGGGCGTGGTGAAGCCGATCACGCCGACCTTCACCGGCACGGTCACGGCCTTGCCGTCGGGTCCGGTGGCAGCGAACTGCTTCGTGACGATGGTGTAGGGCGCCAGCAGCGGCTTGCCGCTCTTCACGCTCTGCACGTTGGCCAGCACCATCGGAAAGTTCGGGCCGGCGCACTTCTTGGTGCCGTCGACGCCGTCGACGTCGAGGCCGCCGCCGATCACTTGGTTGAGAAAGTCGAGCCCGTAGTTGAACTCGTGGTTGCCCAGCGTGCCGGCGTCGTAGCCGGTGGCATTCATGGCCTTGTAGATCGACAGCGGCTGCGTGCACGGAATGCGGTTCACCAGCGCTTCGTAGTCGGCCAGCGCGGTGCCCTGGATCGTGTCGCCGTTGTCGAGCAGCACCGTGTTCGGGAATTCCTTGCGCGCCGCGTTGATCAGCGTGGCGGTGCGCTCGTAGCCGTACGACTTGTCCTCGGCGAGCTTGAAGTAGTCGTAGCTGCGCACGTTGAAGTGCAGGTCGGTGGTCTCCAGCAGCGCGACCGTGGCGCGCGTGCCGGCTTGTACCGGCGCGGGGGCGGGCGTGACCGGCGGCGCGGGCGACACCGGCGGCAGCACCACGTTGCCACCGCCGCCGCTGCCGCCACCGCAGGCCGAGAGGACGGCAACCAGCACGGCGGCGCAGGTGGTCATCGGGGCAACACGCCGAAGCGGCGAGAGGTTTGAAAAACTGGAAGGTACCGCAACTGCCGCGTTCTTCATCGAAAGGTCTCCCTGCAATCTAGAGGAAGACCAGTCTCTGAAAGCAGAGTGACAGACTGGTGAACCTGGCCTGACCTGCGGTGCGTTTCCGGCGCTTTTTCTCTTGCCTTTCCGGCAGCCTTACGAAAGGTGATTCTTTAGTGGTATGGATGCGTCCGCCACTGCCGCGGCGTCGGGGTTGCGCCCTGCTTCGAGCAGCTTGCGGCTCATCATGTGGTCGACCGGCGCGTTCACCGACTCCACGCAAACAAGCTGTCCGTCGACATAGTGGAACAGCGAGAACGCATCGGGCTTCGGCCCCGCGCGGCGCACGCTGACGAGCCCCGGCGTGCCTTCGGCCGGCATCAGGCCCGCCATCTGCAGGCGCATGCTGCCCTGGTCCGACCAGAACCACGCCACCGCGTCGTGCGCGCGCGCGGCATCGGTCAACGTGGCCACGGCCGTGCGGGCCTGGTCGTTGGCGTTCTGCACCGACTCGAGCCGCAGCGCGCGTCCCGCGCGGCGATCGGGAAAGCGCGTGCAGTCGCCCACCGCGAGCACGTCGGGCGCGCTCGTGCGCATGTGTTCGTCGACCACGATGCCGTCGGCGCACTCGATGCCGGCCGCCTGCGCGAGCGCGGTCTCGGGCACTGCGCCGATGCCCAGCAGCAGCAGGTCCACCGGCTGCTTCACGCCATTGACCTGCACCGACAACAGCCGTTCGCCCGCCACCTCGAAGGCGCCGGTCTGCGCGCCGAGCGCGATGTCGATGCCATTCGCACGGTGCGTGGCAAGCACGTGCGCCGACAGCTCGGGCGACACGGCGCGCCCCAGCAGGCGCGGCGCGCTCTCGATCACCTGCACCGACTTGCCGAGTGCCTTGGCGGTGGCGGCCACCTCGAGCCCGATGAAGCCGCCGCCGAGCACGGTGACGTTCTCGGCCGCAGCCAGCCGCGAGCGCAGGCGATGCGCCTCGTCGGCCGCGCGCAGGCTCGCCACGTTCTCGAGGCCGGCCTGCAGCTCGGGCATCTGCCGCGCGCGCGTGCCGGTGGCCAGCACCAGTTGCTGCCACGGCAGCACCGCGCCCGAACGCAGCGTGACGGTGTGCGCCTCGCGGTCGATGGCCATGGCCGCGTCGCCCAGGTGCAGCGTGATGCCCGCTTCGCGATACCAGTCGGCCGCCTTGTGAGGCTGCGTCGTTTCCTCTGCGCTCTTCAGGAACGCCTTTGAAAGGGGCGGCCGGTGGTACGGCTCGCACGCTTCCTCGCAGACGAGGTGCACGCGCGCCCCCTGCCCCGCTTCAGCCAGGCCGGCACACAGCTGCGCAGCGGCATGGCCGCCGCCGATGATGACGATGGAATTCATGGAAAAGATCCTTCGAGTCGATGTTTGTTCAGTTCGCCAGCGGCCTTGCCCCTTCGTGAAACACCGCGGAACCGGCTTTGCCGGGCCGCAGGTGTTTCCCCGGCAGGGAGTTGGCGTAGCGACACGAAATTGCGCGCAGCCTGCGGGGCGAGCCTATGACCGCATCCAGTCGGCGGTCTTGAAGAAGGAGTCTCGCAGGCGCGCGCGCAAGTCCTCGGGTACGCCCGTCTCGCCCATGGCCTGGTCCATGCAGGCCAGCCACTGGTCGCGCTCCTTGATGCCGATGGTGTGGCCGCCGATGCTCTGCGGCAGGTGGCGCGCGCGCAGCATCGGATGGCCGAAGCGGTCGGTGTAGTGCTGCGGCCCGCCGAGCCAGCCGCACAGAAACCAGAACAGGCGCTGGCGCGCGTTGTCCAGGCTGGTGCCATGCACCGCGCGAAGTTGCGCATAGGCC
>Ga0102594_1000590_pt1 | contig 32041 bp, 31 predicted proteins | sample AraplaCol_mLB_r2_2_FD_76863 | JGI IMG/M metagenome (GOLD analysis project Ga0102594, IMG submission 76863) | Arabidopsis root microbial communities from North Carolina, USA - plate scrape MF_Col_mLB_r2 (SPADES assembly) (version 2) | ecosystem: Host-associated > Plants > Roots > Endosphere...
CATCGGCTCGGGCCTGAACTGCTCGATGGCCGAAGTGGTCTGGTAAGCGACAGCTTCGCACTACCGAAGAACCCGGCCGCGTGCCGGGTTTTTCTTGTCCGGCGCCGACGCAGGTCGCGCACGGCACCCTCTCCGAACACAACGTCATCCCGCCAGAGCGGGAGCCCGGCAACTTAGGAAACCGACACAATCAGGTTTCGCCGGAAATGACGAGCAGGAAACCCCGATGACGATCCGCCTGCCACTGCCCGATTACCCCTTCACGCCGCAGCGCTTCGACGTACGCCCCGGCATCGCGATGAGTTATCTCGACGAAGGCCCGCGCGACGGCGAGGTGGTGGTGATGCTGCACGGCAATCCGTCGTGGAGTTTCTACTGGCGCAAGCTCGTGCTCGGCTTGAACGATCGCTATCGCTGCATCGTGCCCGACCACGTCGGCATGGGCCTGTCGGACAAGCCGTCCGACGATCTTTACCGCTACACGCTGCAATCGCGCATCGACGACGTGGACACGTTGCTCGACCACCTCGGCATCACCGGCGACGTCACGCTCGCGGTGCACGACTGGGGCGGCGGCATCGGTTTCGGCTGGGCGTTGAAGCATTCGGCGCGCGTGCGCCGGCTCATCGTCACCAACACCGGGTCGTTCCCGCTGCCGGCGAGCAAGCCGCTGCCGAAGTCGCTGAAGTTCGGTCGCGATTCGGGCCTGGGCACGCTGCTGATCCGCGGACTCAATGCGTTCTCGTCGGTGGCGTCCTTCGTCGGCGTCGAGAAGAAGATGCCCGCCGATGTGCGTCGCGCCTACGTCGCGCCGTACGACACCTGGGCCAACCGCATCGCGACCTCGCGCTTCGTGCAGGACATCCCGCTCGGCGAAGGCGATGCCGCGTGGCCGCTGGTGCAGGCGATGGGTCGCAAGTTGCCCGAATACGCCGACCGTCCGGCCTTCATCGCGTGGGGGCTGCGCGATTTCGTGTTCGACAAGCACTTCCTGAAGGGCTTCACCGACGCGCTGCCGAATGCGCAGGTGCATGCGTTCGAGGATGCGGGGCACTACGTGCTGGAAGACAAGGCCGACGTGCTGGTGCCGAAGATGCGGGCGTTCCTGGAAGCGAATCCGCTGCCTTGAGCTCCTCTCCCTTTGGGAGAGGGGTTGGGTGAAGCTCGGGACGTGCCACCACGTTCGCACTCGCGTTGTCTGCCCTCATAGCCCGCGTATGTGAAGCGCACTCGGGACCTGTCACGCTCACCCGGGTGCGCTTCGCTTACCCGGGCTACAAGACCAAAGTGGGTTCCAGCGTTCGCTGGAATGACGGTGAGGTTGTGGTGGGCATGTAGGAGTGCCCAAACGCAGTGGGCCTGGGTCCCGGCCTTCGCCGGGATGACGTTTCTCGAAGAACGCAGTCGTGCCGGTCACCCCGGCTGCGCTGCGTCACCCGGGCTACGACGGCATTTGGCCCGACCGCCTCAAACCTCCGGCAACGGATTCTTCTCGTCCTCGCCCACGCCCACCCAGTCCTCCGGCGTGAGCACCGGCAGCCCGTGCGCGAGACGCGCCTTGTCGCACTGCGCGCTGGCTTCACCGAACTCCCACGACGCCGGCACCAGCGCGCACACCGACGGGCGACGGTCGTGGATCGTGCAGCGGCTGTAGCGGCCGATGTCGGCGTCCAGCGCGACGCAGCGCGGGTTGGACTGCGACGTCCCGCGCATCACGCGCTCGTGCGTGCGCAGGCTTTCGGTGAGTTCGGGCGGCACCTGGCCGCCGAGCGACGGATCGGCCTCGGACCAGTGGAAGCTCACGCGGAAGAAGGCGCAGCAGGCGCCGCAGGTCAGGCAGGGGTGGTGCATGGAAGGACCGTCACGAGGTCCGGCGAACGTCGGCCGGGTGCGGAATTCTGAGGCTTTGCGCGCTCCGTGCAAGTCCGCCGGCAGGCGCGCCCCGGTTCAGGCGAAAATGAATCCATGAACGACGTGTGCAACATCGCCGCGACCCTGCCCGGGCTGGCCGCCCGCTTCCCCGAGCGCGTCGCCATGCGCTGCCCGGGCACGCGCGGCCCGGACGGCCTGGCCCGGTTCGACCTGACGCTGACCTACCGCGAGCTCGACGCCCGCAGCGACGCCATCGCCGCCGGGCTGGCGCGTCGCGGCATCGTGCGCGGCACCCGAACGGTGGTGATGGTGCGCCCGTCGCCGGAGTTCTTCCTGCTGATGTTCGCGCTGTTCAAGGCCGGCGCCGTGCCGGTGCTGGTCGATCCGGGCATCGACCGGCGCGCGCTGAAACAGTGCCTGGACGAAGCGCAGCCGGAGGCCTTCATCGGCATTCCGCTGGCGCATATCGCGCGCACCGTGCTGCGCTGGGCGGCTTCGGCGCGCATCCGCATCACCACCGGCGCGCGTGCGTGGCTTTCCGACGCGACGCTTGCGCAGGTCGAACATGAAGGCGCGAACGCCGGCTCGCAGCTCGCCGCCACGCAACCCGACGACGTCGCCGCCATCCTCTTCACCAGCGGCTCGACCGGCGTGCCGAAGGGCGTGGTGTACCGGCATCGCCATTTCGTCGCGCAGATCGCGATGCTGCGCGATGCGCTGGGCATCGAATCCGGCGGCGTGGATCTGCCGACGTTCCCGCCGTTCGCGCTGTTCGACCCCGCGCTCGGGCTGACCTCGATCATCCCCGACATGGACCCGACCAAGCCCGCGCTCGCAGATCCGCGCAAGCTGCACGATGCGATCGCGCGATTCGACGTGGACCAGCTGTTCGGTTCGCCCGCGTTGATGGCGGTGCTGGCGAACTTCGGCGCGAAGCTGCCGACCGTGAAGTGCGTGACCTCGGCCGGCGCGCCCGTGCCCGCGGATGTCGTGGCGAAGATGCGCGACCTGTTGCCCGAGGACGCCGGCTTCTGGACGCCCTACGGCGCGACCGAATGCCTGCCCGTGGCGGTGATCGAAAGCCGCGAACTGCAATCCACGCGCGAGGCGACGGAAGCCGGTGCCGGCACCTGCGTCGGGCGCGCGGTCGCGCCGAACGACGTGCGCATCATCGCGATCACGGATGAGGCGATCGAGCAGTGGAACGACACGCGGATCGTCGGCACCGGCGTCGTCGGTGAAATCACCGTCGCAGGTCCCACCGCCACGGATACGTACTTCAACCGTCCCGCGCAGACCAAGGCGGCGAAGATCCGCGAACGCCGGGCCGATGGCAGCGAGCGCATCGTGCATCGCATGGGCGATGTCGGCTATCTCGATGCCGAAGGCCGCCTGTGGTTCTGTGGCCGCAAGACCCATCGCGTCGAAACCGCGCAGGGTCCGCTCTACACCGAGCAGCTCGAACCGGTGTTCAACACGCACGCGCAGGTGCGCCGCACCGCGCTGGTCGGCATCGGCGCAGTGGGTGCGCAGCATCCCGTGCTGTGCGTGGAACTGGCGAACGGCGTGGATGCGCGCGAATGGCCGCGCATCGAACGCGAGCTGCGCGAGATTGGCAAGAGTCACGCGCACACGGCGCGCATCGACACCTTCCTGCGTCATCCGAAGTTCCCCGTCGACATCCGCCACAACGCCAAGATCGGCCGCGAGAAGCTGGCCGTCTGGGCGGCGACGCGCGTGCGCTGACGCATGACGACGCGCTATCGGCTCGACGACCTGCTCATCGACGTGCCACGCCAGCGCGTGGAGCGCGATGGCGCGCTGCTCGACGTCAACGGCCTGAGCTTCCGGCTGCTCGAGTATCTGTTGGAGCAGGGCCAGCGCGTGGTCGGTTTCGATGAACTGATCGAACGGGTATGGACGCCGGCCGTGGTGAACGAGGAAACCGTGACCCAGCGCGTTCGACTGCTGCGCCAGGTGCTGGGCGATGACGGACGCAATCCGCGCTACCTGCGTTCGGTACGCGGGCGTGGATATCAGCTGTGCGTTGTGCCGGAGCCCCTCGACACTGGGCAGAACGACGCGCCGCTGCCGAAGCGCAGGAAACACGGCATCGCGATCGCATGCTTCGCGGTCGCGCTCGTCATGATCGGCGTGATCGCCTGGTGGACACAGCGAGCCGACACAAAGCCTGCAACGCCACCGAAACCGGAATTGCTACAACGCGCCGCTTACTACGCCGGCATCGGTCAGCGCGACGACAACGAGCGCGCCATCGCGCTCTACCGCCAGCGCCTGCAGGAAGCGCCGGACGATCGCGATGCGCTGGTCGGTCTCAGTCGCGCGTTCAGTGCCGATACCTGCCTCTACAACGGCGATGCCGGGAATCTCGACCGCGCGCAGCAGCTGGCCGAACGCGTCATCGCGGCCGATCCACGCAACGCGGCCGCGCACGCCGCGCTCGGTTACTCCTTCGATTGCCGCGGCCGCATCGACGATGCCTTGCGCGGCTATGAGCGCGCGCTGTCGCTGGATCCTTCCGGCGATGGCCCACGCGCGTCCTCCGCGTATCTGTACGAACGACGCGGCCGGCTCGCCGACGCGCTCGCGGCGAACCTCGCCGTGCGCGACCCGTCGCGTGTGCGCTTCCTGCAGATCCAGATCGCCAGCAACCTCGACCTGCTCGGCTTCACCGCGGCGGCCGAGTCTCGCTACCGCCGCAGTTTCCAGCTGTACCCGGACAATGTGTTCTCCAACCTCGCGTGGCCGTCGTTCCTGATGCGCCACGGCCGCGCCGCCGAAGCGCAGGCCGCGCTCGACGAGGCGATGTCGCGCGGCACCGACTACACGGGCCTGCACCTGCTCGCAGCGGAACTGGCGCTAGCGCGTGGCGATCGCGATGTGGCTCGAAAGGAAGCCGCACGGGCAGTCGCGCTTCGGCCCCAAGGCAGTTTCGCAAACACAGTGAAGTGGGCGCTGTCCGAAGTTGAGCCGCCCGCCATGACGCTGCGCGCGCAGGCCGAAGCATTGCGCGCCGGCCTGCGCGAAGGCAGCGATCCGATCGATGGAATCGACGCGGCATTGCTGCTCGAAACCGCGGGCGACCGCGCTGCCGCGATCGCCGCTTTGTCCGATGCGGTCGCGATGGGGTATCGCGATGCCGCCTACCTGCGCGCGTCGCCGCTGTTCGCGGGCGTGCGCGAATCGCCGGGCTTCGATGCGGTAGTCGCCGCCATCGACACGGCCATCGCGCGCGAACGCGAGGCCGTCCGCGCGCGCAGGCTCGACGTCAGGGCAATGCCTTGAGGATGTAGTCCGACATCAGCTTCTGCGACTGCGAATGCATGTCGCGCTGGTTGTAACGCGTGCGCGTGATCACCGCGACCAGGCGTTCGGACGGCACCACGAACACGTAGTTGCCGCCATTGCCCGACATCGCCCAGGCTTCGCGCTGCGTGCCGCGCACATCGAAGCGGAAGCGCCACAACAGGTAACCGTAGTCGGCGTCGTCGCGCGCCTGCGCATGCACGGTGGTCATCGCGCGCACCCAGTCGGCGCCGATCACCTGCTTCCCGTTCCAGCGTCCGCCGTCGAGCAGCAGCTGCCCGAGCTTGGCCAGGTCGCGGCTGCGGTAACGCACGCCGCCACCGCCCATGCCGACGCCTTCCGAAGATCGCTGCCACTGGCTCTGCGCGATGCCCAGCGGAGTTTCCAGCGCATCGCGCGCGAAGTCCGCCAGCGGCTGCCGGCTCGCGCGTTCGACGACCGCGCCCAGCAGGAACGCGCCGGCGGTGCAGTAGGCGAACGCGCGTCCGTGCGGACTGTCTTCCGGCCGCTTCATCCACGGCGCGTAGCCCTTGATCGGCAGGTCCAGCGCGAACTGGGTCCAGTCGGCGCTGAGGTACATGCGCTCCTCGTTGCCGGACGAGAACTGGTTCTCGTCGTCGCATTCCCACTGCGAGCTCATCGTCAGCAGGTCCTCGACGGTGAAGCGTTCCTTTTGCGGATCGGGGTTGAGCCAGTGGCGATCGGGGAAGAAGCCGTAGACGCGTGCCTGCGCGCCGTCGATCCGCTTGCGGTCCACCGCCGCGCCGACCAGCAGCGCGGTGACCGACTTGGTGGCCGAGCGCGTGTCGTTGAGCAGGTTGCGCCCGCCCTTGCCGAAGTAGTGCTCGTAGACCAGGCGGCCGTCGCGGGCGATGAGCACGCTGGTCGTGTCCGGAGCGACCTCGCCGGCGGCGAGGGCGGTTTCCATCGACGCGAGCGTGGCGGCGTTCCAGCCTTCGCGCGCGGGATCGGCGACGCGCCAGCCGTCGTCGAGGGCCGGGGGCGGGGCGGCGGTCGCGATGCCGGCGGAGAGCAGGGCGGCGAACAGGACTGCGAACAGGACAAGTGGGGGCAGGGTGGGGATGCGGCGCATCGGGCGGCTCCATGGAGGGAGCGGCCATTGGCGCCAAGGCCTGGATGAAGTGCCTGAAATGCGGATGAAGAATTATGAAGGCCACGGTTTCCGGGCCTCAACGGGCCTGGGCGGGACGTTGGAACCTGCCGCCCGCCCCGCTATCGTGTGACCCCTTTGCGCACGGAGACGCCCCATGAAGATCCTGGTCACCGGTGGCGGCGGCTTCCTGGGGCAGGTGCTGTGCCGCGGACTGCGCGATCGCGGCCATGAGGTCGTCAGCTTCAACCGCGGGCGTTACGACGCGCTCGACCGCCTCGGCGTGACGCAGGTGCAGGGCGACCTCGCCCAGCGCGACGCCGTCCTCGCCGCGGCGGCCGGCTGCGAGGCGATCTTCCACAACGCGGCCAAGGCCGGCGCATGGGGCAGCTACGAGAGCTACCACCTCGCCAACGTCGTCGGCACGCAGAACGTGATCGACGCCTGCCGTGCGCACGCCATCGGCCGGCTGGTCTACACCTCCACGCCCAGCGTCACGCATCGCAAGACGCATCCGGTCGAAGGCGGCACCGCCGACACCGTGCCCTACGGCGATCACCTGAAAGCGCCGTATGCGGCGACCAAGCAGGTCGCCGAGAAGCTCGTGATCGCCGCGAAAGATGCCGCGCTCGCCACCGTCTCGCTGCGGCCGCGCCTGATCTGGGGCGTGGGCGACAACCAGCTGCTGCCGCGCCTGGTCGAACGCGCGAAGGCCGGCCGCCTGCGTTTCGTCGGCGACGGCAACAACCGCATCGACACGACCTACGTCGACAACGCCGCGCAGGCGCATTTCGATGCGTTCGAACACCTGCGTCCGGGCGCTGCGTGCGCGGGCCGCGCGTACTTCATCAGCAATGGCGAACCGCGCACCGTGCGCGAGATCGTCAACGGCCTGCTCGGTGCCGCCGGTGAGCCGCTGGTCGACAAGACGATTCCGTTCGGCGTCGCGTATGCGGCAGGCGTGGTGTGCGAAGGGCTGTGGCATGCCTTGCCGCTGAAGGGCGAGCCGCCGATGACGCGTTTCCTCGCCGAGCAGCTGAGCACGACGCACTGGTACGACATGGCCCCTGCGCGTCGCGATTTCGGCTACGTTCCGGCCGTCAGCATTCACGAAGGACTCACCCGGCTTAAGGCGGCCTGCATGGGCGCGTGAGCGTCGCGCGCATCGTCACTTTTTGGCGACTGCCCCGTGCCTAGCATCGATTACACCCAGTCAGGCGCACCGCGCCACGGAGTGCACCGATGCTTAGCTACGCTGTCATTTTCTTCGTCATCGCGATCATCGCCGCGGTCCTCGGCTTCAGTGGTATCGCCGGCGCTGCCAGCAACATCGCCTGGATCCTGTTCGTCGTGTTCCTGGTGCTGGCCGTCATCTCGATGCTGCGCGGCCGCAGGGTCTGACCGCGCCGCAAGGCGTGGATCGAACCTACTGAGTTGAACCCGTAGTTCCGCGCCGGACGGCCATGTCGATCAGGCCGTCCGGCGCCCCGGGCCGGCGCGGAGACCGGGTCCGGCGCGCGGCTACAATGGCCGCATGACCGACCCGACCTCCTCGCCACTGGCCGCACTCAAGCCGCTGGCCGGGCGCGCCCTCGAAACCGCCCTCAATCGCGCCCTCGCGCTCGATCCCGAAACCCGCGACCAGTTGCGCCCGCTCGACGGGCGCCGCGTCGTGCTGCGCCTGTCCGCGCCCGCGCTTGCCCTGCAGGTGCGCGTGGCCGGCGAGCGGCTCGAAGTCGGCCCGGTGCATGAGGAAGAACCCGACCTGTCCGTGCGCGCCACGCTGGGCGGGCTGCTGTCGCAGCTGCCGTTCCTGCGCAACGACGACGCGCCGCCGGTCGGCAAGCTGCGAATCGAAGGCGATGCCGACCTGGCGCGCCGCCTGCAACGCCTGGCCGAACGCTTCGATCCCGACTGGCAGCAGCCGTTCGTGCGCGTGTTCGGCGAGATCGTCGGCGTGCAGGTCGCCAACGCCGTCGCCGCCGGCCTTCGCCATGCACGCGGTGCGGCCGGTGCCTTCGCGACGAACGCCGCCGAATTCGTCACCGAGGAATCGCGCGACGTCGTGCCGCGCGAGGAACTCAACGCCTTCCACGACGACGTCGACACGCTGCGCGACGACGTCGAGCGCATGGCCGCGCGCGTGACGCGCCTGCGCGCGCGCATCGGAGGCGCGGCATGAAGCCGGTTTTCCGCGCATGGCGCATCGGTCGCGTGTTGTTGCGCTATCGCCTGGACGACCTGCTCGACGACACGCCCGTCGAAGGCTGGCTGAAGCTCGCCCGTCCCTTCGTGCCGCGTGCATCGAGCGAAGTGGCGAGCCTCTCGCGAGGCGCGCGCCTGCGCATGGCGTTGCAGGAACTGGGGCCGATCTTCGTCAAGTTCGGCCAGATCCTGTCCACGCGCCGCGACCTGGTGCCGCCGGACGTCGCCGAGGAACTGGCGCTGTTGCAGGACCGCGTGAAGCCGTTCGATGGCGAAGCGGCGCGCGCGATCGTCGAGACCGCGTTGCAGCTGCCGGTGAGCACCGCCTTCGCGCAGTTCGACACCACGCCGCTGGCGTCGGCGTCTATCGCGCAGGTGCATGCCGCGACGTTGCCGCCGGATGCGAACGGCGTTTCGCGCGAAGTGGTCGTGAAAGTGCTGCGTCCCGACATCGAGAAGCAGATCGCCGGCGACATCGCGCTGTTGAAGGCGGTGGCGGGCATCGTCGATCGCACGCATCCGTCGGCCGACAAGATCCGTCCGCGCGAGATCGTCGAGGAAATCGAGAACACGCTCGCCGCCGAACTCGACCTGCAGCGCGAAGGCGCCAACGCCAGCGTGCTGCGGCGGTTCTGGCTCGACAGCGACGACCTGTACGTGCCGGAGGTGATCTGGTCGCACACCGCCGAGCGCGTGCTGACGCTGGAGCGCGTGTACGGCATTCCGTCCGACGACATCGCCGCGCTCGACGCCGCCGGCATCGACCGCCATGCGCTCGCCGCGAAGGGCGTGCGCGTGTTCTACACCGAAGTGTTCCGCGACAACTTCTTTCATGCCGATGCGCACGCGGGCAACATCTGGGTCGACAGCGATCCGGCGCGTCGCGCGAATCCGCGCTTCATCGCACTGGATTTCGGCATCGTCGGCCAGCTTTCGGACGAGGACCAGTACTACCTCGCCGAGAACTTCATGGCGATCTTCAATCGCGATTACCGTCGCATCGCCGAATTGCACGTGCGCGCGGGCTGGATGCCGTCGCACATCCGCATCGACGAACTGGAAGCCGCCGCGCGCGCCGTGTGCGAGCCGTACTTCACGCGCCCGCTGAGCGAGATCTCGCTGGCCGAAGTGCTGTTGAAGCTGTTCCGCACCGCGCAGCGTTACGAACTCACGCTGCAGCCGCAGCTGATCCTGCTGCAGAAGACGCTGCTGAACATCGAGGGCGTCGGGCGGTTGCTCGATCCGAAGCTGGACATCTGGGCGGTCGCGCGACCGGTGCTGCAACGCATTCTCATCGAGCGTTACAGCCCGCAGCGACTTGCGAGCGAGTTCCGCAAGCGCCTGCCCGAACTGGTGACGCACGCGCCGGAAATGCCGCGCCTGCTGCACGCCTGGCTGACGCAGCAGGTTGAAGGCAGGCATGAGTTGAACCTGCGTTCGCGCGACCTGGTCGAGCTCAACAAGACCATTCGCACCGCGCAGAAGAAGGCCGTCGCCGCGGTGCTGGGCGTGGGTTTGCTGATCTGCGCGGCGGTGCTTTACGGGCTGGAAGCCGGCGGCCCGCGTTTGTGGTCGGTGCCGGCGTCGGCGTGGATCGCAGGTCTTGGCGGCGTATGGGCGCTGCTGGCGGCGTGGCCGCGTGGGCGCTGAGGTTCCGGTCGAGGCGGCGGTCGAGGATCTGCCGCCGCTCGACGTCATCCATGCCGACGACACCCTCGCCATCGTCAACAAGCCCGCGGGCCTGATGGTGCACGACAGCGCGCTGGCGCGCGGCGAGACGGACTTCGCGGCGGACCGGCTGCGCGAGCAGTTCGGCAAGCCGATCTTCCTCGTGCACCGGCTCGATCGCGCGACCAGCGGTTGCCTGCTGCTGGCGTTCGATCGCGAAACCGCATCGGCACTGGGCAAGGTGCTGATGTCGCGCGAGGTCGAGAAGGATTACTGGGCCGTATGCCGCGGATGGCCGGACGAGGCGTTCACCGTCGACCATCCGCTCGACGGCGGTCCCGGCAAACCGCAGAAGAAGCCGGCGGTCACGCACTTCACGCGCCTGGCGACGACGGAGCTGTCGATGCCGTCGGCGGGCTTCGATACCTCGCGTTACGCGCTGCTGCGCGCAACGCTGGATACCGGCCGCTTCCGGCAGATCCGTCGCCACCTCAAGCACCTGTCGCACCACCTCATCGGCGATACCAGCCACGGCGACGGCCGGCACAACCGCAACTTCCGGATGCTCGGCATCCATCGCATGTTGTTGCACGCGAGGCGGCTGGCGTTCGTGCATCCGGGGACCGGCGCGCGTGTCGACGTGACGGCGCCGGTCGATGCGGAGTTCGCGAAGGCGCTGGCGCTGTTCGACGGGTTCGTGGCCGACTAGAGCGTGGTGAGCGCGTCGTCGATCACGCCGATCATCACGCCCGATGCGAGCAGGCCCAGGCCCCACAGGAACAGCCGGATTGCGCGGGCGTAGTAGGGACCATTGAGCGAGTCCGGATGCAGCAGCCGCTTGAGGGCGAGCAGCTGTGCCGCGATGCCGGCGACCATCGGCGACACGATCGCCAGGTCCGCCAGCGTCCAGGGCGTGGCGTCGGCGGTGGTCCACTCGGTCAGGATGCCCAGCGAAAACGCGGCGAGCACGCCAACCACCGTCATCGAACCGTTGCGGAAGACCGAGTCGATGCGACGCTCGGATCCGTGCGGGGGAACGGGTTCGTCCGCCATGGCGTGCACACCGTTAGTGGGCCGGTTCGCGCGAGTGTAGCGCCGCGTCTGCCTTCGTCGCGGGCGTCTGCACCCGGGCGCGAGAGGGCCGTCGTCACCGGATCGGCTAAAGTGCCGCCCCATGCTTGAGATCACGCCCCGCCTGTCGATCCCCGACTCGGAACTGGTCGAGCGCTTCGTGCGTTCGTCCGGGCCGGGCGGGCAGAACGTCAACAAGGTCGCCACGGCGGTCGAGTTGCGGTTCGACATCGCGACCTCGCCATCCTTGCCCGAGCCGCTGCGCGAGCGGCTGCTCGCCCGGCGCGACCGGCGCATCACCGACGAGGGCGTGCTGGTGATCAGCGCGCAGCGCTTCCGCACGCAGGATCGCAACCGCGAGGACGCACGCGAACGGCTGGCCGCCTTCATCGCGGCGGGTCTGGAAGTCGCCGCGCCGCGCGTCGCGACCCGTCCGACGCGCGCTTCGAAGGAGCGCCGGCTCAGCGGAAAGCGCGAACGCGGTACGATCAAGCGCGATCGGACCCGGCGCGACTGGGACTGAGCGAAACCAAGAGCCCTCGACGGGCCGTAACGAACCACCGCCGATTCGAAGAGGGGTCATGTCCGAAGCCGTTTCTCCGGTGCTGCCGCTGCCGCCCAGCGCGCCGCGCGCCCACCGCCACGCCTTCGTCCGCTGGATCGGGCGGACCATCCTGCGGCTCGGTGGCTGGCGCACGGAAGGCGCGTTCCCCGACCTGCCCAAGGTGGTGCTGATCGGCGCGCCGCACTCGTCCAACTGGGACGGCGTATGGGGCTTCGCGCTGCTGATGGCGACGGACCTGGACCTGAAGGTCCTCGGCAAGGACACGCTGCTGCAGATCCCGGTGCTGGGCCGGATCCTCAAATGGCTGGGCGTGATCCCGGTGAACCGCAAGGCCGCGCAGGGCGTGGTCGAACAGGCGGCGCAGATGATCCGCAGTGCCGATCGGTTCTGGTACGGGCTCGCGCCGGAAGGCACGCGCAAGGTCGTGGAGAAGTGGAAGCCGGGCTTCTGGCGCATCGCCAAGGCCGCGGCGGCGCCGGTGGTGCCGGCGTACTTCCATTACGGGCGCCGGACCATCGGCATCGGCGCGCCGTTCGAGCTGACCGACCATTACGAATCCGATGTCGCGCGCATCCGCGAGTGGTACCGCAGCGTGTCGAACGGTAAGAACCACGACGCCTGATGATCACGCGCTGGTGAGGTCGCTGATCGCTGCTTGAACGTCAGCGCTCGGATTGACCGGTCGAGTAATAATCGCCGCGCTCGAACAGCGCCGGCTTTATAAGTTCCACAAATGCCCGCGCCTGCGGGGATAAATATTTCCCCTTCCGCACCACCACGCCGTAGGTGCGCGAAGGGAAATACTCGGCCAGCGAACGCGCGGAAAGCCGCTCGCGATCGGCTTCGGTCAGGCAGATGGCGGTGACGATGCTGATGCCCAGCCCCATTGCCACGTACTGCTTGATGACCTCCCAGCCGCCCACTTCCAGCGCCACGGTGTAGGGCACGCGGTTCTGCTGGAACACCAGGTCGATCAGGCGATAGGTCGTGAGCCGCTGCGGCGGCAGGATCAGGCCGTAGGGCGAGAGGTCCTCCAGCGTGATCGACGCCTTCTGCGCCAGCGGGTGGTCGCGCGGCGTGATCAGCATGGGCTCGAAGCGGTAGACCGGCTCGTAGCTCAGGTCGGCAGGCACGTCGAGCATCGAACCGACCGCCAGGTCCACGCCGTCCGAACGCAGCAGGTCCAGGCCGCCGGCGCCGGTGACGTTGTGCAGGCTCAGCCGCACTTCCGGATGCGCGGCGCGGAAGGCCTCCACGATCGGCGGCAACAGATAGAGGATCGTCGAGCTGCCGGCGGCGACATTCAGCTCGCCCGCGTCGAGCCCGCGAATGCGCTCGTGGAAGGCTGCATCCAGGCCGTCCAGCCCTTCGACCAGCGGGCGGGCGAGGTCGTACAGCTCCTGGCCCTCGCGCGTCAGCGCGATGCGGCGGCCACTGCGTTCGAGCAGGCGAACGCCCAGCTCCCGTTCCAGCGCCTGCAACTGCAGGGTCACGGCCGGCTGGCTGAGGTACAGCGCCTCGGCCGCGCGTGAGACCGAGCCCAGTCGCGCCGTCTGGCAGAAGGCGCGAAGCGGCTTCAGACGGTCGCCCTTGTAGGCGAAGCGGGGCGTGCTGGAAGGGCTGGAGCTCATTTCATGGAACTCGTATTAGCTCAACTAATGATATGCATTGATAAACCTTCATTGTCAAATAACAAACGCAAGCGCATGGTGGCCCTCCACGGTTACCACGGAGTTACAGCATGTCGGCAGTCATGGCGCAGCCCCAGCAGACCGATCTCGAGTCGCGACTCGATGTCATCGCACAGGCCCCCGGCCAGGCGGACGTACTGACGCCGGCCGCCGTGGCCTTCCTCGCCGGACTGCACACGGGTTTCGAAGCCGCCCGCCAGGCCCGTCTCAAGGCCCGCGGCGAACGCCAGGCGTTCTTCGACGCCGGTGGCCTGCCGGACTTCCGTGACGACACAAGGGCGATCCGCGCCGGCGACTGGAAGGTCGCCCCGCTGCCGCAGGCGCTGCTCGACCGCCGCGTCGAGATCACCGGTCCGGTCGATCCGAAGATGGTCATCAACGCGCTTAACTCCGGCGCGAACGTCTACATGGCCGACTTCGAGGACAGCACCGCGCCGACGTGGCCGAACCTCATCGCCGGCCAGCGCGCGCTGATCGCCGCCGTGCGCGGCACGCTCGAGTTCACCGCCAGCGAGACCGGCAAGCACTACGCGCTGCGCCCGTTCGAGGAGCAGGCGGTGCTGATGGTCCGTCCGCGCGGCTGGCACCTGGTTGAGAAGCACGTGCTGGTCGATGGCGTGCCGATGTCGGCAAGCCTGTTCGACCTGGGCCTGTTCGCCTTCCACAACGCGCGCGAACTCGCCGCGCTCGATCGCGGCCCGTACTTCTACCTGCCCAAGTTGCAGTCGATGGAAGAAGCGCAGCTGTGGAACGACGCGCTCGACCACATCGAACGCGAACTTCGCCTGCCGCAGGGCCAGCTCAAGGTCACCGTGCTGATCGAGACGCTGCCGGCCGTGTTCGAGATGGACGAGATCCTGCATGCGCTGCGCACGCGCATCGCCGGTCTCAACTGCGGCCGCTGGGATTACGTGTTCTCGTACATCAAGACCTTCCGCGCGCATCGCGACAAGGTGCTGCCCGAACGCGCGCAGGTGACGATGACGCAGCCGTTCCTGAAGGCGTATTCGGAACTGCTGATCCAGACCTGCCACAAGCGCGGCGCGCACGCGATGGGCGGCATGGCCGCGCAGATTCCGATCAGCGGCGACGAGGAAGCGAACGAAGCCGCGCTCGCGAAAGTGCGCGCCGACAAGTTGCGCGAAGTTACCGCCGGCCATGACGGAACGTGGGTCGCGCATCCGGCGCTGATTCCGCTGGCGAAGCAGATCTTCGACGAACGCATGCCCACGCCGAACCAGCGCCATGTGCTGCGCGAGGACGTGTGGGTCACGCGCGACGATCTCATCAAGCCGTCGCTCGGCACGATCACGCGCGCCGGTTTCGAAGGCAACGTCGAGGTGTGCGTGCGTTACCTCGCCGCATGGCTCGACGGCAACGGCTGCGTGCCGATCCACTGGCTGATGGAAGACGCGGCAACGGCGGAAATCGCGCGCACCCAGTTGTGGCAGTGGCTGCACCACACCCATCAGCCGGTCGGCCAAGTGCCGCCCGGGGATGGCCTGCATCTGGACGACGGCACGCCGGTCGATTTCGCGCTGCTCGAACGCGCCTTCCTCAACTTGCCGTCGCGACTGGGCGACCGCTCGCGCATGCCGGGCGGAAGCCGCATCAACGAAGCCATCGGCGTGCTCGACCGACTCACGCATGCCGACGTGCTCGAAGACTTCCTGACGCTGCCGGCCTACGCACGGCTGGACTGAGATTCAAAGTTTCAAAAGATCCGCAGTACGAATCCGCTGTTCCGCTTTCCCATCATCGATATGACAAGGAACACCGCCATGAGCACGCTGCACACCGCCGAACAACTCCGTCACGACTGGGCGACGAACCCGCGCTGGGCCGGCATCACGCGCCCGTATTGCCCGCAGGATGTCGTGCGCCTGCGCGGCACCGTGCTTGTCGAACATTCCATCGCGAAGCTCGGTGCGGAAAAGCTGTGGAATTCGCTGCACAGCGAACCGTTCGTCAACGCGCTCGGCGCGCTCACCGGCAACCAGGCGATGCAGCAGGTCAAGGCCGGTTTGAAGGCGATCTACCTCTCCGGTTGGCAGGTCGCGGCGGACGCGAACATCGCCGGCGAGATGTATCCCGACCAGTCGCTGTATCCGGCCAACTCCGTGCCGCAGGTCGTGCGCCGCATCAACAACACGCTGCTGCGCGCCGATCAGATCCAGTGCGCCGAAGGCACGGGTGATGTCGATTTCCTGCAGCCGATCGTCGCCGATGCAGAGGCGGGTTTCGGCGGCGTGCTCAATGCATTCGAACTGATGAAGGGCATGATCGAAGCCGGCGCTTCGGGCGTGCATTTCGAAGACCAGCTCGCCAGCGTGAAGAAGTGCGGCCACATGGGCGGCAAGGTGCTGGTGCCCACGCGCGAAGCCGTGGAAAAGCTCGTCGCCGCGCGCCTGGCCGCCGACGTCATGGGCGTGCCGACGCTGATCGTCGCGCGCACCGATGCCGAAGCCGCCGATCTCATCACCTCCGACATCGACGACAACGACAAGCCGTTCTGCACCGGCGAGCGCACGATCGAAGGCTTCTACAAGACCAACAAGGGCCTGGACCAGGCGATCAGCCGCGGCCTCGCCTACGCGCCGTACGCCGACCTGGTGTGGTGCGAGACCGGCAAGCCGGACCTGGAGTTCGCGCGCAGGTTCGCCGAAGCCATCCACGCGAAGTTCCCTGGCAAGCTGCTGGCCTATAACTGCTCGCCGAGCTTCAACTGGAAGAAGAACCTCGACGACGCGACCATCGCGAAGTTCCAGAAGGAAATCGCGTCCTACGGTTACAAGTTCCAGTTCATCACGCTGGCCGGCTTCCACAGCCTGAACTACGGCATGTTCAACCTGGCGCACGGTTACGCGCGCCGCCAGATGAGCGCGTTCGTCGAACTGCAGGAAGCCGAGTTCGCCGCCGCCGAGAAGGGCTTCACCGCGGTGAAGCACCAGCGCGAGGTGGGCACCGGTTACTTCGATGCGGTGACGCAGACGATCCAGGGTGGGCAGTCCTCGACGGTCGCGCTGAAGGGCTCGACCGAGGAAGAGCAGTTCCATGAGAAGCGGGCTGCTGCGGCGTAAAGCCTGCTCCCTCCCCTGCGAATGCAGGGGAGGGCTGGGGAGGGGTGAAGTCAGGCGCGGTCACGCTGAAGGCAAAACCAGCAGCGCTTCACGACGCTGCCAGTTCATCTCAACCGCTCCGTGACCCCCGCCCGGCCCGAGCGCATAGCGCTCGGGCGTTCGAGGGCGCGCGAACCTATGGTTCGCAAGCGGCGCCCTTCTCACCCCAACCCCTCACCCGGTGGGAGAGGGGCTAAAGCGCGCCTGTTCAGCCCGGGTCGGCCGCCCGCCCCGGTGTCCTCCGTTAGACATCAAGTTCAGGTGCTATTCTCCAGCCTCCCCAGGGACTGGGCCCTCGTTGGATGACTCGTGACAGCGCGGCGTCTCTCCGGACGCGCGATTCCATCACTACCGGCAAGTCGAGCGCGGCGCCTGCGGATGTGGCGACGGCGGTGCTTACCGAAGCGGAATACGAGCTGTTCGCCGAACTGGGTCGTCCGCGCCGTGTCGAAGCCGGCCAACTTCTTTTCCGCCGCGGCGAACTGGGCACGACGATGTTCGTCATCGCCCGCGGGGTCGTGGATCTGGATTTCGGCGACGACCTCGTCGGCAAGCGCCTGGGTCCCAGCGAATTCTTCGGCGAACTCGGCCTGCTGATCGGCGATCACGTCCGCAGCGCCGATGCCGTGGCCGCCAGCGACGGCCTGCTGATCGAACTGCGCCACGAGGAATTCCAACGCCTGGTCGATCGCGATCCCGGACTGGTTTCGTATTTCCTGCGCCGCGCGATCCTGCGCGTGGTGCTGAACGAGCAGAGCCTGATCCGCCGGCTGCGCCGCCGCAACGAGGAACTGCAGTCCGCGCTCGACAGCCTGTACACCGCGACGCACCAGCTCAACCAGACCGAAGAGCTCGTCCGCACGGACGAACTCACCCGCCTGTACAACCGTCGCGGCCTGACCCTGCACCTGCAGGAGCATCGCGACATCGGCACGCAGCGCAGCATGGGCCTGCTGCTGGTGGACTGCGACCGCTTCAAGCAGGTCAACGACGACCACGGCCACCTCATCGGCGACCGCGTGCTGCAGGGCGTGGCGAACATCCTGCGCTCGGTGGCCGGTCCGGACGATTTCGCCTGCCGCCTCGGCGGCGACGAGTTCTGCCTGCTGGTGGTCAGCGACCAGCGCGAGGAGGTGATGCGCTTCGGCGACTTCATCGTCTCCACCGCGCAGGGCCTGATGCAGATGTCCCACGGTACGCCGCTGATGTGCCCCCTGAGCGTCGGCGCCTGCCTGATCGACCCCACGCGCGACTGGACACACGGATACGCCCACGCCGATGCTGCGCTCTACCAGGCCAAGCGCCTGGGCGGCAATCGCGTGCATTGGCACGACATGGAACTTACTTCGGCCTGAGCCGAACGGAGAGGGCAGGACGCGATGAATGAGATGACCCATCGCCCCTCGATCGAAGCGCCACAGCTGCGCACGCTGCTGCTGACCGATCTTTGCGATTCGACCACGCTGGTCGAGCGCATCGGCGACGTGCAGGCGGCCACGCTGTTCCGCGACCACGATCGACTGGTGCTGGATCTGCAACAGCGCTGGCGGGGCCGGTTGATCGACCGTTCCGACGGTCTGCTGCTGCTGTTCGAGCGCCCCATCGACGGCCTCGGCTTCGCGCTCGATTACATCCGCGAACTGCGCGAGATGGGCGACTCGCGCCGGCTCGACCTGCGCGCGCGCGCAGGCCTGCACGTCGGCGAAGTGCTCACCTGGCGCAACAGCGACGAAGCCGTGCAGGTCGGCGCCAAGCCGCTGGAAGTGGAAGGACTCGCCAAGCCCATGGCCGCGCGCCTGATGGCGATGGCGCGTCCGGGCCAGATCCTGCTGTCGGCCGTCGCCGAACCGCTGGCGCACCGCGCCGCGCGCGAACTTGGCGAACGCGGCCAGCACCTGATGTGGAAATCGCACGGCCGCTGGCGCTTCAAGGGCGTGCCCGAGGGCCAGCAGATCTATGAAGTCGGCGAGCCTGGCATCGCCCCGCTGCGCATGCCGCCGAATACGCCGAAGGCCTGGCGCGATCTTCCGCTGTGGCGCCGTCCCGCCGCGCTCGCCGCCGAAGCCGCGATCATCGCCGGCATCGGCGTGGGCGTGTGGTTCGCGACGAGGCCTGCGCCAGCCATCGCGTTCAACCAGCGCGACTGGGTGGTCGTCGCGGACATGCGTAACCTCACCGGGCAAAGCGTGCTGGACGATTCGCTGGAACAGGCTTTCCGCATCAGCCTGGAGCAGTCGCGTTACGTCAACGTACTCAGCGACCTGAAGGCGCGCGACACGCTGGGCCGTATGCAGCTCAAGCCCGGTACCGTGCTTGATCGTGCCATCGCTTCGGAAATCGCGCTGCGCGACGGTGCGCGCGCGGTAATCCTGCCGACGGTGGCCGAAGTGGGCGGCAAGGTGCGCGTGAGTGCGGAGATCATCGATCCGCATACGCAGACGACGCTGTATGCGCAGTCCGTTGATGGCACCGGGGCGGAATCTGTACTGACGTCCATCGACAAGGTGACCGCCTCGCTGCGTGAGGACCTGGGCGAGGCCATCCACACGATACAGAACGATTCGGTACCGCTCCCGGATGTCACGACCAAAAACCTCGATGCGCTGCGTGCATATGCCCTGGCCCAGAAGGCATGGGCCAAGTACGAGACACGTGAGGCGCTGCAATTGTTCCAGCGCGCCACGGACCTCGATCCGGACTTCGCGCTCGCATGGCTGGGGCTGATGCGCGTGCACTACGGTATGGAGGAAGCCGGCAAGGCGCTTGCGCCGCTACGCCGCGCCCAGGAACTGCGCGGGCATCTCCCGCCTCGCGAGGCGATGTACATGGATGCGTGGGTGGCCGAGTTCGACGAGCCCGCGAAGGCCACTACGAAATGGGTAGAGCTCGCGCGGCTTTATCCCGATTACATGCCGGGCCGCGGGAACGCGGCGATCTGGCTGTACACGGACAATCGGTTCAGCGAAGCGCTGACGCATGCACTGGCGGCGACGATTCCCCAGAACCCGCTCGCCGGGCACGATTACGACACGGTAGGTCGAGCGCAACTGGGTCAGGAGCAGTACGCCGAAGCACTGCTTTCCTTCGATCGCTCATTGAAGATGACCGGGGGCAGCGTGCGCCGTCTCGTTTCCACTGCGGCGGCCAAGCGGGATTTCGCTGCTGCCGAGCAGTACGCGAAGAAGCTTGAGCCGAACATCGCGTTCAACTACATCGAGCGCACGAGCCTTGCAGTCGATCAGGGCCAGTACAAACAGGCGCAGGCTTACGCACAGACTGCTGTAACGCTCGCCAAGCCGGGCGGACTGGAGAGTCGCTACCTCCTGCTGCCGCTTGCGGTGACCGACTGGCTCGCCGGCGACGAGACGAGTGCCCGCAAGCTGGCCCGGGAGGCGGCCCAGAAGTCCATTGCGGCACTCAAAGGCGCGCGTACGTCGGACATCGAGGAAGACGGCGCGTTGATGCTCAGCGCCGCACTGGTTTCGTTGCGTACAGGCGACGACAGCCTTGTCCAACCGGTACTGGAAGCGTTCCAAAGCGACCCGCAGCTCAATGCCGTCCCCTCCCTGAAGGAGCTGGCTACGGTTGTTCGCGCACAGCAGGTCCGGCTGGCGGGCCGTCCGGATGATGCGATCAAGATGCTTTCCCCGCTTCTGACCGGACGCGAGCGCTACCAGACCCGCGTGGCACTGATGGACGCCTACATCGACGCGGATCAACCCGAGCGCGCGCTGGAACAGGCGCGGTGGCTGAAATCGCGGCGTGGCCTGGCGTACGTCGAACTCGAGTGTGGCCATTGCCTGCAGGCGCTGAATGTTGCCGACAGCAACCGTGCGGCGAAGCAGGAAACAAAAGTTTCCGGGAAGGTGCCGCCGGGCGGCACCGCCGGTGTAATCGCGTCGAGCTAGCCGGTTATCGGCGCAGCCGGCGCGAGGACTCGAGGCCGCAGTCCAGGCGAGGCGTGGTCTGGTTCAGGCCACGCAACAGCATGCCGCGGATCTCTTCGCGCGCGCCGGCAATGACGTCCTTGGGCGCAAGGTCGTGCACCTTGCAGTCGCGGAACGGCTCCAGTGCGGCCATCGGTGAGACTTCCCCGCACGCCGTCATTTGCCCCGGCGTCGGCGATTCGTAGCCGATCGTGCGCAGCGCCGCGATGTGGTCGCGCTGGAAGCGCTCGCGGAACAGGTCGTCGGTGCTCAGAAGGTCCAGAAGCCGGTCGGCCAGAGCCGGATCCAGCGGTGCGGTCAGCGGCTTGTTCATCCCCAATCTTCCCCGTCAGAAAGCCCGTTGCGGGCCAATCCGCCAAAATCTAACCCTTATGTGCTTGCTGTCACAACCGCAGGCGCATGGGTCCCGACGTGCGGAAGGCAAAGCGCCCGGCAGGGAGCGCTAACAGGATCGGCCGATTCCGGACGCACAACGCGACGCGCCCCTTCCCGGAACCATCGCGCGGACGCAAAGTAGCGACCTCGCCCAAGGGGAACAGGCATGCGTATCCGCCGTTGTGCAGTGGTGTATTTCGAGCCGCGCGAACAGGTCGAATTCGACCTCGCGCAGCTGCTCGGCGGCGGCGATGGCCTGCATCGCGAGCGCCGCTGGCTCGCGCTCGCGCCCCATCTGGGCACGGAAGTCGAAGTCGATGGCGATGAGCGCGAACTGCTCGGCGCGCTTAGTCCCGGTCAATGGATCGAAGCGGTTTCGATAGACGCCGACGGTGCGACGCTCGCACGCCTGCTGCGCGAAGGGCTCATCGTCAGCGATGCGCCCGAACACGCCGCGATGCGCGAGCGCGACGAATCGCTGCGCCGCACGTACTGGCATCCGCTCGCCGCGACGTTGCACGCGTTCACGCGCTGGAGCGGCGTGGACACCGTGCAGAACCAGAAGGACAGCGGCACCGAAACGGCCGTCGCGATGCGCCAGGTGCTCGGCGCGCCGCCGGTGGAAGCCGCGCGTCGCGTCGAGGACGATGCGCGCGTCCACCTTCCGCGCATCGCGCCGACGTCGTTCGACGACCTGCTCGCGCGCCGCGCGACGTGCCGCAACTTCGATGCCTCGCGCACGCTGCCGTTCGACGTGTTCGCGCAGGTGTTGCAGCGCGTGTTCGCCGCGCAGGCCGAGGTGCGCGTCACCGACGACACCGTGTTCCTGAAGAAGAACGTGCCCTCCGGCGGCGGCCTGCATCCGATGGAGTGCTACCTGATCGTGCAGCACGTCGACGGGATCGCGCCCGGGCTGTACCACTACCAGTCGCAGGACCACGCGCTGGAACCGCTGGCCGCGCCGGAAAAACCGCTGCGCGAGTTCGTGATGGACATGGTCGCGCAGCAGCACTGGTTCGCCGACGCGCATGTCGTGGTGATGCTGTCGCCGCGTTTCGATCGCACCTTCTGGAAGTACCGGCATCACGCCAAGGGCTATCGCGTGATCGCGCTGGAAGGCGGGCATCTGTCGCAGACGCTCTACCTGGCCGCGACCGATGCGGGGCTCGGCGCCTTCATCACCGGCGCGATCAACGAGGTCGAACTGGAACAGGCCTTCGGGCTGGACCCGATCCACCAGGGCGCCCTGGCCATCTGCGGCTTCGGCTGGCGCGGACCGGTCATGGAGACGGCGGAACTCGACCCGGCCGAGCGCGTCTGGCAGCGGACCGAGGGCTGACGGCGCCCCGCGCCGCCCCGGCTACGCGGGCTGGCGCACCTGAACGGCCTTTTGCCCTGCTTAGGCAGTCGACATTGCCAAATCTGGCGCGTTATGTTTGGCGTTCCTCCACAAGGACCGTCGCAATGCGCGCCATCCGATTCGTTTCCGCAATAGTGCTGGGCCTGGTGCTTGCCGCCCCGGCCTTCGCCTCCGTCGACAGCCGCGTGCTGATGCTCGACGACATCCGCACCCAGCAAACGCAGATCCGCGACGGCGTGGAAGCGCGCACGGGTCGTTACAAGGACCTGTCGAACCAGCAGCGCAGCGAGCTGCTGAGCAAGCAGGCGCACATGCTGCAGACCATCGATGGCAAGCATTCCACCGAAGACCTGAGCGACCAGCAGAAGACCGAAGTCTTCAACACGCTGGAATGGATCGAAGCCGTCGTGAACAACGAGGGCGAGGACCGCATGGTGTGCGAACGCCGCGCGGTGCTGGGCAGCACCCGCAAGGAGCGCGTCTGCAAGACCGCATCGCAGTGGCGCGAAGAGCGCGAAGCCGCACGCAACATGATGGATTCGCGCGGCAGCTGCGGCGACTGCAAGAGCTTGTAAGCAGGAATATCCCACGGGCTGTTGCACACGGAGCGCAACATGAAGCCGATCGCGACATGGATGGTGATTAGCGTGTTGTCCCTTGCCGGCGTGGCGCATGCCAACGCCGACAAGGTGGCGATGATCCTGCAACAGCAACGTGAGATCCGCGCCGAGTCGGAACATTCGACCGGCGCGTATGCGCGGTTCGGCGCCGACACGCTGGACCGCATGCATTCGGCGCAGGACCAGGTGTTCCGGTTGCTGGATGGCAAGACGTCGGTCAGCGAGCTTCGGCCCGATGAGCAGGTTGAACTGTTCAACGCGCTCGAACAGGTCAAGGCGATCCTCGCCGACAACGAGAAGAACCGGCAGAAATGCTGGCGCGAGCACAAGCTCGGCACGACGATGAAGGTGACGCGCTGCGCCACGCTCGCCGAGCTGGAGCAGGTGCGTCGCGATTCGGAGCAATGGAAAGCCGAACCCACCATCTGCGGCCAGCGCGATGCGATGACCGATTGCGGCGGCAACGTGCGGATGGGGTTCAGACCGTAGGCGCGGGGGCGTCTTCCGCGCCTGGAACCGTCATCGACAAGGGGAGATGACCATGAAGCCGTCACTGCGTAACTGTTGGACCGCGGCGCTGATCCTGATGTTTGCGTTGCCGATCGCCGCCATCGCGCAGGACGCGCCCGCTCCGGAAAAGCTCGATGTCATCCTGACCCAGCAGCAGGCCCTCAAGCGCGACCTGGATGCGGGCAAGGACAACGGCCTCACGACGCGCCAGGTCAGCGTGATCCGCAAGTCGCAGGCCGAGGTGTTCACCGTCACGCAGGGCAAGACCTCGCTCGACCAACTGTCGATGGACGAGAAGGTGCGGCTTGAGAACGCGCTGGAGCGCATCAACGCCGAAGTGAAGAACACCCGCGCCGGCCACGACGACAAGCAGGTGTGCTGGCGTGAATACCAGTCCGGCACCACACGGAAGGTCACGCGCTGCGGCACCGAGGCCGAGATGCGCGAGGCGCGCGAGGGTGCGCGGGACTTCCTGGATCGGCCGAAGGTGTGTGGCGATCGTTGCGGGTGAGGGCTGCCTCGGCGTCATAGGTGGCGGGTCACAAGGAACCCGCGCTTCAGCGGTGCGACGCGCTGCGGCGCGCTCATCGCTGTCGCGGCGGAACCACCCGGAGGCGCGGTGCGCTTCGCTTACCCGGGCTACGTCGGCTTCGTTGATTTATTCCGCCCCGGCCGGGTGAGCGAAGGAGGCGCAGCGGGTGCGCCCACGTAGCCCGGGTAAGCGCAGCGCACCCGGGAAACGAAGCCGCTAACGCAGCCCGTTGCTCTATGCCGCCGCGGTTTCAAGGCCGCGCGTGGCACGACGTAGCGAGATCGCTTCGGTGAGGTGCGCGGTGCCGATGGCATCGGCCCCGTCGAGGTCGGCGATGGTCCGCGCCACGCGCAGGATGCGGTGCATCGAACGCGCCGACAGTTGCAGCGCATCGACCGCGCGCTCGAGCAGCAGCTGGTCGGCTTCGCCGAGCCGGCAGGACGCCGCGGTTTCGGGCTGGTCGAGTACGGCGTTCGTCTTCCCCGCGCGTGCGAACTGCCGCGCGCGGGCTTCAACGACGCGGGCGCGCACGATCGCGGTGGATTCGCCGGCCGGCGCGTCCGGACGCAACGCGGCCGGTGGAAGTCGCGCCACTTCGACGTGCAGGTCGATGCGATCCAGCAGCGGCCCCGACACGCGACCGCGATAACGCCGGACCGCGTCGGCACTGCAGCGGCAGCGGCCCGACGGATCGCCCGCCCAGCCGCAGGGGCAGGGGTTCATCGCCGCGACCAGCTGGAACCGCGCCGGAAACTCCGCGCTACGCGCCGCGCGCGCCACGGTGATGACGCCCGACTCCAGCGGTTCGCGCAGCACTTCGAGTGCGCGGCGATCCCATTCGGGTAACTCGTCGAGGAACAGCACGCCCTGGTGCGCCAGCGAAATCTCGCCTGGGCGAGGTTGCGCACCGCCGCCGACCAGCGCGACCGCGCTCGCCGTGTGGTGCGGCGAACGGAACGGACGCTCGCGCCAGCGTGCGGGGTCGAGCCCGCGTCCGCTCACCGACGCGATGGCCGCCGCTTCCAGCGCCTCGCTCTCGGTCGCTTCGGGCAACAGGCCGGACAGCCGGGAAGCCAGCAGCGTCTTGCCGCAGCCGGGTGGCCCGATCAGCAGCAGGTGATGCCCGCCCGCCGCCGCGATCTCCAGCGCACGTCGCGCCTGCGCCTGTCCGCGAACGTCGGCGAGGTCCGGCCCCGTGGCGCGTTCCAGCGACGGCGCCTCGGCGAACGGCAGGGGCTTGCGACCGGTGAGGTGCGCGCAGACTTCCAGCAGCGTACGCGCGGGACGCACCTCGACGCGGCTTGCGAGCGCGGCTTCGGCACCATTGCCGGCCGGCACGATCAGGCGCCGCCCCGCTTCGCCGGCAGCCAGCGCAGCAGGAAGCACGCCATCGACCGGACGCAGTTCGCCGGTGAGGGCGAGTTCGCCGAGGAATTCGGCATCGCCCAGCGCCTGCAACGGGATCTGTCCGGTCGCCGCGAGGATGCCCAGCGCGATGGGCAGGTCGAAGCGACCGCCGTCCTTGGGCAGGTCGGCCGGCGCGAGGTTGACGGTGATGCGGCCGGCGGGGAATTCGAACTGCGCGCAGAGGATCGCCGCCCGGACACGATCCTTCGCTTCGCGCACCGCCGCTTCGGGCAAACCGACGATCGACATGGCCGGCAATCCGCCCGCCACATGCACCTCGACGCGTACCGCGGGCGCACGGACGCCCGATCGCGCACGGCTGTGCACGAGTGCCAGCTTCATGGGGTGGAGTGTTTAGTGGCGCGGCGGCGGCAGCGGATCGGACTGCGCTAGCTGCGACTCGAGCTCGGCCACGGTCTGCTGCAACGCTTCCAGCTTCTCGCGCGTGCGCAGCAGCACTTCGCGCTGGACCTCGAATTCCTCACGCGTGACCAGATCGAGCTTGGCCAGACCGGACTGGAGCACGGACTTGAAGTTCTGCTGCAACTCCTCGCGGCCCTCGCGAACGCTCGGGGGGACCAGGGTGCTCAGGCGGCGGGCAAGGTCGTCGATGGGATTCAGGTCGATCATGGTGAGGTAGGTCCTCGGGCGTTCCGACGAGATTGCGGGGTCGGCCGTGAGGACGCCGTAGGCACGGGCCACGGCGGAATGTGGGGGAAGTCTGAAAGTGGCGTCACTCTAACCCAGAGGCCACCCGGCGCGGCGCGGTCTTGGTTATTCTCCCGCCACGATCGAAGGCGATCGCAGGAGAACGAAGCAATGAAAATGGTCATGGCGGTGATCAAGCCGTTCAAGCTCGACGACGTGCGCGAGGCGCTCGCCGAGGCCGGCGTGGCGGGCATCACCGCGACCGAGGTCAAAGGCTTCGGTCGCCAGAAGGGTCACACCGAGCTCTACCGCGGCGCCGAGTACGTCGTCGATTTCCTGCCGAAGATCAAGCTGGAGGTCGCGGTGACCGACGAGCAGGTCGACGCGGTGGTGGAGGCGATCATGAAGGCCGCCGGCACCGGCAAGATCGGCGACGGCAAGATCTTCGTGTGGGACCTGGAACGCGCCGTGCGCATCCGCACCGGCGAGATGGACGGCGACGCCCTCTGAGTTTTCCGCACCCGCATTGCGATTCGTAGGATGGGTGTCGCTCCGGCGAAACCCATCGCCTCCGTGCCACACAACGAAACGGACTTCATGCCCCGCCTTCCCGGACTCGACCTGCTGCGCGCCATCGCCGTGGTGTGGGTGATGCTGTTCCATTCCTTCCTCGTCGGCGGACTCGGCCCGGACTTCAGGTGGCTCGAGCGCTACGGCTGGATGGGCGTGGACATCTTCTTCGTCCTCAGCGGCTTCCTGATCGGCCGCCAGGTGCTGGCGCCGCTGGCGCGTGGCGAACGACTGTCGTTCGGCGATTTCTACGCACGGCGCGCGTGGCGGATCCTGCCGGCGTTCGTCGTCGTGCTGGCGATCTACCTCGGCTTCCCGCAATGGCGCGAAGCCGAAGGCCTGGCGCCGTGGTGGCTGTTCGGCACCTTCACCTTCAACCTGTTCGTCGATTACGGCACGCAGCAGGCGTTCTCGCATGCGTGGTCGCTGTGCGTGGAAGAGCACTTCTACCTGCTGTTCCCGGCGCTCGCGGTGTTCATGACGAAGCGGCCGTCGGTGGCGAAATTCGCCGGCCTGTGCGTGTTCGTCATCGTTGCCGGCATCGCGATACGCGCCGGAACGTGGCTGCACGACGACGCCACGCAGCCGCAGCGGCCCTGGTTCGTCGAAGACCTGTACTACCCGACGTGGTGCCGCCTCGACGGATTGCTCGCGGGCGTCGTGCTCGCGGTGATCGCCGCGTTCCGGCCCGCGACCTGGGAACGGATGCTGGCGCGCGGCAACGCGTTCCTCGCGCTGGGTTTGATCGGCATGGCGCTGGCGTTCTGGCTGTTCCAGCAGCGCACCGGATTGATGGGCAATGCGATCGGCTGGCCGGTGCTGTCGTGGGCGATCGCCAGCATGGTGATTGCCGGTGCGAGCCCGAACAGCCTCATCGGCCGCCGCGCGCTGCCGGGCGCGGCATGGGTCGCGACGATCTCCTACAGCCTCTATTTGAGCCACAAGCTGGTGTTCGCCGCGGTGGATCGTCACTGGGGCGATGCGCTGTGGGAACACGGCTTCGCCAGGTTCGCGGTCTTCGCACTTGCAACGCTCGCCGCCGGCGCGGCGCTGCATTACGCGGTCGAGCGCCCGTTCCTGCGACTGCGCGAACGCCGTCGCGACGCGGCGCGACTGCGCACCGCCGAAGCCGCCGCCTGACTCAGGCGCCCTTGAGGCGCCGGTAGACGCGCTTCCAGCCCAGCCGGATCGCATCGACCCAGCGCGGCGACGCGAGCAACGCCGCTTCGCGTGCGCTCGGCGCTTCGCCGGTCATGCGCTGGCGCATCTTCGCGACGTTGGCCAGGTCGCTGCGACGCAGTTCGCGCGCCAGCGGGAACCCGCGCAGCCAACGCGGCGTGCGCATGGCGGAGGCGACGTCGATCAGCACCGGCGTGGAACCCGCCACCAGCACGTTGGCCGGATGCAGGTCGTTGTGGGTGATACCGGCCGCATGCAGCGAGGCGACCGCGCCGCGCAGCTGCTGGAAGACGTGCGAGCCGGCGTCGATCGCCACTTCGCTCAGGGTTTCGCCGGGAATGAATTCGATCCCCAGCGCGAGGCCGCCGATCGTGCCCAGCAGCGCCGGCGCGTGGCGCCAGCCGCGCAGCAGGCCGAGCACGCGCGCTTCGCGGCGTACGAGCAAGCGCGCCAGCGGCGACATCGGCGTGCGGCGATAGCGGCCGTAGTCCTTGACCACGGCGGGGCGTCCGTCCATGTCGAGGACGTAGACGTCGGGTTCGAGGAAACGTTCGCCGCGTTTGAGCAGGCGAACATCGGGCGGCAGCGACCGTGGGTCGCGCGGCAGGGCGGAGGCGTTCATTGGGGGATCCGGCGACGCGCGTCGTGCTCGGGGGAGGGCGGCGCGGCGGTTCATCTGAACCGGACGGTTCAGTTATTGAAATATTAACGTCGCGGATCGGATTGTCCGATGGGACATCACGGCATTCAGTGTTTCGCGATGGCGACACATTCCGCACATCGCGTGCGGCAGAACGAAAAAACCCCGCCGGAGCGGGGCTTTCAGGCATCGGGAATGGTGAGTCGTAGCCCGGGTAAGCGAAGCGCACCCGGGGCTTGTCAGGCCTGCGAGTCCACTCTTGCTTGTTCGAAGTCCACCTCAGCCATCCATGGCGCAACGCTCACAGCTCCGGATCGCCCAGCCTGGCCTTCCTGGCCGGGCGTTCGCCGCGCCACGCGGCAGTGCCGCGTAAGCGGCCCGACTCACCCCAGTTCCGCCGCCACGAACGGCGGCAGCACCGCCGCACCCTGGTGCGCGTCGGCCGTGTAGTACTTGGTGTCGAAGTCCTTCGCGCGCGAATCGGCGAGGCGGAAGTCGAAGCCCTGGCCCTTGCGCGCCAGCGTGCAGCTCCACCAGCCGGTCGGGTAGCACGGCTGCGGGAAGGGCAGCGTCTGGAACGTGGTGAAGCCGGCCTTGCCCATCTCGGCACGCATTTCCTTGATGAGCGAAAGCAGCATCAGCGGCGATTCGGACTGCTGGACGAGGATGCCGTCGTCCTTCAGCGCGCGGAAGCAGCTTTCGAAGAAGGCCTTGTTGAACAGGCCCTCGGCCGGGCCGACCGGGTCGGTGGAATCCACGATCACCACGTCCAGCGAGTTCGGCTCGCAGTTCTTCATGTAGGCGATGCCGTCGTCGAACATCAGCGTCGCGCGCGGGTCGTCGTTGGCGTCGCACAGTTCCGGGAACCACTTCTCGGCCATGCGCGTGACCTGCTCGTCGATATCGCACTGCACCGCGCGCTGCACGCCCTTGTGCTTGAGCACCTCGCGCAGCGTGCCGCAGTCGCCGCCGCCGATGATCACCACGTTCTTCGGATCGGCGTGGGTGAACAGCGCCGGGTGGGACATCATCTCGTGATAGAAGAAGTTGTCCTTCGTGGTCAGCATCATCGCGCCGTCGATGAGCATCAGGTTGCCCCAGTCGGTGCTCTCGAAGATCTCGATCTTCTGGAACGGCGACTGCACCTCGTCCAGCTTCTTCGTGATGCGGTAGCCGATGGCCGAGCCGGTCGGGTCGAAGTTCTCGTAATGCCAGGAGGTGTTGGTGCTCATGCGCGCGTCCCAGGGGAAGGGCCACCCGGGAGCGCGTCGTCGACGGGCCGGGGCAGCGGGAAAAGGGGCGGCATTGTAGCGGAGAGCGTGTTACGGGCCGGATTCGAACATTGGCCGACCCGGGAACGGGGCCGTTCGCCCCCGCACTGTAGAATGCGCGTCCCCCCGCCTCCCCCGGAACCGCGCCGATGTCCGACTGGTCGCTAGATCAGGCCCGCAAGACCTACTCGATCCCGCACTGGTCGGAAGGCTATTTCGACGCGGGCGCGAACGGGCAGGTCGTCGTGCGCCCGCGCGGCGAGAAGGGCCCGGCCATCTCGCTGCCGCAGGTCGTCGATGCCGCCAAGGCCAACGGCGCCAAGCTGCCGCTGCTGGTGCGCTTCCCGGACATCCTCGGCGACCGCCTGGGCAAGCTGCAGGCCGCCTTCGCGCAGGCGCAGGCCGACTGGGGCTATGCCGGCGGTTACACCGCCGTGTATCCGATCAAGGTGAACCAGCATCGCGGCGTCGCCGGCACGCTGGCCTCGCATCGCGGCGAAGGCTTCGGCCTGGAAGCGGGCAGCAAGCCGGAGCTGATGGCCGTGCTCGCGCTCTCGCGCCCGGGCGGACTGATCGTCTGCAACGGCTACAAGGATCGCGAATACATCCGCCTGGCGCTGATCGGCCGCAAGCTCGGGATGGAAACCTTCATCGTCATCGAGAAGCCGTCCGAACTGGCGCTGGTGATGGAAGAAGCCGCCGCGCTCGGCGTGAAGCCGGGCCTGGGCGTGCGCATGCGCCTGGCCTCGCTCGGCGCGGGCAAGTGGCAGAACAGCGGCGGCGACAAGGCCAAGTTCGGCCTTTCGCCGCGCCAGGTGCTGGACCTGTGGAAGAAGCTGCGCGACTCGGGCATGACCGACACGCTGCAACTGCTGCATTTCCACATGGGCTCGCAGATTTCCAACGTGCGCGACATCGCCAACGGCATGCGCGAAGCCACACGCTATTTCGTCGAGCTTTCGCGCCTGGGCGCGAACGTGCGCTACATGGACGTCGGCGGCGGCCTGGGCATCGACTACGAAGGCACGCGTTCGCGCGGTTACTGCTCGATCAACTACGGCGTGCAGCAGTACGCCAATTCGATCGTGCAGCCGCTGTCGGATGCGTGCGCCGAACATGGGCTGGTGCCGCCGCGCATCGTCACCGAATGCGGCCGCGCGATGACCGCCCACCACGCCGTGCTGGTGGCCAACGTCGCCGAAGTCGAGGAAGCGCCGGAAGGCCGCATCCCCGACGTGCACGACGACGAGCCGATGGTGATCCGCCACCTGCGCGAGGTGCATGGCGAACTGGAGCAGCGCCCGCCGGTGGAGCTGTTCCACGAAGCGCAGCACCACCACAGCGAAGGCCTGCAGCTGTATGCGCTGGGCCAGCTGGACCTGGTGCATCGCGCGCGCATCGATGATCTGTTCTACGCCATCGCCCATGACGTGCGCCGGCGCCTGAGCTACGACGAGAAGAGCCACCGCGAGCTGCTGGACGAACTCAACGATCGCCTCGTCGACAAGTATTTCGTCAACTTCAGCGTGTTCGAGTCGATCCCGGACGTGTGGGCGATCGACCAGGTGTTCCCGATCCTGCCGATCGAACGCCTGGACGAGGAGCCGACGCGCCGCGGCGTGCTGGCCGACATGACCTGCGATTCCGACGGCACGGTGAAGACCTACGTCGAGAACGAAGGCCTGGACAGCTCGCTGCCGCTGCACGCGACGCGCCCCGGCGAGACATACCGCATCGGTTTCTTCCTGGTGGGTGCCTACCAGGAGATCCTGGGCGACATCCACAACCTGTTCGGCGACACTGACGCGGTGGAAGTGCGCATCGATGGCGACGGCTACCAGCTGACGCAGCAGCGTCGCGGCGACACCACCGACGTGATGCTCGACTACGTCGGCTACCGGCTGGACGACCTGCGCGCGGCATACCGCGAAAAGGTCGCCGCCGCCGGACTGCCGGCCGACGAGGCGGCGCGGCTGGATGCCGCGCTGGAAAGCGGCCTGACCGGTTACACCTACCTCGACGACGTGCCGCTGGCATGAGCGACGGGCGCAAGCGCACCCGGGTTCCCGCGCGGCGCACGCCGGCGTTCGATGCGGCGGTGATCGCCCCGCACCATGGGTATCCGGATGCGCTACGGGCCGACGGCCGGCTGGAACTGGCCGGGCCGTTTCCCGACAGGAGTGGCGGCGCGTACCCGGTGCGGGCCGCCAGTCCGGGCAAGGCCGAGGCGATCGCATTCGCCGGCCCGGCGCACACCCGCGGCCACCTGGACGTGACCGTGCACGAATGGAATGCCGCGCCCTGAACGGACGGCGCTCCCCTTATTCAACAAACGGAACAAGCAGATGAAAGT
>Ga0102594_1000599_pt1 | contig 31608 bp, 23 predicted proteins | sample AraplaCol_mLB_r2_2_FD_76863 | JGI IMG/M metagenome (GOLD analysis project Ga0102594, IMG submission 76863) | Arabidopsis root microbial communities from North Carolina, USA - plate scrape MF_Col_mLB_r2 (SPADES assembly) (version 2) | ecosystem: Host-associated > Plants > Roots > Endosphere...
GCGCGCTCGGTGCGCGAGCAACGGCCGAGGCGACCATCACCGCGCCGCAGCGGCTGGCCGATGGTGATGCATTCCTGCTTTGCACCGACGGGCTTTGGCAGCTGATCTCGCAGCAGGTGATGGAGCGTTCGCTGCAGCTGGCCGACAGCGCGGAGGAATGGCTGGCACTGATCCGCCGCGCGGCGGAAGCCAAGGCCGATGATTCGCAGGACAACTACTCGGCGCTGGCGGTGTGGGTGGGGTTTCCGCAGCAGGTGACGCTGGCGGGCGCAGCACCCGTGCTTGGCGCCTAGTGGAACCGGCGCAGCGCATCCAGGCACTACATGTGCAGGATGTTGTACTGACTCGGAATCACACGGAAGCCGCGGGCATTGCCACCGTTCTGGTTTTGCTGGTCGGTCAGACGTACCGAGAGTGCGCCGCCCAGGATCACCTTCTTGCCCGACGAAGTGTAGTACGCAGGCCCCATCACCAGCGGCACTCTCACCCCCAGTCCGACGCCCGCGGTGTCCAGCATCGAGACGGGATTCACCGTAGCCCTGTTGTGCGCTGGCGTGCACTTGTACAAGACTTTCCCCTGGCTCGGTACCGCCATGATGCCGTCGGCCTTGTTGATCAACGGCACTGGAGCCACTGGCGCACGGCAGATATCGGGAACGGCGATGCTCGACCCGCCAAGCTGGCAACTTGCTAGACACATGATTGAACTCCTCGAATCAGGAAAAGGCTTCAGCCCACGTGAATCTGTCTGGCATCCACCTTCACGACCCGCTCTGCGGTAACGAAGGTGTTCTTTGCATGAACGCGGAGCATTTCGTCGGCCTGGTAGTCCAGCCTGCCAGCGCGTATCTGCTCCACACCATCGGTCATGCGAAAGGCCGAGCGGCTGAGCTGCACCAGCCGGTCGACCACGGCTTCGTAGAGCCGGCCGATGACGCGCACATTGAGCGCCCTCGCTTCGACATCCGTTCCCTCGTAATCCAACCGGCCTATGCGGCAATCGGCCTCAGCCGCCTCCAGCGCCAGCCGCGAGGTGCCGATGTGCACGCCCTGCCGCCCCTTGAGCGCGAGCTGGGTGTCCGCCTCGATGCTCACCTCGCCAGAGTTGGCCGCCAGCGTCATGCCGCCCTCGGTGTCGATGCGCGACATGCTGGAATCGGCCTGTTCCGCCACCGCGGTCAGGTACAGGCGCTGCGCATCGGGGCCGGACACCAGCACGGTATCCCCCATCTCCGGCCGTAGCAGGCAGCTTGCGGCGCGCTGGCAGCGCACCGGCACCTCGTCGCACATCACGGTGTAGATGCCGCCCGGCAGCGCACCTGTGACAACGCCCAGCGCGTTGACCATGCCGCCCGATCGGCGTTCGAAGGCCTCGACCTCAGCGCGCGTGGGTCTATCGAATGCAACGACGGCGGAGGTATGCGCGCTCATGGCAGGACAGCGCAGGGCGCACGGTATTGGACGACGGCGAACGATATGGTCATGGTCTCTCCTGTCTACGGCGTTGGGAACGGCGTGCCGAAAATTCTTCGGCAGCCAGGACATCGGGATCGGGTTGAAGAAAACCGCTGCGGTCGCCGATCCGCGCACCATCGAGCAAGGCACGGTGCATCTGGGTGCGCAACAGCGTTGCCTCACGCAGGTCCGCCTGGCGGAGGTCGGCATGGGCGAAGTCGGCAAACACCAACCGCGCGCCTCGAAAGTCGGCGCCGCTGCAGCGTGCCCGATGGAACACGGCCTGCTCGAGGTTCGAGCGGGCGAAGTTCACTCCGTCGATCTGGGCATCAACCCAGATGCCCTGCATCAGGAAGGCATCACTTGCCTGAGCGCCGCGCATCTTGGCGTTCAGGAATACGCAATTGGGTGCATGTGCGCCGTTGAAGCGCGCCCCTTCCAGCATGGCTCCCATGAAGTTGCATGCCAAGAGCGTCGCGCGCTCGAAGTCGCAGTCGCGCATCTGAGCGTCGATGAATTGGCAATGCGCGAAACTCTGTTCACGGAAGGATTGCCCGGTGAGATTCGCTTCGACGAAAACCGCCTGCTGGAATCTGCAACCGCCGAAGCGTGCGGTCCGCAGGTCCGCTTCGTAGAAGGTGGTGTATTTGAGATAGCAATCCGAGAAGTCGGTTCGTGACAGGCTGCCCTCCGCAAATACAAGGATGTCGCAGCGCAGCGCCTGAAAAGAAGCATCGTCCAACGCACAAGCCACGAAGTTGCTCATGGTGCTCTCTGCCTGGTCGAATACTGCCCCGGTCAGGTTGCATTCGTGGAAGGCAATGTCGTCCATGAAGACGCCACGCATATGGACATGGGATCCATCGCAACGGTCGAATGCGCATCGGCCCAGTTGTGCGCCATCGAAGTCGGCCTGTGCCAGCCGGCAATCTTCGAACAGGCTGCCGCGCAGGTCAGCGCCGGCGAAGTTCGCGTCAGAAAAATCAGTGTGCGCGAACAATCCGCCCGACAGATCAAGTCCTCGGAAATCGAGCCCGGCGAGCCGCTTGCCTTCGATTCGCTCACCCGCTTTCACATTGGCCATCACATCCGCAGGCGTCATGCCATGGTCTCGCTCTTGCGCTTCGGCGTCGTGACGGCCTGCGCTGCATGCGCGCCGTCAAACAACGTGTGTTCGTCCACCAGGCATTCCGACAGATCGGAGCGAAACAGGTTCGCGCGCCGCAGGTCTGCCGATGCGAGGATGGCCTTGCTCAGCATGGCATTGCTCAGTTCCGCTTCGATGAGCGAAGCCTGGGTGAAGTCGGCACGGATGAACATCGCTCCCGGCGCGTCAGTTCCTTCGAAGTTGGAGCGGCGCAGCGACGCAGAGCCGAAGTCGCTGTTGAGGATTCGCGCGCCGGAGAAGTCCGCGTCATCGCATGGCACCTCACGCAGGCAGCAGTCTGTCAGCTTCGCGTTCCGGAACAATGCTCCTTGCAGCGTCGTGCCACCGATGAAGCAGGTCTTGAGCAGAGTGGATTCCGACAAATCCACACGCTCGACAGTCGGCATCGCCACCCAGGCGCAATGGGTCATGGCGGCACCGACGAAGCGAACATCGTGTAGTTCGGCTTCCATCAACGACGAGCGCTCGAAGATGGCATCGTCGAAGTGCGTCTGACGCAAAACGCTGGCCTCCAGCACCTGCAGTGCAGTGATACGCGCACGATCGAAGCGGCACCGCTCGACGTACAGGGACAGCCCTTGGATCTCTTCCACCACGGCACCGGAAAAATCGCAGCGCCGGGCCTCCAGCTTCTCGATGTGCATCTGGCGCAACGTGGCTGCCTCGAAGACCGAGTCTTCCAGGCTGGCCAGCGACAGGTTGCAGCCGTCGAAGACCGCGCGCCGCAACGATGCCCGGTGCAGCCTGGCGCGCACCAGCACCGCCTCGTTGAAGTCGCTGTCGTCCAAGGTACAGCCGCTGAAGTCCACGCCCTCCAGCAAGGCGCGATGCCAGCGGGTGCCTCGCAGGTCCATGCCAGAGAAGTCGGCGCCGGTGAAATCCTTGTCGGAAAAATCCCGATCGCCCGCCAGGATACGCTGCACCTCTTCGCGCGCGCGCACGACGGCCATACCGTCCATGGAGTCGGCAGCGGACTGGTGATGAGCCATGCGCCTGTAGGCCTCCGTCAGGCCATGCCCACCGCGCTCGGTCACACGCCGCAGCTCGTCCTGCTTGTCCTGCGCCATGGGGGGCACTCCCACTGCTTTCGCAACGCCGGTGATGCCGTCGAACAATTTGCGGGTGTTGGTCCTGGGTGGCCCCTTGACCACAGCCTGGTCGAACTTCTCGAAGAACAGCGAAGTGTCCATGCCGGCCTTGCGGGACATGGGTGCGTTTTCTTTCGCTAGCACTTCCATCTTGCTGCGCGCCGCTGCGAGCCTTTCCTTCTGCTCTGCCACAAGGGCCTCGGTCTTCTTGATGAAGGCAGGCAGGTCCTTCAGCGTCGGAATTTGAGGAGTCGGATCTGCAGGCATCTGGTAGCGCGAGAAGTCACCACCCGAAGCGCTGTAGGCCTGCGATAGTCGCTCGCGTGCACGCTTGGCGCGCTCGCGCATGTTTTGTTCCAGTGCATCCGGCTGCGCCTCGTCTTCGCTATCGAGCCACGGGCCGATGCATCTACCGGGCAGCAAGGCCGTGTCATCCAGCACGACGAAAGGCGCGCCCTCGGGATCGCAGCGGCTGTGGAGAACCTGCCAGTAGTGGTCGGGGTCGCGCGGCGCATCCTGCGGATCTTCCAGCGCAACCATCATGTGGCTCACGTCCTCGGCATCGTTCTCGGTAATGGGCACAGCGCCATGGAAGACCAGCGCCAGCCGGTCCAGATGCGGAAAGAACCAGGCGGTCGTCAACTGCATCGGCACTTGCTCGAAGTCCTTCGCCTGCGGCATCGCTTCGGATCCGATGGGAGGTTCAACGCCGCGCACGATGAAGCCTCGGGCTCGCCAGGCCGGCAGGGTGCCGCGGATCACCGCATACTTCGGATGCATGTTGCGGATCTCGAAGGCAGCTCCAGCAAGTCCTCCATCGCTCTCATCCAGCCATTGGTCCGGCGAGGCAGCGTTGAAGTAGCGCCAGTCCATGTCCCTGGAGAAGCCCGGGAACAGATGGTCTTTCCAGTGATCGTCGTACTGGTGCCCCAACCTTCCCAGTCGCGAAGGCCGCTGCATCTCGATAGCGCCGAGCCCGGCGGGCACGACTTCCTGATCAGGCCGCTGCAGCAGATGGTCCGGGTTCTCGATGTTGGGCAAGCGACGCGCGCGCAGGCCATTGACGACTTCCTCACTACGCCCGATGCCCACCGGATTCTCTTCGTGATCCGGGCCACCATAGGCATGCTGCCAATCGATGGGCATCGCATCGAAGGCCTGCGGCGGACTGGGTCGGCCGTTTATCCAGAAACGGTCGCCGAACACGGCCAGTGCCTTTCTGCGCCGACCGACCCGCACGCTCACCGCTGTCTGAGTCTTGTCGTCCTGGTGATGGGTGAACGCATAGCCCGTGGCCAGAAACTCTGGTTGGCTCTTGGGCATCGAGGCGTCCAGCACGCCGTCGCTGCCCAAGGCCTGGGCAGCGGTCTCCCAGAGTTCCGGCTCCGGCAGCAAGACCCGCTCTCCACGAAGTGTCGTCATTCCGATCGCGGTCAGCGCGAGCCAGTCCCGTCCGTCCTTCTGGAACGGGCGATGCATGGCGCCCAGGCGCAGCGGTTTGATGATTCTCATGAATTGGGCGTGTTGTGAATCTCGAGCAGCGCCTTGTCGCGATCGATAGCGACAAGGTCAGGGTTGTCCTCTGCATACACGATCGGGACACTGCGCCCGGTGGCGAAGTTGCTCATCAGTTCACGCTCGATGAAAGTGGAAACGGTTACCTCGTGAACAACACCCTGGCGGTCCTGGAATGACAACCGGAGGTCGGTCGCGGCCAGCGCCAGGGCCTCGCCCCCCGAAATCGCCAGCTGATTGGCAGGACGCGTCAGCCGAAGAACGGTCGCCTCGCCGCGCGTGCCCGAGCGCTGCAGCGACTGCCATCGCCGCTCGTCTTCCCGGTACTCCTCCTCCGTGGCACTGGGCGGCATGCGCGCGGTCAAAGCCCAAACGCCACCGACGCCGAACAGCACCAGCACAAACGCCACGCCCGCAACGTCCCACCAATTCATGCCGTGAAGCGCCTCCAATGGCTTCACCGTTCAGATCCGGATGAACAGTTTCTTGGCGGCAAAGCACAGCCCGCCGCGCACGGATTTGACCGTCTCGCTCTTGGCAGTGATGCTCGAGTTCTCGAGCTTGACTCTGGCAGTGATCATGTTGATCCGGGAGATATTCATGAAGGTACCGTTGAACTGCGCGTTCAACAGCGAAGCCTGGGCCTTGAGGCCATAAAGGTCCGCCGCCAATGCCCACGCCCCTGTGTGCTCGAAGGTCCCATGGTTGTCCGTCCACCGCCACCAGCCCTCGTTCTTGGCGTTCACGGTGTGCTCGGGAGTGTTGGTGGTCTTCGCTGGAGTATTGGTGGTGTCCGGCCCCGTCGTGGTAGTGGTCTTGCCGCCGTCCACGACAGTGGTGTGGTCCCCCACGACATTGCTGTGAAAGCCGCCGTTGACGGTGAAATTCATGCCGTCGTTGACGGTGAGGTTCACCCCGCCCGAAATGGTTTGCACCACGCCGCCGGTGATGGTCGAGTTGATGCCACCACCGATGTTTTCCTTGATGCCACCGGTGATGGTCTGGGTAAGGCCATCGCTGATGGTCTCGTTCATCCCGCCGGTCACGTTGCGCGTCTCGCCGCCAGCAATGGTTTCCTTCGCGCCACCGGTGATGTCGCGCGTCTCGCCTTCGCTGATGGTTTCCTTCGCTCCGCCCTGCACGGTGCGCGTTTCTCCGCCCTTGATGTCTTCCAGCGCGCCGTTGGTAATGTGACGCTCCTCGCCGTCCTTGTAGGTGGCCGACTCGTGCCCTGTGATGACGGTGGTGCGCGTGCCGCCAGTGTCATGGGTTTCATCCTGCTCCACAGAGACATTCAGGTTGCGTTCCGCATGCAGCGCCACGAACTCGGCCCCCATCTTGTCTTCGAAGACGAGCGAATTGGCAGTCTCCGGCGAGCCACCAGGCGTCGAGCGCGTAACGAAGCCGCTCTTGGTCTGCTCGCCCGGAAGGTTGAATGGAGGCATTTCGCGCGGGTTGTAGACGCGGCCCACGATGATCGGACGGTCAGGTCGGCCACCGACGAAATCGACCACCACTTCCTGGCCGATGCGCGGCGTGAAGACCGCACCGAAGCCATCACCCGCAATGACGTGAGACACACGTACGAAGCACGAGCAGTTCTCGTTGCGCCGCCCGCTGCGGTCCCAGCGGAACTGCACCTTCACGCGTCCATACTGATCGGTCCAGATCTCCTCGCCTTCGGGGCCGACCACCACAGCGGTCTGCGGGCCGGTGGTGCGGGGGACGTTGGTGACGCGAGGAGCCCTGAATGGCAACGACGTGGGCTGTACGACGAAGTTGAAAGCGTAATCGCTCGGCGCAGCGCCGGTGGCATATCCGCCTTCGCGCAGCTTGTAGTTCACGGAAACGACCAGATACTCACGATTGTCGTCCGAGCGCGGGGAGTTCCGCATGCTGAACGTGTAACCCGGGGCCATGCCCCGAACCGTCGCATGACCCACGCTGCGATCTGCCAGCGACTGCGCTTCCTCGAGCCGCACTCGCGCATAGTGTTCACCCTCTCCCGCATTGGTGAACTCGCCGAGCCATTCGTACATTTCGTAGCTGGCATGGTCGTAGGGCTGCGGCTGTGACCGCACGTTGACCAGATCCCCCCCGGGCGTGGTGAAGTTGAAATCGTCCACCGTGTAACTGCCCGAACGGACCTCCGAGGTCACCTGCCAGTCGTCGATGACCTCCATGTCTTCGGTCACGTCACGGTCGGCGGCGAAGTAGTTGATGGTCTCGTAGCCGGGCATCGGCTCGTGCCCACCTGCATCGTCGGCCAGCACCAGCGTGTGCTGGTTCTGCTCGTGCTTGAAGTAGTAGTAGATGCCTTCCAGTTCCATGAGCCGGCTCACGAAGGCGAAGTCGGTCTCGTTGTATTGCACGCAGTTCTCCCATTGCCGATACGAGCCCGTGAGCTTTTTCTCGAAGGCAAAGCCGTAGTCTCCCAGCACCTCTTCGAGAATTTCGACCACCGTTTTGTTCTGGAAAATCTTGTTGTCGCTCGAGCGCGTGAGATACCAGAGCCAGGGACGCACGGTGGCGCGGTAGATCGTGTGCCGCGCGGTGCCGCCTTCGCGGCCGATCATCGTGAAACGAACAACCTGCCCATTCAGGAAGCGCGGCGTGCTGGCTGTCTGGATCTCCAGCGACATCGGCTTGCCCAGCATGGCCTTCATGTCGATCGACGCACTGGGGCTCAGCAGGTCGATCTCGAACTCGAACAGCTGCGAGAGACCTTCGCTGCCGCTCATCGAGCGAAACTGCAACTGGTCTTCACCCAAGGGGGTATGTGCTCGTACGACTCTGGTGGCCATGGCAATTTCTCCTTGTACTTTTACGCTTCGGAAAATTCGTAGCGGAAGTCGTCGTCCGCGGCGCTGAGCTGCACGCCGCTCAGCTTGCGCGCACTGACGGTGGCACCGATGACTTCCTCGCTCAGGCGCGGAAGGATGGTGTGCGTGAGGATCGCGTCGATCATCCGGCCGCCCGATTCGATGGCGGTGCAGCGGCGTGCGACGAGCTCGACGGCGCTGTCGTCGTAGGCCAGTGCGATGCCGTGGTTCGCCTGCAGGCGCGTCGCGATGCGATCGAGCTGGAGGCGGATGATGCGATGCAACGCCTCTGCGTGCAACGGGTAATAAGGCACTACAACGAGGCGGCCCAGCAGCGCGGGCGCGAACACCTTGAGCAGCGGCTCGCGCAGCGCGGCGGCCAGCGGCTCGGGGTCTGGGCGCAGGGTCGGGTCTTCGCACAGCTGCATGACCAGGTCGGTGCCGACGTTCGAGGTCATGATGATCACGGTGTTGCGGAAGTCGATGTGGCGGCCTTCGCCGTCTTCCATCCAGCCCTTGTCGAAGACCTGGAAGAAGATCTCGTGCACGTCGGTGTGCGCCTTCTCGATCTCGTCGAGCAGCACCACGCTGTAGGGCCTGCGGCGCACGGCTTCGGTAAGCACGCCGCCTTCGCCATAGCCCACGTAGCCGGGCGGCGCGCCCTTCAGCGTGGAGACGGTGTGCGACTCCTGGAACTCGCTCATGTTGATGGTGACGAGGTTCTGCTCGCCCCCGTACAGCGCTTCGGAGAGCGCCAGCGCCGTCTCGGTCTTGCCGACGCCCGAGGGGCCGCACAGCAGGAACACGCCGACGGGCTTGTTGGGGTTGTCCAGCCGCGCGCGCGCGGTGCGGATGCGGCGCGAGATGGTTTCCAGCGCATCGGGCTGCGCGACCACGCGCGCCGAGAGAATCTCGCCGAGCTTGAGCACCGATTGCGCGTCGTCGCGCACCATGCGGCCGATGGGAATGCCAGTCCAGTCGGCCACCACGGTGGCGACAGCCTGCGCATCGACGGCGGCGAGGATGAGCGGCGACTCGCCCTGCAGCTGCGAAAGCCTGTCCTGCGCTTCGTTGAGTTCGGCGCGAATTTCGTCGGGCGTGCGCTGGGGTTCGGCGGGAGGCGTATCGGGGTCCACGTCGGCATTGGCCGCGGCTTCGACATCCTCGGCGCCTTCCGCGTCCGATGCCTCGGCCTGAGCTTGCGGCACTGCCGCCGGCGAGAGCTGCTTGCGCAGCGCGACGATGCGCTCGACCAGCGCGCTTTCTTCCACGCGCCGCTTCTCCAGCACCTCGAGCTCGGCCTTCGCCTGCTCGACCTGCGCCGCGATGTCTTCCACGCGCTGGTGCTCGCCCACGCCGATGGCGGCCTCGCGCCCCGCGATGCCCGACTCGATGCCCAGCACCTCGATGCGGCGCTGCAGGTCTTCGATGGCGGCGGGCAGGGCATGCTGGCTCAGCGCCACGCGCGCGCATGCGGTATCGAGCAGGCTCACGGCCTTGTCGGGCAGCTGGCGCGCGGGAATGTAGCGGTGCGACAGGCTCACGGCCGCCTCGAGCGCGGCGTCGAGGATGAGCACGCCGTGATGCTTCTCGAGCTCGGCAGAGATGCCGCGCAGCATCAGCACCGCCTTGGGCTCGGTGGGCTCGTGCACCTGGATGGTCTGGAAGCGCCGCGTGAGCGCCGGATCTTTCTCGATGTACTTCTTGTATTCAGACCAGGTGGTCGCGCCGATGGTGCGCAGCCGCCCGCGTGCGAGCGCGGGCTTGAGCAGGTTGGCCGCGTCGCCGGTGCCGGCCTGGCCGCCCGCGCCCACCAGCGTGTGCACCTCGTCGACGAAGAGCACGATGGGCTTCGGACTCTTCTCGACTTCGTCGATCACCTGGCGTAGCCGCTGTTCGAACTCGCCCTTCACGCCCGCGCCGGCCTGCAGCAGCGTGGGGTCGAGCACCCACAGCGACACGTCCTTCAGCGAGGGCGGCACGTCGCCCGCGGCGAGGCGCGAGGCCAGGCCTTCGACCACCGCCGTCTTGCCGACGCCGGCCTCGCCGGTGAGCAGCGGGTTGTTCTGGCGGCGGCGCATCAGGATGTCGATGATCTGGCGGATCTCGTCGTCGCGGCCGTAGACCGGATCGAGCTCGCCCGCGCGCGCCTTGGCAGTGAGGTCGCTCGCGTACTTGGCGAGCGCGGAACCACCGGCTGCGGGGCCGTCGCCCTGGTGGTGCGCCGCGGCCGGCGCGCCGCCTGCTGCGCTGGCCGCAGCGGCATCGAAGTCGTCTTCGGGCGAGCCTTCGGTCCACGAGGCCAGTTGAGCCACCAGCACGTCGGGCACGATCTTGTCGAACTCGCGCGAGATGCCCGAGAGCACCTGCCGCAGCCCCGGCGTCTTGATGATGCCCGCGAGCAGGTAGGCGCCGCGGATCGAGGTGGCCTCGAAGCGCAGGCTCGCATAGACCCACGCGCGCTCCACGGCGTTGTCGACGTGCTCGGAGATGTCGCTGATCGAGGTGGCGCCGTGCGGCAGCCGGTCGAGGGCGCGCACCAGGTCCTGCTCGACCGCGTCGAGGTTGAGCCCCGCGCGCCTGATGATGCGCAGCATGTCGCTGTCCTGCTGCTGCATGATCTGGTGCAACCAGTGCACCAGCTCGACGTAGGCGTTGCCGCGCAGCTTGGCAAAGGCGGTGGCGGTCTCCAATGCCTTGTAGAGCATCGGATTGAGCTTCGAGAACAGAGAGACGCGGCGGATGTCGGTCATGGATTAAAGCTAACCCCCAGTCTTCGCGCACTTCGTGTCGCTACGCCAACCCCCTTGCAGCGGGCAACACCGGTGGCCCGGCAGAGCCGGTTCCACGGTGTTTCCCGAAAAGACCGTGATGTGGTCATGTCGTCGGCGTCTCGCGCGAAGTTGCGGAAGAGCGGGTAAGGAATGCATCGGTAGGAGCCGCCGATGCGGAACGGGAAAACAATGCTTCGGGCTGGAACAGCATGTCGCCAGCGTCGGTGTCGGACATGCGCGTGCCCAGCCAGCTGCCCCAGCCCAGCCGCTGGTTGCTGTTGAGCCGCATGCCGTGCGCGTCCTGCTTCTTGAGCACGAGCCGCAGCTCCCACGCGAACTCGATGCCGACGTACTGGCGCACCCAGTCGACCACCTGCTGCAGGCGCTTGCTGCCCGGCAGGAACTCGCGGTACTGCTCCTGCGAGAGCGGCCCGAGTTCGACGCGGAACTTGCTCTGCGCGTCGCGCACCGCGAGGCCGATGGTGGCGCCGCCTCCGAGCCGGTGGTTGCGCCCGAGCGTGCCGATGCGGCTGACCTGGCGCTCGTCGATCATCACCCAGTCGCTCACGAACTCGTCGATGCGCACCGGCGCGTCGAAGTAGAGCCGCATGATCTGGATCAGCCCTTCGGGGTTGCGCGTCTGGCGAACGAGGTGGCCCGCCATGAAGGTGCGCGCATGGTCGGCGATGCGGTCGCGCTCCTTGAGGCCGGGCTGGCCCATGTTCATGAGGCTCGCGACGTAGTCGACGAAGCGGTGGCCATCGGTGCGGTCCAGGCTGTTGACCGACTGGGCGTCGGCCCAGGCCCGATAGAACAGCAGGATGAGCCTGTGGTGGAACAGGTCGGCGAACGCGCTGATGGTGTTGTCGGCGTGGTGCCGCTTGCGCTCGCGCGCGTACTCTGTCAGGTGCAGCGGCAGCGGGCCGTTGGGGCCGAACAGGCCGAAGCCGTAGATCGAGATGCGCGGCGGCCCGTCGCCGTCGGCCTCGACGCCCGAGACGTTCGATGGCGCGAAGGCCATCGAGGGCTCCTGCCCGAGGCGCAGCGGCTCGTCGAGCGGGCGTGGCGCACGGCCCAGCAGCGGATGGTCGTCCTGCGCGTCCAGGCGGCGCAGCAGCATGAAAAGGTCGTGCTCGAAGGGCTGCTCGAGCAGCCTGGCCCAGAGCTCCGGGTCGGCCTGCGCGATCCCGCGCGCGGGGGGCAGGCCTGCTCCTTGCGCGGACGCTTGGAGGACCTCGTGATCGACGGCGATCTCTGCCGCGTCCGGCACCATGCCCTGCGCATGTCCGGCCGAAGCGGCTTCCTGCTGCTCCTGGTGCTGCTGCACCGCGTCGGTGAAGCCCGTTTCGCTCATACGGCGGGGCGGCGTCCCACGCGCGGGGTCCAGCGCGCGATTTCGCCGCGCTGCAGGCTGGCCAGCGCGAATTCGGTGAACGCGTTGAGCGACACGTGGCGGCTGAAAAACTGCTCCAGCACCGCGCCGAAGAGATACGGGCTCGCGCCCGAGAACGCGACCTCGTCGATCTTGAGCGCGATCTCCACGCCACGGCCGAACACGATCGGGCCGGGCTCGGGCAGGCGGCGGAACACCGGCGCCAGCGCCATCGAGCGCACGCCCTGGATCTGGCGGCGCACCGAGGGGTCGGCGAGGTTGCCGTACAGGTCGAGCATCTCGCGCAGCGCGGCCGCGCCCTGCGTGGGGTCGACGTCTGTGAGGCTCAGGTAATTGAGGCCCAGGTGGCTGATGAGGCGCCAGGTGAGCGCGCCCTCGGCCAGCGCCGGGTAGGGCCGCGAAGGCCCGCGCAGGATGCGGATGGAGCGAACGGGCGCGGACACGCGCAGCGTGAAGTCGGATTCGAGCCCGGTCGGCAGCAGCAGCGGCAGGTCGCGGTTGGTGCACAGCGCGTCGAGCGTGATGTGGCGCAGGCTGTGCGGGAACGGCGCGTCGTGCTGGTCGACGAGCGACACATAGACCTCGCTGCCGGTGTAGCTGGTGCGCGTACCCTGCGCGCGCGCGCGGTCCGACACGAGGCGCGGTTCGCGGCGCAGCGAGAAGTAGGCGCCGAAGTCGCCATCGTCGGCCGCGAAGGAGCCGAGGAAGGGCCGGAATTCGCGCTCCTCCGAGCCGTTGGCCATGTGGCCGGTGACGCGCTCTACCGTGAAGATCTCGAAGTCGCGCGGACGCGTGCGGTCGATCACCGCATGGTGCTCGTGCTGGCCCGGCCCCACCGGAATGCGGTCGCTGCGGCGCGGCACGAGGTTGATGATGGGCGTGCAGAACAGCGAGAAATGCTTGGCGTCGACCAGGCGTTCGAGGTCGGCATCCGCGCGGTCGAGCAGGATCACGATTTCCATCGTCGTGCCGCCCATGGCCGCGACCGCCGCACGCAGCTTGTTCACGCTGAAGAACAGGTAGCGGTCGGGGAAGGCGAAGTACTCGTGCAGCAGGCGGTAGCCCTGGAACGAACGCGCGTCATAGGGCAGCAGCGCCTGGTCGGGCTCGAAGCCCTCGTGCCTGATGGCATCGTCACCCAGCGGCACGATGCGCGCCGTGGTGCCGGGCCCGCTGCGGCACACCACGCCGACGCTGTGGTGCGTCGCGAGTTCGAGCATGCGTAGCGCATGCAGCTCCGCGCCCGAGAGGAAGAATTCGAGCCGGTCCAGCGGCATGTCGGCAAAGCGCGCGCCGCCCACTGCTTCGAGCTTGATGGTGATGGCGCTCTTCGCCTGCCGGGCGACCATGGGCATCGCATGCGCGATCTCCGCCGGCACCGGGCCGATGCCGGCCTCGGCGATGCGGATGGGCCACAGCGTGACGGCATGGCCGGTGCGGAACTCGCAGGCCGTCTGCTCGCCCTTGATCATCCGGCCGCGCAGGATGGTGTGGCGCGGCAGTTCGTAGCCCGCCTTCAGCGAGCCTTCGTTGAGGTTGCCGTCGATCTGCACCACGGCCATGGCGGGCAGCGGTGCGAGGAAGTTGGGGTACACCACTTCGAGCAGCCGCTGCGAGAAGCGCGGGAACTCGGCGTCCATCTTGAGCTGGATGCGCGCGGTGAGGAAGCTGAAGCCTTCGAGCAGCCGCTCCACGTACGGGTCGCTGACCTCGATGCCTCGCATGCCGAGGCGGCCCGCGATCTTCGGGTAGCGCTGCGCGAACTCGGCCCCGAGCTCGTGCATGTAGGTGAGCTCGCGGTTGTAGTAATCCAGCAGCCGGGCATCCATCAGAGGCCTCCGGTAGGCCGAAGGACCATGTGCCCGCTTTCGAGATCGAGTTCGGAACGCAGGATGAATTCGATGGGATACGGCACCGACCACAAGGTGCCGCGGATCTCCAGCGCGAGCAGGTTGTGGTGCTCGAGGTCGGTCGCATCGGTCACGCAGCGCACGTCGATGCTGTCTTTCATGATGCGCGGTTCGAAGTCGATGATGGCCGCGCGGATGGCGGCCTCGACATCGGCGAAGTCGACTTCGGACATGCGCCCGCCGGCCCAGCCGCGAACGCCGAAGTTCAGCACCGAGCGGCGCGCGCGCGGCATGGTGTTGATGTTGTGCTCGGCGCCGAAGTTGGTCGTGTTGAGCAGCCACTGCAGGTCGCGCAGCACCGAATCGCGCAGCAGCCTGCCGCTCATGAGGAAGGCCCCCGCGCGCTCCTGTCGGGTCTGCGGCGCCTTGTCGGTGAGGCGGTCGAGCAGCACCGGCTGCAGGCGGTCGCGCGCGACGCTTTCCTGCTGGTCGCCGTCGGTGTCCATCATTCCGCTCATCCGGCGCTGCCCTCGCGCGAGAACTCGATGAGGCGCAGGTCGAGCAGCGAATGGTCGCCGGCCTCGCTGATCAGCGTGCGCTGGCCCAGGCCTGCGTACTGCTCTTCGCCGGCCAGCGGCAGCCAGTCGGTGCGGCGGCCCAGCGCGGCCTCGTCGTCGAGGCCCTCGAGCTGGCCCGGATAGCGCACCGGCACCAGGCCGTTGAGCGCGCGGCCGTCGTGCAGTTCGAATTCGGTGGGAGCCCACAGCAGGTCGACGAGGTGCTGCGGCCGGGAAAACTTGACGCGGCGCACTTCCGTCAGCGGCAGCCATGCGTAGCCCGAGGGCGTGAGCAACTCGAACACGGTACCGATGCGCACGTCGCCGTCGCAGAGCCATTCGAAATCGCTGTGCTGCACCGGCTCGCCATCAAGCGCCTGCACGGCACGCGAATCGGAACGGTCGACGCTGGTGAGCCTGCCATGCAGTGCGGGCGCGGCCTGCCGCGCGCTTTCGCGCAGGGCTGCGGCTTCCTCGGCACGATCCGCTGGCAGGGCTGCGGCGGCGATCAACTGCTCGACCCATTCGGCATTGCCGCCGACGATGGCCGGAGCACGTCCGCCCGACCAGAACTCGCTGCGGTGGCGTTCGCCCGAAAGCGCCATCGAGCAGGTGACGCTGGCGGGCGTGAAAGTGGGATCCAGCTTGGTGGCGAGCTTGAGCTGGTCCTCGGCCCGCTGCCACTCTCCACGCAATGCGAGAAAGTGGCACAAGGCAAGACGCAAGCCTGCATTCTGGGGATTGGAGCGGATCTGCCGCTGTACCCATTCGGTGTGCTCGGCCACTGAGCGCTCGCCCAGTACTGCAAACCCATCGCCCATGAAGCTTCCTCGCTGACTTGCTGGCACGCGGCGCGAACGTTGAGAAGGCCGCCGTGCGAAGGACGGCCGTGGAGGCCGTCGGGAAAAACGTCGCGGCCGGCCCGAAAGGCCGGCCGCGCATCGGGAAAAGGAGATCAGGACTCCTTGTTTTCCTTGATGTTCCAGGCCAGGACCGTCTCGGCGCCCTTGCCGCCCTTGTCGGTCTGTTCCCAGTACTGCTGCTTCACCTTGGCGGCTTGGAAGGCGTACTGCACGAACACGGCGTCCGAGCCCTGTTCGGCGGTGTACTGCACCGAGGTCACCAGCACTTCTTCGAGCGTGACGCGCGTGTACTCGATCTGCGAACCACCGGCCTTGCACACCGACACTTCCACCTTGCCCAGGTGCTTGCCGCTCGCGCAGTTCTTCATCACCGAAGGCGCCGCCTTGTCGATGCGCGCCAGAACCTGCAGGTCGTTGAAGCTGGCCTTGCCAACGCCACCGCCACCGCCGCTGACCATGTTGCCAGGCTGCGTTGCTCCCCACGCAAACGACTTGATGTCCGTCCACTCCTTGTGGTTCGAGTCCTTCGATTCGCCGTTTGCGCCTTCAACGCGCATGAACATGTCTACTGCCATGATTTAAACCCCCAGAGTTATTTGCGCCCGATTCCGGGACGCCGTTGAATTAGCTGCTGTCCTTCTTGTTGGATGGCAGCTTCGAAACCAGCCGCAACGACACCGTCAGCCCTTCGAGCTGATAGTGCGGCCGGAGAAAAAACTTGGCGGCGTAGTAGCCGGGGTTGTCCTCGATGGCTTCCACCTGGACTTCCGCCGCCGCCAGCGGCTTCATTGCCTTCGTGTCCTGCGACGAGGTGCCGGGGCTGCCGTCGACGTAGTTCATGATCCAGTCGTTGAGCCAGCGCTCCATGTCCTCGCGCTCGCGGAACGAACCGATCTTGTCCCGCACGATGCACTTCAGGTAGTGCGCGAAGCGGCAGCAGGCGAACAGGTACGGCAGGCGTGCCGCGAGGTTCGCGTTGGCCGTGGCGTCGGCGTCGTAGTACTCGGCCGGCAGCTGCAGCGACTGCGCGCCGATGAAGGCCGCAAAGTCGGAGTTCTTGCGGTGCACCAGCGGCATGAAGCCGTTCTTGGCGAGCTCGGCCTCGCGGCGGTCGCTGATGGCGATCTCGGTCGGGCACTTCATGTCCACGCCACCGTCGTCGGTCGGGAAAGTGTGCGTGGGCAGGTTCTCGACAGCGCCGCCCGATTCCACGCCACGGATCGACGTGCACCAGCCGTACTGCTTGAACGAGCGGTTGATGTTCACGCCCATCGCATAGGCCGAGTTGGCCCAGGTGTAGCGGTTGTGGGCTGCCGAGTCGGTCTCTTCCTCGAACTCGAACTCGTCGACCGGGTTGGTGCGCGCACCATACGGCAGGCGAGCCAGGAAGCGCGGCATGGCCAGGCCGATGTAGCGCGCGTCTTCCGAGTCGCGCAGCGAGCGCCATGCGGTGTGTTCGGTGTTCTGGAAGATCTTGGTCAGGTCGCGCGGGTTCGAAAGCTCCTGCCACGAATCCATCTGCATCACGGTGGGCGAAGCGCCGGCGATGAAGGGGCAGTGCGCGGCCGCGGCGATCTTGGCCATTTCGCCGAGCATCTCGACGTCGGGCGGGCTGTGGTCGAAGTGGAAGTCGCCGATCAGTGCGCCGAAGGGCTCGCCGCCGAACTGGCCGTACTCGGCTTCATAGATCTTCTTGAAGAGCGGACTCTGGTCCCAGCCGATGCCCTTGTGGCGCTTGAGCGAGCGAGCGACTTCACGCTTGGATGCGCACATCACGCGGATCTTCAGCTGCTCGTCGGTCTCGGTGTTGTTCACCAGATAGTGCAGGCCGCGCCATGCGCCTTCGAGCTGCTGGAACTCCTCGTGGTGCAGGATCTGGTTGATCTGCTCCGAGAGCTTGCGGTCGATCTCGGTGATGATGGCCTGAACGGTGCGGTACGCATCGTTGGAGACCGTGACGGTGCTTTCCAGCGCCTGCACGGCCAGCGTCTTGACGGCGTTTTCCACCGCCTCGCGGGCCTGGTCGGTCTTGGGCTTGAACTCGCGCTGCAGCAGGTTCGAGAACTCGTTCGGCTCCAGCGTCTCGACGGAAGCCGGTGCGCGCGCGGTGGTCTGTTTGGGGGCGGTGCTCATGATGATGGCGGTCCTTGCTGCTGCTCGCGCTTATTCGGAAGACGTGCCGGGCGTGCCGGCCTTTTCGTTCGCGGCTTCCACTGCCTTTGCAACGGCGGGGTTCGGGGCCGATGCCAACGACTTCAGCAGTGCCGGGTTCTGCAGCGCCTGCGCGATCAGCTGTTCGGCGCCGTTCTTGCCGTCCATGTACGACAACAGGTTCGACAGTTCGGTGCGCGCCTCGAGCAGCTGCTGCAGCGCGCCGACCTGGCGGGCGATGCGCGCGGGCGAGAAGTCGTCCATGCTGTCGAAGGTGATGTCGACGTTCATCTGGCCGTCGCCGGTGAGCGTGTTGGGCACCTGGAAGGCAACGCGCGGCTTGATGGCCTTCATGCGCTCGTCGAAGTTGTCGATGTCCACCGCCATGAACTCTCGTTCGGCGAGGTCGGGCATCGGGTCGATCTGCTTGCCCGCGAGATCGGCGATCACGCCCATCACGAAGGGCAGCTGGATCTTGCGCTCGCTGCCGTAGATCTCGACGTCGTACTCGATCTGCACACGCGGCGCGCGGTTGCGCGCAATGAACTTCTGACCACTGTTTCTGACACGGTTGTCTGCCATAAGCTTCCTCTTGAATCTGTAATGCGTGTGGGTACGACCCCCGGCCGGCCTCTCGGCTCGCGGGGCCCGCGACGGCCTCCGCCTGTTACTCCGCGCTGCCCCCGTTCAACGGACGTCCTGCAAGGCTCTCTATCTTTTGCAATCCCTCTGGCACGAGCTCTTCGATGATCTGGAAGAAGTTGAGATCCAGCAGCCGCTGCGCCCTGCGTATGAGCATGGGCGCAGGATGGCTGGGCTCCGTGCGTTCCATGAACTGGCAAGCCTTCTCGAGCAGCACCTGCACATCTTCACGGCTCGATATTTCAATATCCTTAATAAATACCTGACGTAGGCCGGTACCGACATTTGCAGCAGTACCGCCAACAGCACCATTCGCCACGGTCCCGGCCGCACCGCCCTCTTGCGCAACGGCTTCGGCGTGGGTTTCGCCGGCCACTGTCGCCTCGACATGCGCCTGCTCCGGCAACAGTTGGGCAACGGTGCGCAACGAACGCTCGAGCCGCGAGAAATCGGGCGCCCAGCTCTGTCCCAGCGCGCGCTCGCAGGTCTCGCGAATTCGCTGCAGCAACTCCAGCGCCGCGCGCAATGCCACCACAGGTGGCGCCGCCTTGTCCTGCGCTCGCCGCACCGCGTCCTTCAACCGGCCGATACCGCCGGGGTAATCGATCTGATGATCGGTCTTGCTCGAATCGAGCAAGGCCTCGACCTGGCGCAGGCTCATCGACGCGCCTGCGCCTTCGTCGAGCAGCCGCGCATCGCGCACGCTGCGTCCCAGTCCTTCGGCTTCGGCCAATGCGGCCAGCGCATTCATGCGCGGCAGCGGGTCTTCGAAGCCGTCGTCGACGACGCGTGGATGCACGTCGTCCCAGAATCTCTGAAGCACGACGTCGACGAGTTGCAGACCTTCTACATACCCGGGCAAGCCTCGGCTCTCGGTCCAGGCCAGCGTGAGAGGCACCAGCACGCGCAGGTCTCGCGTACGCGAGCACAACTGCTTCGCGATGCGTTCCACACGGGCCCAATCGGGCGGCTCGGCGGGGATGATGGTCGAGCCGAACTGCTGTTCGCGCTTGCCCGCCGTCGCCTGGTGCAACGCCATGAAATCGGGGTCGTATTCCAGGTCTTCACCGCAAGGTAGCGGGCCCTCGACGGGCTCCTGCAATAGATCGATCTCGCTCTGCGCCAACCTCTACTCCCCTCGTTCAAACGTTTCTTAACAGCAGCAATCTTGAGGGGAACAAGTGATGCGGTCAACAGCAACAGATTGCAACACGACTCGTATGAATTACTAAGGAGTACACCCCTTTTTGAAACTCATACAGAACGCCTACATGCCAATCAGAGCAAACCGCGCGCAGCTAGATTGCGCATCAACGCACTGATACCAAAAGTCCACATCGGCGCCTTGTCCGAATGCATCACGCGATTCACCAAGGCACCGAGTTCCGGTGCGGCAATGCGCACGCGGTCCCCCACGACGTGTGTGAATCCTTGCCCAGGCCCGTGACGATCTTGTGTCGGTGCGAACATCGTTCCGAGAAACAACATGAAGCCGTCCGGATAAGCGTGATTGGCTCCTATCGTCTGCGCCACGAGGTCGAGCGGGTCGCGGCTGATCTTCGACAGCGAACTCGAGCCCTCCAGGGTGAAGCCTTCGGGCCCCGTCACTTCCAGCTCGACGGTGATGCGCCTCACGTCAGCAATACCGAAGTGTTCATCGAACAGGCGAATGAACGGGCCGATCGCGCACGACGCGTTGTTGTCCTTCGCCTTGCCCAGCAGCAGCGCGCTTCGGCCTTCGAAGTCGCGAAGGTTCACATCGTTGCCCAGCGCCGCGCCCAATGTTTCGCCGCGGCTGTTCACCGCGAGCACGACCTCGGGCTCCGGGTTGTTCCATGCGGAGCCCGGATGAATGCCGACATCGGCGCCGGTACCGACGGCTGAAAGTACGGGCGCCTTGGTAAAGATCTCCGCGTCGGGCCCGATGCCGACCTCCAGATACTGCGACCAGGCGCCCTGCGCTATCAGCACTTGCTTGACCTTCATCGCCTCGGGCGAGCCGGGAACGATGTCCGCGAGGTTGTCGCCGAGCACGCTGCCGATGGCCGCTCGCGTGGCTTCCGCCTTCGATGCATCGCCGCGCGCCTGCTCCTCGATCACGCGCTCGAGCAGGCTCGCAACAAATGTGACGCCGCTCGCCTTGATGGCCTGCAGGTCGCATGGCGCGAGCAGCCAGGGCTTGCCCGTGTCGCGCGCGGCCTCGTCGCTGTTGGCAAGGGCTTCGTCGAGCGCGGCAATGCGCGGCGCGCTCCTGAGTGCGGCGCGAACCGCTTCCGCAGGTGGTGTGTTGCCTTCGAGCAGATCGCTCATGGTGGGAGCGAGCTTCGACAGGTCGTGCAGGCCACCTTCGTGAACTGCGACCAGCACGGGGCCCACGCCCGGATGCCAGAGACGGCCGATGAGCGTGGCGCGTCCGGCGTCGCGGGGCAGGCTGGAAGAAGTGGAAAGATCGAGCGGCATGGCGTGGTGTCTCCGTGATGAATGTGGCTGCTACGTTGCATCGTAGCGGCGCACGCAGAAAACAGCCCGCTCGGCCGGCTCGGCACTCCTTGTCTACGGCCTCAGTGCCCCGGCGTCGCGCGCACGCGCGCCACCTCGGCAGGCAGGTCGGTCCACGCGGGCTCCTGCGGCGCGAAGCGTGCGCGCATGTAGCCGGCAAGCTCGGCGATCTGCCGGTCGTCGAGCACATCGCGGAAGCCGGGCATGAAGCCGATGTCGCGGCTCGCCGGCTCGCGCACGCCGTCGAGGATGGTGCGCAGCAGGTTGTCGGGCCGCGCGCTCGTGAGGTTGCTGTTGAGCGCGAGCGGCGTGTTGACGCCGAGCAGCGTGGGCCCGTTGCCGTCGTGGTGGCAAGAGGCGCAGGCACTGTCGAACATGCGCTGTGCGGGGCCCAGCAGTCGCCCCTGCGTGCGCGCCGCGTTGCCCACAACCTGTTGCGCGACAGCGGCAGGATCCGCGGCCGGCGCGGGGTTGAACGAGCCCAGATACGTGGCCATCGCGCGAATGTCCTCGTCCGGCACCTGCGCGAGCTCGCGCACAACCTCGGCCATCGGCCCGCCCGCGACGCCGTGCCGCTGCGTGTGGCCGTTGCGCAGGTAGCGATACAACTCGTCGGCATCCCACGGCACCGCCGACTTCGATGCCAGCTGCGTGAGCGCCGGCGCCTCCCAGCCATCGACCATCGCGCCCGACAGGAAGGCACTGCCGCCCTGCTCCGCGCCCAGCGCATTGCGCGGGGTATGACAGGCGCCGCAATGCCCCAGGCCGTTGACCAGATAGGCACCACGATTCCACTCCGCGCTCTGCGTGGCCACGGGCTGCATCGGCGCCGGGTCATGGAAGAGCGCGTTCCAGCCGGCCATCAGCGGGCGAATGCTGAATGGAAACTTGAGCTCGGACTTCGGCGTTTCCGCCCGCACGGCGGGCAGCGACATGAAGTACGCATACAGCGCCTGCAGATCGTCGTCGCTGGTCTTCGCGAAAGCGGTGTAGGGGAATGCGGGATACAGATAGTGCCCGTCGCGCGAGACGCCCTCGCGCATCGCACGCTGGAAAGCGCTGAAGGACCAGCGGCCCAGGCCCGTCTCGGCATCCGGCGTGAGGTTCGTGGTGTAGAGCGTGCCGAAGGGTGTGTCCATGGCGCGCCCCCCCGCGTTGGCCATGCCGCCGGGTGCCGTGTGGCACACGGCGCAATCGCCGACCGAGGCGAGCACCCAGCCACGCTCGATGGTGGCCTGGCTGTAGACCGGCGCGGTGAGCGACACCGGCGCGATGGCCGATCGCCAGCCGAGCAGGCCGGCGATGACGCCGATGCCACCGACAACCAATGCAGCACCAGTGGCCCGCAGCCCCTTGCGCCGAGGCCAGACCGCATTGCTCCTTCCGGCACCGGGGGAAGGCCCGGATGGGGGCACGACGGCATCACCATTCCCACGCAGCTCGCCTCCCCCGCCATCTCCCGGAGGAGCCGGAGGCAGCAAGCCCTTGTTCAATTCCGCGAGCACCGTCTCCGGCGTGAACGGCGGCACCCTGAAGCGCACGCCCGTCGCATCGAAGATCGCGTTCGCGATCGCCGCAGTGCCCGGCACCGACGACGACTCGCCCGCGCCCAGCGAAGGCTCGCCGGGCCGCGGCATGTGCATCACCTCGATCACCGGCACTTCGCGGAAGTTGATGATCGGGTAGCCGCCCCACTCGCGGCTGGCGACCACGCCGGAAGGCAGGACGCCAGGCAGCTGCGCACCCGTCGCCGCATCCTGCTGCTGTTGCTGCGGCGCGAATTCCACGCGCTCCTTCAGCGCGCGGCTCGTGGTCTGGATCACGTTGCCGTGTACCTGGTGCTCGACGCCCGCCGGGTTTACCAGCAACCCCGCGTCGTGCCCAACCACCACGCGGCGCACATGCACCTCGCCCGTCTTGCGGTTGACCTCGACGTCGGCCACCCACGCGGCCCACGCCGCGCCGAAGCCCGGCCACTTGCTGTGGATGTAGCGTGCGTACGCAAAGCCCTGGCCGAAGAGGATGTCGCCGCCCTCGCCGAGCCCGCCGTCGGCGTTCTCCTGCGGCCCGGTGCGCATGCGCCAGCCGGCCTTCTGCGCGGTGGCCTGCACGAGCTCGACGGCGCGCGGGTCTTCCAGGTACCGCAGCCTGAACTGCACCGGATCGACACCCGCCGCCGTCGCCAGTTCGTCGATGTAGGACTCGTGCGCGAACGAACTCGGCAGCGCCGACACGCCGCGCAGCCACGAGGCGCGCACGATCGGCGCCATGTCGTTAACCTTCACGCGCAGGTTGTCGTAGCTGTAGGGCGGGCGGGCGGTGCGGTCGCCCATCTCGAAGGCCTGCGCCACCGGCTCGATGGTGCGCGTGAGCAGCAACGCCAGCGTGGGCGCGCCGTTCGAGGGATACGAGGTTTCGAAATCGTAGGCGGCGACGTTGCCGTCGGGCATGAGGCCGCCGTCGATCTCCATGAGCTGCGCCGCGCCCTTGGGCTCCCACGCGTGTTCCTGCTCGCGCGTGAGCTGCACTCGCACCGGCGCGCCGACGGCGCGCGCGAGCAGCGCGGCATCGGCGGCCACGTCGTCGGCGCCGTTGCGGCCGTAGCAGCCCGCCGCCTCCATGCGGACCACGTCGACCTGCACGTCGTCCACGCCCATGAGCTTCGCGAGATCGGCGCGCAGCACGTGCGGGTTCTGCGAGCCGGTCCAGCAGCGCAGTTGCATGCCGCTGCCGTCGGCGGGCTGCCAGTCGGCCAGCGCGCACGAGGGGCCGATGGAGGCATGCATCTGGTAGGGCCACACGTAGGTGCGGCGCATGGGCTTCGCGGCCGATGCGATGGCGCCGTCCACGTCGCCTTCGTCGACCAGCAGACGCTGCGTCGAGGGGTTGTCGCGCAGGGCCTGGGCGAGGTCGCCCAGGTCGGGCATGCCGGGCCACGGCTTCCACTTCACGCGCAGCTCGCGAAGGGCCTGCTCGGCGTGTTCCTCGCGCTCGGCCACGATGCCGACGAAGTCGCGGATGACGACCACCGCGCGAATGCCGGGAATGTGCGCGATCGACGATTCGTCGACCGACTCCAGCGTGTTGCCGATGAACTCGCCGTGGTCCGCGCCGGCATACGGCGGGCGCACCACACGGCCGTGCAGCATGCCAGGCACCCGCATGTCGTGCACGAACACGAGCTCTCCCGCGAGCTTGGCCGGGATGTCGACGCGCGCCTGCCGCGTGCCGACCACGCGGTAGTCGGCCGGGTCCTTGGGCTTCGCCTGCGGATCGAGCCGCAGCACGGTGCGCTGGCCGGCGACGAGTTCGGCATAGCTGACGTGCCGGTCGGGCAGCTCGGCGACGCGCACCACGCCATTGCGCATCTGCAGCGCATCCGCGGCCACGCCCAAGCGCTCGGCAGCACGCGCCAGCAGCCATGCACGCGCCTGTGCCGCCGCCAGCCGCAAGGGCTGCGCATGAATCTGGATCGACGCGCTGGCGATGGTCGCGCCCTGGTTGGGCGCGCGCGCGGTGTCGCCGAGCATCACGCGCACGCAGGGCATGCCGAGGTCGAGTTCCTCGGCCACGATCTGGCCCAGTGCGGTCTGTATGCCGGTGCCCAGGTCGACGTGCCCGTTGAGCGCCGAGGCGCTGCCGTCGTCCCATACCGCAAGAAGAATCTCGTCGCCCTCGACGGGGTTGCCGGCAACGAAGGCCGGCTGTCCCTTGGCGGGCACCGGCGCGGCCGGCGTCTCGCGTACCACCAGCAGCACGCCGTCTGAGGCGAGGAATTCGGCGCGCGTGCGCGGAAGATCGGCGCGGCGCGTCATGTGGCGGGTTGCTCGCGCATGCGCACCGCCGCGCGCTGCACCGCATCAAGAATCTCGATGTGCGTGCCGCAGCGGCACAGGTTGCCCGAAAGCTCGCCGCGGATGCGCGCCTCGCTGGCCTGCGGGTCGCGCGCCAGCAGCGCAGCCGCCTGCATCACCATGCCGTTGAGGCAGTAGCCGCACTGCGCGGCCTGCGCATCCTCGAAGGCGGCCTGCACCGGATGCCAGCTGCCGCGCGAACCCAGTCCTTCGAGCGTGGTGATGGCGCGCCCCGCCACGCCGTGCGCCGGAATCACGCACGAGCGCGCGGCCACGCCATCGACGTGCACGGTGCATGCGCCGCACTGCCCCAGCCCGCAGCCGTACTTGGGACCGTTCAGCCCCAGGTCGTTGCGCAGGAGGTGCAGCAGCGTCGCCTCGCGCGGAACTCCTGCTATCGATTGCGCCCGGCCGTTGACCAGCAGGCGCAGCGGCTCAGCGCCGCAACTGGCCGTCACGGGCGTATATCTCCAGATCGACGAAGGTCGAGCCGTTGTGGTTCTTCGCGCTGTACTCGATGGGGAAGTCGCCGAAGCGCGTGCTGCCGATGCTCTCGAGGCCGGCGATGAAGCTGTCGCGCGTGGGCGCCTTGCCGGCGCGGCGCAGGCCCTCGACCATCACGCGCGCGACGATGTAGCCTTCCAACGCGGTGTAGCTGTCGATCTTCTCGCCGAACTCGGCGCGGTCGCGCTGGTAGTCGGCCACGATCGGCACCCGCAGCGCCTGCGGCGGCGGCACGATGCTGGCCGTGACCAGGCCCGCGAGCTTGCCTTCGAGCCGCTTGGCCGAGCCGGCCGCGTCGGTGATGCCGACGGAGAGCGTGTACAGCGGTGCGCCCACGGCGTTGGCGCGGTAGTCGCGCATGAACACTTCGACCATGCGCCCGGCCATGATCATCACGACCGCGCCCGGCTTCGCGTCGGCCAGGCCGGTGACGACCTGCCTGGCGTCTTCAGCTGTTATGGCCAGCGGGAAGGTCTTGAGCACCTTCACCTTGTAGTCGGCCGCCAGCTCCTCGCAGGTGGCGAGGTTCGACTTGCCGAAGGCGCTGTCCTGGTAGACCACCGCGATCGACTGGATGCCGATGGTCGAGAGGTGGCTGATGATCTTGCGCAGCTCCAGGTCGTAGCCCGCGCGCACGTGGAACAGGTAGCGGTTGACCTTGGTGCGGAACGACGTGGTGCCCACCAGCGGCGCGAACATCGGCACGCCGGCCTTCTCCGCCAGCGGCATCGCCGCCGCGAGGTTGCCGGTGGCCACGTAGCCGGTGAGCGCGAACACCTTGTCCTCGTCGATCAGCTTGGCGGTGTTGACGGCCGTCTTCGCGGGATCGTAGGCATCGTCGTAGGTGATGAGCTCGATCTTGCGGCCGTTCACGCCGCCCGACTTGTTGACGCGGTCGAAGTACAGCTTGATGCCCGCGCGGTAGTCGATGCCGAAGTCCTTCGCCGGTCCGCTGAACACGGCCGACTGGCCGATGCGGATGGTGGTGTCGCTCACACTGTTGTCCGCGCGCGCCGTGCGCAACAGGCCGGGACCGAAGGCCAGGGCGGCGCCGCCCGCGACCATGGCGCGCCTTGTGATGGAAAGTTTCATGCGTCGTGGATCCGTGTGTTGCCCGTTCTTTTCGTTCTTCTTCACGGCGGCGCGCTCAGGCGGTCTGGATGTCGGCCGACTGGATGCGCTTGACGCCCTTGGCCGTCATCTGCTTCCAGGCCGCCGCCAGCGAGCCGTTGAGGTCGATGCCGCGCGTGGCGTCCTCGATCACGTAGGCCTCGAAGCCGGCCTTGCGCGCGTCCATCGCGGTCCAGGCCACGCAGAAGTCGGTGGCCAGGCCGGTGACGAACACGGTCTTGATGCCGCGCGCCTTCAGGTAGCCGGCGAGGCCCGTGGCCGTCTTGTGGTCGGCCTCCTCGAAGGCCGAGTAGCTGTCCATGTCCTTGTGGAAGCCCTTGCGGATGACCAGCTGCGCGGTGGGCACCTTCAGGTCCTTGCCGAGCGCGGCGTCGTCGGTGCCCTGCACGCAGTGGTCGGGCCACAGCACCTGCGTGCCGTAGCTGAGCTTGGTGGTCTCGAAGGGCTTCTTGCCGCTGTAGGTGCTGGCGAAAGATGCGTGGCCCGCCGTGTGCCAGTCCTGCGTGACCACGATGTTCTCGAACGCCGGCGCGAGCGCGTTGATCACCGGGATGACTTCGTTGCCGCCCTTCACCGCGAGCGTGCCGCCGTCGAGAAAGCAGTTCTGCACGTCGACCACGATCAGCGCCGCCTTGGCGCCGGGCTTGATCTTGCCGGCCGCGAAGGCGTTGAAGCCGAGACTGCCGAGGCCGCTGGCCAGCCCGAGGCCGGCGGCGGATTTCACGAGGGTTCTGCGATGCATGGCGTGGACTCCTGGTAGGACTGGAAGGGGAACTTGAATCAGGACAAGAGAAACTTTCCAGGAACACCACGGAACCAGCTTTGCCGGGCCGTCGGTGTTGCCCCCTGCAAGGGGGTTGGCGAAGCGACACGAAGTGCGCGAAGACTGGGGGTGTGCTTCATGCTAGACACTCAGGTAAGCGCGGCGGACTTCGTCGTTGGCCGCAAGCTCGGCCATGGTGGCGTGATAGCGGATCTGCCCCTTCTCGAGCACATAGGCGCGGTCGGACACCAGCTCGGCGAAGTGCATGTTCTGCTCCGACAGCAGGATGCTCACGCCCTGCGCCTTGAGCTCCAGGATCATGTTGGCCATCTGCTCGACGATCACCGGCGCCACGCCTTCGGAAGGCTCGTCGAGCAGCACGAGATACGGGTTGCCCATCAGCGTGCGCGCCACGGTCAGCATCTGCTGCTCGCCGCCGCTCATGCGCCCGCCCGGGCGGTTGGGCATCTCGCCGAGGTTGGGGAAGAGCTTGAACAGGCGCTCGGGCGTCCACAGCGGCGCGTCGCTGCCGTCGGCCCAGCGGCGCGCGGCCTGCCGGCCGACCTCGAGGTTCTCCATCACCGTGAGATCGGTGAACACGCGCCGGTCTTCGGGCACGAAGCCCAGGCCCAGGCGCGCCGCATGATGCGGCTCGCTCTTCGAGATGTCGTGACCCAGGAAGCGCACCGCGCCGCGGCGCTTGGTGAGCATGCCGATCAGCGCCTTGAGCGTGGTCGACTTGCCCGCGCCGTTGCGGCCCATGAGCGCGACCACTTCGCCGCGACGCACTTCGAGATCGACGTCGTAGAGGATCTGCGCGGCGCCGTACCAGGCGCACAGTGCCTTGGCCTGCAGGAGAGGTTCATGCGTGCTCATACTGCTTCTCCAATGGCTGCGGCCTTCTCGGCGATCTTCTTCTCGAATGTCTTGCCGGTGCCGAAGTACACCTCCTGCACCTTGGGATGGTCGCGGATCTCGAGCGGCTTGCCCTGGGCGATGAGGCGCCCGCGCGCCAGCACGATCATGCGGTCGGCGTACGCGAACACCACGTCCATGCTGTGCTCGGTGAAGAGCACGGCCATGCCGCGCTGGATGACGAGTTCCTTGGTCAGCGCCATGAGCGAGTTGCGCTCCTTGGGCGCCATGCCGGCGGTGGGCTCGTCCATCAGCAGCAGCTTGGGCGAGTTGGCCATTGCGATGGCGAGCTCGACGCGCTTCACGTCGCCGTAGGCCAGCACACTGCAGGGCCGGTCGGCCTGCGACTTCATGCCGACCTGGTCGAGCAGCGCCAGAGCCTCCTCGCGCTTGTGGTCGGCGGCACGGCGCCATGTGGAAAAGAGCTTGCGGTCGTGCGACAGCAGCGCCATCTGCACGTTCTCGACCACGGTGAGCGAGGCGAAGGTCTCGGCGATCTGGAAGGTGCGGCCCACGCCCATGCGCCAGATCTCGCGCGGCTTGCGGCCCACGAGTTCCTGGCCATCGAGCGTGATGGAGCCCTGGTCGGCCTTCAACTGGCCGTTGACCATGTTGAAGGTGGTCGACTTGCCGGCGCCGTTGGGCCCGATGAGCGCGAGCAGCTCGCCGGGCGGCAGCTCGAAGCTGATGCCGTCCACGGCCTTCACGCCGCCGAAGGACTTGCCGAGGTTCTCGACCTTGAGGAGCGTGTTGCTCATGCCTTCACCTCCTCGAGCTTGGCCTTGGCTCCGGTCTTTTCGGCTTCACCTTCCTTCGGCGCGCGCCAGCGGTCCGCAAGCTGCTTGATGGAGCCCGCGATGCCCTGCGGGAACAGCAGCACCAGGATCAGGATGATGGCGCCGAGCATTGCGCGCCAGTAGTCTGTGTTGCGCGCCACGGTGTCGTGCAGCCAGGTGAAGGTGACGGCACCGACCACCGGGCCCGCGAGCGTCTGGATGCCGCCGAGCAGCACCATCACGAGGCCGTCGACCGACTTGCCCACCGACAGCGTCTCCGGTGAGATGCTGCCCTTGGAGAAGGCGAAGAGCGCACCCGCCAGGCCCGCCACGGTGCCCGCGATGATGAACGCCACCCACTGCATGCGCTTGACGTCGATGCCGATGGCGTCGGCGCGCAGCACCGAGTCGCGACCCGCGCGCATCGCGTAGCCGAAGGGCGAGAACAGCACGCGCCGCAGCCACCACACGCCGAGGCCCACGAGCACCAGTGTGAGCCAGTAGTAGGCCTGCTTGTCGGAAAGCCACTCGGAAGGCCACACGCCGGTCAGGCCGTTGCTGCCGCCGGTGAAGCTGTCCCACTGGTAGGTGATGGCCCAGGTGATCTGCGCGAAGGCGAGCGTGAGCATCGCCAGGTACACACCCGAAAGCCGCACCGCGAACCAGCCGTAGACGAAGGCGCCGAGCGCCGCCACCAGCGGCGCGACGATCAGCGCGAGTTCCATCGGCAGGTGCAGCGCGCGCACCAGCAGCGCCGCACCGTAGGCGCCGAGGCCGAAGTACGCCGCATGGCCGAAGGAATGCATGCCGGCCGGCCCCATGATGAAGTGCAGGCTGGTGGCGAAGAGGGCCGCGATCATCAGGTCGATCATCAGCACCGTGGTGTAGGGCGAGTTCACCGTCAGGAACGGCAGCACCGCCAGCACCAGCGCGAAGACTGCGGCCGCCACCACATAGGCCCTGCCCGGGCGGCGCAGCGGCTCTTCCTGCATGCCCACGTAGCGGCTGGGTGCCTGCGGACGGCCGAACAGGCCCCAGGGGCGCCACACCAGCACGATGGCCATCACGAGGAAATCGACCATCAGCGTGAGCTTGGAGAACGAGACGTCAATGCCGAAGATCTGCACCACGCCGAGCCAGATGCACACCGCCTTGATCTCGGCGATGAGCAGCGCGGCCATGTAGGCGCCGGGCAGCGAGCCCATGCCACCCACCACCACGACCACGAAGGCGGCGCCGATGGTGTTCAGGTCCATCTCCAGCGTGGCGGGTTCGCGCGGCAACTGCAGCGCGCCGCCGAGGCCCGCGAGCAACGCGCCGAGCGCGAACACTGCCGTGAAGAGCCAGGCCTGGTTGACGCCCAGCGCACTGACCATCTCGCGGTCCTGCGTGGCGGCGCGCACCAGCGTGCCGAAGCGCGTGCGGGTGAGCAGCAGCCACACGAGGCCCAGCACCACCGGGCCGATGACGATCAGGAACAGGTCATAGGAAGGAAACTGCCGCCCGAGGATCTCGACCGAGCCCTTGAGGCCGGGCGCGCGCGGACCGAGCAGTTCGTCGGGGCCCCAGAGCCACAGCACCGCATCCTTGATGACGAGCACCAGCGCGAACGTGGCCAGCAGTTGGAACAGCTCCGGCGCCTTGTAGATGCGGCGCAGCAGCAGCACCTCGATCAGCGCACCGAGCACGCCGACCGCCAGCGCGGCGATCAGCAGCGCAGGCCAGAAGCCCAGGCTCGAGCCCAGCTTGTCGACGAGAGTGTACGCGAGGTAGATGCCCACCATGAAGAACGATCCATGGGCGAAGTTGACGATGCGTGTCACGCCGAAGATCAACGAGAGACCGGCCGCCACGAAGAAGAGCGAGGACGCGCCGGCCAATCCGTTGAGCAACTGAACAACAAAACCTGAAAAACTCATCAAGGATCCTTTGCTCGCCCCCAGGCTTGCCCACTTCGTGTGGCCGCCCACCCCCTACCGGGGGCAATACCTGCGGCCCGGCGAAGCCGGTTCCGCGGTATTCCTGGAATGGTCCGCTTTGGTATAGGTGTCAGGGGTTGGCTTGCGCTCAGTCTGCCGGGCGCATCTTCTTCACTTCGTCATCCGACGGCTGGAACTTCGCGCCGTCGAGGTAGACGTAGTCGACCATCACGCCCTTGCCGCCGTCGTTCTTGGTCTTGCCCACGTACGCGCCCATGGTGGACTGGTTGTCCTGCGCGCGGTAGCTGATCTTGCCGAAGGGCGTGTCGACCTGCAGGCCCTTGAAGGCGGCCACGAGCTTCTCGGTGTCGGTGCCGCCGGCCTTCTTGATGCCGGCCGCGATCGAGTGGATGGCGCTGTAGCCGACCACCGAGCCCAGGCGCGGATAGTCCTTGAACTTGGCCTGGTAGGCATCGAGGAAGGCCTTGTGCTCGGGCGTCTTTACGCCGCTCCACGGGTAGCCGGTGACGATCCAGCCGTTGGGCGCCTCGTCCTTCAGCGGGTCGAGGTACTCGGGCTCGCCGGTCAGCACGCTCACCACCTCGCGGTCCTTGAAGAGGCCGCGCGTGTTGCCTTCGCGCACGAACTTGGAGAGGTCGGCGCCGAAGAGCACGTTGAAGATGGCATCGGGCTTGGCATCGGCCAGGGCCTGCACCACGCTGCCCGAGTCGACCTTGCCCAGCGGCGGCGCCTGCTCGGCGACGAACTCGACATCGGGCTGCGCGGCCTTCAGCAGCGTCTTGAAGGTGGCGACCGACGACTGGCCATATTCGTAGTTGGGATACACGAGCGCCCAGCGCTTCTTCTTGAGCTTGGCGGCCTCGGGCACCAGCATCGCGACCTGCATGTAGGTCGAGGGACGCAGGCGGTAGGTGTACTTGTTGCCGTTGCTCCAGACGATCTTGTCGG
>Ga0102594_1000603_pt1 | contig 31378 bp, 27 predicted proteins | sample AraplaCol_mLB_r2_2_FD_76863 | JGI IMG/M metagenome (GOLD analysis project Ga0102594, IMG submission 76863) | Arabidopsis root microbial communities from North Carolina, USA - plate scrape MF_Col_mLB_r2 (SPADES assembly) (version 2) | ecosystem: Host-associated > Plants > Roots > Endosphere...
CCACGATGTTACTCGCTAGTACCTGAAACTAGTGCGTCTACCAATTCCGCCATCTGGGCCCACGTAGTTGCAGAAGCAACTGCGTTTTGAATTTCAGGAAAGAAGGAGATCATATCAAAAATAACGTTACTTCCAGCGGCCTGCTGGATGAAATCGAAGGAACTGTCCAAGGACATCGCGACGGGCACGGCTTCGTGCAGCGCGACGACGGCGAGGCGGACATCTATCTGCCCCCGAATGAAATGCGAGCGGTGCTGCACAAGGACCGCGTCAAGGCGCGCATCGTGCGCCAGGACCGCCGCGGACGCCCTGAAGGGCGCGTGGTGGAGATCGTCGAGCGCCCCGAGCAGCCCATCATCGGCCGCCTGTTGCACGAAGGCGGCATCTGGCTCGTCGCACCGGAAGACAAGCGCTACGGCCAAGACGTCCTGATTCCCAAGGGAGCGACCGGTCCCGCGAAGGTGGGGCAGGTCGTCGTCGTGCAGCTCACCGAGCCGCCGGCCCTGTTCGGCCAGCCCGTCGGTCGTGTGAAGGAGGTGCTGGGCGAGATCGACGACCCCGGCATGGAGATCGAGATCGCCGTGCGCAAGTACGGCGTGCCGCACGAGTTTTCCGCGGAGTGCCTGGCAGCGGCCAAGGCACTGCCCGAGAAGGTCCGTCCCGCGGACAAGAAGGGCCGCGTCGACCTCACCGACATCCCGCTCGTCACCATCGACGGCGAAGACGCCCGCGACTTCGACGACGCCGTCTACTGCGAGCCCGCGAAGGTAGGCCGTGGCAAGGGCTGGCGCCTGCTGGTGGCCATTGCGGACGTCAGCGCCTATGTGCAGACCGGCTCGCCCATCGACATCGACGCCTACGACCGCGCCACCAGCGTCTACTTTCCGCGCCGCGTCATTCCGATGCTGCCGGAGAAGCTTTCGAACGGCCTGTGCTCGCTCAATCCAGAGGTCGAGCGCCTGTGCATGGTGTGCGACATGCTGGTCGCCGCCGACGGCGAGATCTACGCCTACCAGTTCTATCCGGCCGTGATGTTCAGCCACGCGCGCTTCACGTACACCGAGGTGGCCGCCATCCTGGGCAACACGCGCGGTCCCGAGGCTGCGAAGCGCAAGGACCGTGTCAAGGACCTGCTGAACCTTGCAGACGTCTATAAGGCGCTGCTCAAGCAGCGCGGCAAGCGCGGCGCCGTCGATTTCGAGACTACCGAGACCCAAATCATCTGCGACGAGGCCGGCCGCATCGAGAAGATCGTGCCGCGCACGCGCAACGAGGCGCACCGCCTGATCGAGGAGGCGATGCTCGCCGCCAATGTCTGCAGCGCCGACTTCATCGCCGAAGGCAAGCACCCGGGCCTGTATCGCGTGCACGAAGGCCCGACGCCCGAGAAGAAGGAGATCCTTCGCGGCTACCTGAAGGCGATGGGCGTGGGCCTGAGCATCACCGACGACCCCCGGCCGGGCGAGCTCCAGGCGATCGCCGAGGCCACCAAGGACCGCCCCGACGCGCAGCAGATCCACACCATGCTGCTGCGCTCGATGCAGCAGGCGATCTACACGCCGATCAACAGCGGCCACTTCGGCCTGGCCTACGAGGCCTACACGCACTTCACCAGCCCGATCCGGCGCTATCCGGACCTGCTGGTGCATCGCGTGATCAAGGCGATCCTCGGCAATACGCGCTACCAGCTGCCGATGCTGCCGACCCCCGGCGAGGCGCATGCCAAGCTGGCCAAGCGGCTCGCATCACGCGTGAAGGCGCCCACCGCCAAGCCGCAGAAAGCCACCGTCGCACCCAGCAAGGAAGTGCTCGCATGGGAGGCCGCGGGCCTGCACTGCAGCGCCAACGAGCGCCGTGCCGACGAGGCCAGCCGCGACGTCGAGGCCTGGCTCAAGTGCAAGTACATGCGCGAGCATCTCGGCGAGGAATACGGCGGCGTGGTCACGGCGGCCACCACCTTCGGTATCTTCGTCACGCTCGATGCGATGTACGTCGAGGGCCTGGTGCACATCACCGAGCTCGGCGGCGAGTACTTCAAGTTCGACGAGATGCGCCAGGAACTGCGCGGCGAGCGCACCGGCATCCGCTATGCCATCGGCACGCGGGTGCGGGTGCAGGTGAGCCGCGTCGACCTGGACGGCCGCAAGATCGACTTCCGCCTCGTGCGCGAAGGCGAAGAGCTGACGACGCGGGCCATGAAGGACAAGGGGGCGGCATCATCGGGCGTGCCCTTGAAGGCCTCGGCCAAGCGCAGCACGCGCAACAAGGCGGAAGCCGGCAAGGCCGAGCCGCGCGGCGATCGGCCGACTTCGGCCACGGCCGGGGCGCAGTCGGCGATGCAGGCCTTCAAGTCGGCGGTGAAGAAAGCCGCCAGCAAGATGAAGGGCAAGGGGCGCAAGCCGCGCCGTTGACCTGGCCTCGCACAACCGAACGAACCATCGACAAACCGAAAAGAAAGAGACAGACAGCATGAGCGCTGAAGACAACAAGGGCCGCATCGCCATCGTCACGGGTGCGGGCTCCGGCATCGGCCGCGCAGCCGCGCTGGCGCTGCTGGGCGACGGCTGGAGCGTCGCTCTGGCGGGCCGCCGCCTGGAGCCGCTGGAGCAGGTGGCGGAAGAATCGGGCGCCGGCGCGCGCGCCTTCTCGGTGCCGACCGACGTGTCGAACGCGGCCTCGGTGCAGGCCCTGTTCGCCGCCACCGTCGAGCGCTTCGGCCGCGTTGACCTGCTGTTCAACAACGCCGGCGTGGGCAACCCGCCGGGCCCGTTCGAGGACTGGACGCCCGAGCAGTGGCAGGGCGTGGTCGACATCAACCTGACCGGCATGTTCTTCTGCATCCAGCAGGCTTTCCGCACGATGAAGGCGCAGACGCCGATGGGCGGGCGCATCATCAACAACGGCTCCATCTCGGCCACGGCACCGCGTCCGAACTCGGCCGCCTACACGGCGACCAAGCATGCGGTCGAGGGGCTCACCAAGACCGCTTCGCTCGATGGCCGCAAGTACGACATCGCCGTGGGGCAGGTGGACGTGGGCAACGCCATGACCGAGCTGGCGGCGCGCATGGCCAAGGGCGTACCGCAAGCCAACGGCGAACTCGCCATCGAGCCGCTGATCGACGTGAAGATCGTCGGCCAGTCGGTGCTCTACATGGCGAACCTGCCGCTGGAAGCCAACGTGCTGTTCCACACCATCATGGCGACGAAGATGCCCTTCGTCGGCCGCGGCTAGTGTCTTTCAGTCGGTTGCGCGGCGGGCCAGAGCGCCAGCCGTGAGCGGGGCTGCGTCGGCCGGCCATGTGTCGGCGACGTGGCCATGCAGCCAGACGGATTTGCGGGCCGCTTCGAAGGCGGGTCGGCCCGCCGCCAGTGCCGCGCCGATCATTCCGGCCAGCACGTCGCCTGTGCCCGCGCTTGCCAGGCGGGCGTTGCCGCTCAGGTTGATGACGGGCAGGGTATCGGCAGCGCCGGCGACGACGGTGCCCGAGCCCTTGAGCACCGCCACCACGTTGAAGCGCGCGGAGAGTTCGCGCGCGGCGGCCAGCCTGTCGGCCTGGACTTCGCCGACCGTGCAGTTCAGCAGGCGCGCCGCTTCCAGCGGATGCGGCGTGATTACCGTGGGCGATTCGTCTTCTCCGCGCGATGACAGCTGCGTTTGCAGTACGCCATCGGCCGCGATCGCATTGAGCGCATCGGCATCGAGCACCAGGGCGGCCGCCGTCGAGAGCACGCGCGGCAGCAGTTCGCGCACGGCTTCTCCTCCGCCGCAGCCACAGACGGCCGTCATGCTGGAAAGATCGAGCGTCCGTGCGTCGCGCAGCATCAGTTCGGGCTGCGCGGTATCGACGCGCGCCGCGCTCGGATCGAGCAGCCCGACGAACACGCGGCCCGCGCCCCCGTGAAGCGCCGCCGAACCGGCCAGCAACGCCGCGCCTGCCATGCCGGAAGCGCCCCCGATCACCGCGACGTCGCCATAGCTGCCCTTGTGCGAGGCGTGGTTGCGAGGCTGTGTTTCGGGCGCTCCGGCGATGCGTGCCACGGGCTGGTCCCTGAAGGCGCCGCAACCCAGGTCGTCGAACCAGACCGTGCCCGCCGCATCGCGGCCTTGCGCCGTGAACAGGCCGGGCTTCAGCGTAAGGAAGGTGATACAGCTGCGGGCGGCTGCCCGTGCATGAGCGGCGCCCTGAGGCAGCGTGCCGGTATCCGCATTCAGCCCGGAGGGCACGTCGACGCACAGCACGGGTTGGCCGCTGGCGTGCATCTGCTCGAGCCAATCGGACATCTTGCCGTCGGGCGGACGCGTCGAGCCGATGCCGAGCAATGCGTCGATCGCCAGTTCGTAGGCCGAAGGCGGCGTCGCGGCAAAGGTGACGCCTGCGTCGCGGGCCCGCTGCAGCGATGCCTTGGCGTCGGGTGGCAGCCTGCCTTCGTCGCCGAGGAAGGTGACGACCGGGAAGAAGCCCCGGTGCCGCAGTTGGGCGGCAGCCTCGAAGCCGTCGCCACCGTTGTTGCCCGGGCCGCAGGCCACCCAGATCGTGCGCGCGTGCGGCGCGATCGCCATCGCGAGCCGCGCCACCGCGAGGCCCGCGCGCTGCATCAGCGTGTGGGCGGGCAGGGCGGCCGACGCTGCGTGTTCGATGCGGCGCGTGGCGGCGATATCGAATAGATCGGCAGCGGTGGCGGAGGTGATGCGTCGCATCGGCGCATTGTGCCGCTGGCCTGCCTGGCGGCTTGCCTGCCTATGATCCCGGGATGAATTTCAAGGGCGTCGGTTGGGTGCTTGTCCTGCTCGTCGCGGCGCTGGTGGCGTTCCTTGCCGCCACGCTGGCGTGGATCGCCGGGCTCGCATGGGTCCTGGGCCTGCTGTGCCTCGTATGGGGCGTTTTCCTGCTGGCCGATTTCAGGCGGTGGATTCCGCTGCGGGACGTGGCCTGGGCGGCCAATGTCGGCTTCGGCATCAGCGTTGTGCGCTGGTTCGACCTGCCGGCCGAGGCGACTTCAGGCCTGGAACGCCTGGCACTGCTGGGCGGCACCGGTTTGTGCCTGGTCTTCTTCGCGTTGATCTGCCCCGGATTGCTGGGCTGGGTGGCCGGCAGATTCCGGCCGCCTCCGGAGCCGGAGCTTCCCGTCGAAAAGCCGGCAAGTCCCGAGGCCTTGCGTCGCTGGGGTCCTAGAGACTGAGCCGCTCGACCCCGAGCCCTTCGAGGTCGATTCCCGGTTCACGCCCGCCGATCAGGTCGCCCAGCACCCGCGCGCTGCCGCACGACAGCGCCCAGCCACTCGATCCATGGCCCAGGTTGAGCCACACGCCGGGAATGCCGCTGGCACCCAGCACCGGCGGACCGTCGGGCAGCATCGGCCGGGCGCCTTTCCATTGCTGGATGCCGGACTGCAGCGTCGCAGCACCCGGGAACCAGTCGTGAAGCACCTTGTAGAGCGTCTGCACAGCGGCGGGATTCATCGTGTCCAGCGAGCCGCCGATCTCGGCGCTGCCGGCCACGCGCACGCGCTGGCCCAGCCGGGAGATGGCGACCTTGAAGCGCTCGTCCATCACCGCGCTGCGCGGCGCATTGAGTGGCTCGCGGATCGGCGCGCTCACCGAATGGCCGTAGACCGGCGCCATCGGAATGCGCAGGCCCAGGGGGCGCAGCAGCGCGGCCGATTGCAGTCCGGCGCAGACCACCACGGCGTCGTAGCGGACCGGGTCGGAGCCGCTCGCCAGCGACAGCGAGGTGGGCGCTGCGCGGCTCAGCGGGGCGATGTCGCAGTTGAAATGGAACTGGGCACCGAACGACTCGGCCTCCCACTTGAGCAGCAGCGCGAACTGGCGGCAGTTGGCCACCTCGTCCTCGGGCAGGTGGATGGCGCCCACGAGCGGGGTGTCGGGATTCAGGGCGGGCTCGATCAGCCGGGCTTCGTCGGCGTCGATTTCCTTGAAGACGCTGCCGGCGGCGCGCAGCACGTCCAGGCCGGGCTGCACCAGCTTCTTGTCGCGCTTGGAGCGCAGCAGCACCATGTAGCCGTCGCTGCGTTCGTAGCTGAGTTCTCGCGCCTCGGTCACCTCGTGCAGCCGGTTGCGGCTGTAGAAGGCCAGGCGCTGCATGCGCGCGCGGTTGGCCAGGTAGGTTTCGAGCTTGCAGGCCTTCTGCCAGCGGGAGAGCCAGCCGAGGTCGCGCGAACCCAGGGGCCAGCGCAGCTTGATGGCGCCGTGCGAGGACAGCAATGAGCGCAGCACCTTGCCGCGCATGCCGGGGCCGGCCCATGGCGTGACGTATCCGGGAGCGACCACGCCGGCGTTGGCGAAGCTGGCTTCCTCGGCGGCGGCGCCGCGGCGCTCGAACACGGTCACTTCATGGCCGTCGGAAACCAGTTCCCAGGCGGTGGTGACGCCGATGATGCCGGCGCCCACGATCGCGATTTTCATTGAGTGTTCAGATAAGAGTGGCTGGCGCCCGCAGAGGCGGACGCGACGGCCTTTATTCTTGCAGCGCGCGCTCGGTCTGGAGCGCCACCGCGAGGATGGCGTCGTCGTGCAGCGCGGCGTGCCACAGCATCAGGCCGACCGGCAGTTCGCCGGGGGCGTGGCAGGGCAGCGAGATGGCGCAGCCGTCGAGCATGTTGACGATCGACGGATTGCGCAGCAGAAGGGCGTTGACGCGGAAGAACTCCTCGTCGCGCTCGGCGCCCGGCGCCACGCTGGCGATGGGCGGCGCGGTGATCGGCACGGTCGGCGACAGCACTGCGTCGAACGGCGCGAGCGCGGCTTCGACGCGGGCGATCCAGTCGCGCCGGGCATTGATCAGGTCGATGTATTCATGCGCCTTCATGGCGGCGCCGCGCAGGATGCGCTGGGCCACACGGGGGTCGTAGCCCGCGCCGCTGCGCTCCAGCAGCAGCCGGTGCCAGGCGTACGACTCGGCGGCCGAGAAACCGCCGGTGGCGTTGATGCCTGCCAGTTCGGCGAGCTCGGGCAGCTCGATTTCCACGATGCGGGCGCCGGCGGCGCGAAGCGTCTTCAGCGAGCGCTCGAAGGCGGCGGCCACCGGGGCTTCGATGCCGTCGAAGAACACGTTCTTCACCACCGCCAGCCTGTAGGCGGCAAGCGGTGCGTTGCCAGCCGTCACCCGGCGCGCGGCGAGGATCTCGTGCGCGGTGATGGCGTCGCGCACCGAGCGCGTCATGGCGCAGACGGTGTCCAGGGTGGTCGAGAGCGGCAGCGCGCCGGCCGTGGGCGTCAGCCGGGCCGTGTTCTTGAAGCCGACGATGCCGTTCAGGGCTGCCGGGATGCGGATCGAGCCCCCGGTGTCGGAGCCCAGGCCGATGAATGCGGCCCCGCTGGCCACCGAGATCGCCGCGCCGGACGACGAGCCGCCCGGAATGCGCGGCACGGCGGAGTCGCTCGCATTGGCCGGCGTGCCGTGGTGCGGATTGACGCCGACGCCCGAGAAGGCGAATTCCGTCATGTTGGTGCGGCCGGTCAGCACGCCACCTGCCGCGCGCAGCCGGGCCACGGCCGGCGAATCGGCCTTGGCGGGCGGGGCGTGACCCAGAACGGCGGAGCCGGCAGGCGTCGGCTGGCCCTCGATGTCGAACAGGTCTTTGACGGTGAAGGCGAGGCCTGCAAGCCGGCTGCCCGGATCCGACGCGGCCGCCGCCTGGCGGGCCTCGTCGAACATGGTGCGGGTGAATGCGCGGGCGCAGGCCGGCGACTGGGCGATGCCGATAGCACGCTCCATTTCGGTGCGTGCGTCGGTGCCACCTGCCAGAAGGTCGAGACGGGTGGCGTGAAGGTCGTTCATGGGGAGGCTGCAGGGGCCGTCATGGCAACGGCTGGGTTCAGAGGAGGGGGCGGCGGCCGTGCTATACTCTTTGGGTTTCGCTGGTCGGGCAACGGGTTTCGTTGCATCCCAGCCAGACACATCCGCAAACCGGCCCAATCAAGGTGTTGCGACTCGATCCAAAGAGCGCAAAACGGGCTGGATTTTAGACCCAACCTTTGGAGTAATTTCAATGTCTACCACCATGCGCGAAATGCTGGAAGCAGGTGTCCATTTCGGTCACCAAACCCGCTTCTGGAATCCCAAGATGGCTCCGTACATCTTCGGCCATCGCAACAAGATCCACATCATCAACCTGGAAAAGTCGCTCCCGATGTTCCAGGAGGCGATGAAGTACGCCAAGCAGCTCACCGCCAACCGCGGCACGATCCTGATGGTCGGCACGAAGCGCCAGGCCCGTGAGATCGTGGCGGCTGAAGCCCGCCGCGCCGGCGTGCCCTTCGTCGACACCCGTTGGCTCGGCGGCATGCTGACCAACTTCAAGACGGTCAAGACCTCGATCAAGCGCCTGAAGGACATGAAGGCCCAGCAGGAAGCCGGCCTCGACAACCTGAGCAAGAAAGAGCAGCTCACGTTCACGCGTGAAATCGAGAAGCTCGAGAAGGACATCGGCGGCATCCAGGACATGACCGCTCTGCCCGACGCCATCTTCGTGATCGACGTGGGCTTCCACAAGATCGCCGTGGCCGAAGCCAAGAAGCTGGGCATTCCGCTGATCGGCGTGGTGGACTCCAACCACTCGCCCGAAGGCATCGACTACGTGATCCCCGGCAACGACGACTCGTCGAAGGCCGTCACGCTGTATGCCCGCGGTATCGCCGACGCGATCATCGAGGGCCGCAACAGCGCCACCGGCGACGTGGTCAAGGCCATCGCCGAAGGCAATGACGAATTCGTCGAAGTCGAAGAGGGCGCCTCGGCCTGATTGGCGCGCCCGCGAGCCTGAAGAAGGGGCTTTTGTGCCCCTTTTTTTTAACCTGATTTTTGAATTCACGGAGATACAAAATGGCTGCAATCACCGCAAGCATGGTCGGCGAGCTGCGCGCGAAGACCGACGCGCCGATGATGGAATGCAAGAAGGCCCTGACCGAGGCCGATGGCAACATGGAAAAGGCCGAAGAGCTGCTGCGCATCAAGCTCGGCAACAAGGCTGGCAAGGCATCGAGCCGCATCACCGCCGAAGGCGTGGTGGCCGCGTACGTTGCCGGTGATGCCGGCGCCATGATCGAAGTCAACTGCGAAACCGACTTCGTCTCGAAGAACGACAGCTTCCTGGCCCTGGTCAATGCCGCCGCCAAGCTCATCGCCGAGAAGAATCCCGCCGACATCGCCGCGCTGGGTGCCCTGGCCTACGAGCAGGACGGCTTCGGCCCCACGCTCGAGGACGTGCGCAAGGGCCTGATCGGCAAGATCGGCGAGAACATGACCTTTCGCCGCTTCAAGCGCTTCGCCGGCAACGGAAAGCTGGCCTCGTACCTGCACGGCACGCGCATCGGCGTGATGGTCGAGTTCGAAGGCGACGACACCGCCGCCAAGGACGTCGCGATGCACATCGCCGCCATGAAGCCCGTGTCGGTCGCCGCTTCGGACGTGCCCGCCGAGCTGATCGAGAAAGAGCGTGCCGTGGCTGCCGGCAAGGCGGAAGAAGACCGCAAGACGGCCGAAGCCGAAGGCAAGAAGCCGCAGCCGGCCGACATCGTCGCCAAGCGCATCGAAGGCGGCGTGCAGAAGTTCCTCAAGGAAGTCTCGCTGCACAACCAGCCGTTCGTGAAGAACGACAAGCAGACCGTCGAGCAGATGCTCAAGGCCGTCAACACCACGATCAAGGGCTTCACCCTGTACGTGGTCGGCGAAGGCATTGAGAAGAAAGTTGACGACTTCGCCGCAGAAGTCGCTGCACAAGTCGCCGCAGCCAAGGCTGCCGCTTAAGCCTTTACGGCTCCAACGACGGTGCGTTCGCGCGCACCGTCGTTTTTTCATCGCCACGTTTTACACTCGTCCCGACCCAACCAAAGGAAATTGCCCATGTCTGATGCCCGCCCAGCCCACAAGCGAATCTTGTTGAAGCTGTCGGGAGAGGCATTGATGGGTGACGATGCCTTCGGCATCAACCGCGCGACCATCGTGCGCATGGTGCAGGAGGTGGCCGAGGTCGTGAACATGGGCGTCCAGGTGGCGGTCGTGATCGGCGGCGGCAACATCTTCCGCGGCGTCGCGGGCGGCTCGGTCGGTATGGACCGCGCCACCGCCGACTACATGGGCATGCTGGCCACGGTCATGAATTCGCTGGCCCTGGCCGATGCGATGGACAAGCAGGGCCTGGTGGCCCGCGTGATGTCCGCCATCGCCATCGAGCAGGTGGTCGAGCCCTATGTTCGCCCCAAGGCCCTGCAGTACCTCGAAGAGGGCAAGGTCGTGGTGTTCGCGGCCGGCACGGGCAATCCGTTCTTCACCACCGATACGGCCGCCGCGCTGCGCGGTGCCGAGATCGGCGCCGAGCTGGTGCTCAAGGCGACCAAGGTCGACGGCGTCTATACCGCCGACCCCAAGACCAATCCCGACGCAACGCGCTACGCCACGCTGACCTTCGACGAGGCGATCGCGCAGAACCTCGGCATCATGGACGCCACGGCCTTCGCGCTGTGCCGCGACCAGAAACTGCCGATCAAGGTGTTCTCGATCTTCAAGAACGGCGCGCTCAAGCGCGTCGTCATGGGAGAGGACGAAGGCACGCTGGTGCATGCCTAGGAGTATTTGAGATGACCATTGCAGACATCCGCAGCACGACTGACGCGAAGATGAACCAGTCGATCGCGGCATTCCAGAACAACCTCACCAAGATCCGCACGGGCCGTGCTAACTCGGCGCTGCTCGATGCGGTCCACGTCGAGTACTACGGCTCGCAGGTGCCGCTGAGCCAGGTGGCCAACGTGTCGGTGCTCGACTCGCGCACCCTGAGCGTGCAGCCCTGGGAAAAGGGCATGGGCGCGAAGATCGAGAAGGCCATCCGCGAAAGCGACCTGGGCCTGAACCCCGCCTCGATGGGCGACCTGATCCGCGTGCCGCTGCCCGCCATGAGCGAAGAACGCCGCAAGGAAATGACCAAGCTGGTCCGCAACGAAGGCGAGAGCGCCAAGATCGCCACGCGCAACCTGCGCCGCGACGCGAACGAAGCGGTCAAGAAGCTGGTCAAGGAAAAGCTGGCGTCGGAAGACGACCAGAAGCGCGCCGAGGCCGAGATCCAGAAGGTCACCGACCGCCACATCGCGGAAATCGACCGCCTGGTCGCGGCCAAGGAAGCGGAGATCATGGCCGTTTGAGGCCTGCCATGGCCTCTTCAGCGCCGCGCATTCCCCACCACGTTGCCATCGTCATGGACGGCAACGGCCGCTGGGCGACGCGGCGCTTCCTGCCCCGCATCGCGGGGCACAAGCAGGGCGTCGAATCGCTGCGCCGCTGCGTCAAGGCCTGCGTCGAGCGCGGCGTGGCCGTGCTCACCGTGTTCGCGTTCTCGTCCGAGAACTGGAATCGTCCCGTCGAGGAGGTTTCCGGGCTCATGGAGCTGATGGTCGGTGCGCTCGCCCGTGAGGTGCCCAAGCTCAGCGCCGATGGCGTGCGACTGCATTTCGTCGGCGAACGCGCGGGCCTGTCGCCCAAGATGGTGAATGGCCTGCTCGACGCCGAGGCCGCCACCGCGCACAACACCCGGCTGATGCTCAACGTCTGCTTCAACTACGGCGGTCGCTGGGACATCGCGCAAGCCGCCGCAAGGCTCGCGGCGCAGGGCGAGGCGATCACCGAACTCAGCCTCGATCGCGCCATGGCGCTGGCCCACGTGCCCGATCCCGACCTGTTCATCCGCACCGGCGGCGAGCAGCGTCTGTCCAATTTCCTGCTCTGGCAGAGTGCCTACGCCGAGCTTTTCTTCAGCGACAAGCTGTGGCCCGAATTCGACGAGGCAGCGCTGGACGAGGCCATTGCCGCGTTCCAGGGCCGCGAGCGGCGTTTCGGCCAGACCTCGGCGCAAGTCTCATCCACCGCCGCGGCCTGAAGGCGCGGGAACCCTTTCCGCATGCTCAAGCAACGCATCATCACGGCGATCGTGCTCCTCGCGATCCTGCTGCCGGCGCTGTTCTACCCCAGCTACGTTCCCTTCGGCTGCGTCATGCTGGTGCTCATCGGGGCCGCAGCCTGGGAATGGGGGCGCCTGAACGGCTACGGCCAGGGCGTGTCGCTGTTCCTCGGTGCCGAGACGATCGCGCTGTGCGCACTGTCCTGGTGGCTCGGACTGCTGGAGCAGCCGCTGGTCCTGATGTGGACCCTTGCCAGCGCGGCCTGGGTGCTGGGCGGCGCTGCGCTGCTGCGCGTTGCCGTGCCGGGCTGGCCGCGCATTCCGCGCGGGCTGCGGCTGGTCGGCGGCCTGCTGGCGCTCTGGGTCGCGTGGCTTGCTGCGGTGCAGGCGCGGATGATCGGCATCAACTTCCTGTTGTCGATCCTCGTGCTGGTGTGGGTTGCCGACGTATTCGCCTATTTCGCCGGCCGCGCCTTCGGCCTCAAGTTCACCCGCAGCAAGCTCGCCCCTTCCATCAGCCCCGGCAAGAGCTGGGAGGGCGTGTGGGGCGGCATGATCGGCGTGGTGGTGCTGGCATTCGCCTGGGTGTGGGCCGACAAGGCCACGGGCGCCACGGTGGCCAGCCTGTACACCCGTCTCAACGAGCGGGGCTGGTGGCTGCTGCTGCTCGCCGCGCTGTTCCTTTCGGCCATGAGCGTCGTGGGCGACCTCGTCGAATCTCTCATCAAGCGCAGCGCCGGCGCCAAGGACAGCAGCCGGCTGCTGCCCGGCCACGGCGGCGTCCTCGACCGCGTGGATGCCCTCTTGCCGGCGCTTCCCATTGCCATGATGCTGGCTTTCCTGTGAACTCTTCCAGAAAACAACGCGTGACGGTGCTCGGCTCGACCGGTTCGGTCGGTGTGAGCACGCTCGACGTCATTTCGCGCCACCCCGAGCGTTTCGAGGTGTTCGCGCTTTCCGCGGCCACCAGGGTCGACGAATTGCTGGCGCAGTGCGCGCAGTTCTCGCCGAAGTTCGCCGTGATGGCCAGTGCCCCGCATGCCGCTGCGCTGGCCGAGAAGCTGAAGCAAAACGGCCTGAAGACGGTCGTCCTGATGGGCGAGGGTGCTCTCGAAACCATAGCTTCCCACGAAGAGACCGATTCCGTGATGGCCGCCATCGTCGGCGCCGCGGGCCTCGGGCCCTGCCTGGCAGCCGCGCGTGCCGGCAAGCGCCTTCTGCTGGCCAACAAGGAGGCGCTCGTCGTCGGTGGCGAGCTCTTCATGCGCACCGTGCGCGAGGGCGGCGCCACGCTGCTGCCCATCGACAGCGAGCATTCCGCCATCTTCCAGTCGCTGCCCGAAGACCCGTCCACCTGGGCGCGGCGCGTCGACAAGATCATCCTGACAGCGTCGGGCGGCCCGTTCCGCACGCGCGCACCGGAAACCCTGAGCGCGGTCACGCCCGAGCAGGCCTGCGCCCATCCGAACTGGGTGATGGGACGCAAGATCTCGGTCGACTCGGCCACGATGATGAACAAGGCGCTCGAAGTCATCGAGGCACGCCACCTGTTCGGCGTGTCGCCGGAGCAGATCGAGGTCGTCATCCATCCGCAGAGCGTCGTGCACTCGATGGTGCAGTTCACCGACGCCTCGGTCATCGCCCAGCTCGGCACGCCCGACATGCGGGTGCCGATCGCGGTGGGGCTGGCCTGGCCCGAGCGCATCGAGAGCGGCGCAGCGCGTCTCGACTTCCGGCAGATGGCGTCGCTCACCTTCGAGTCTCCCGACGCGGAACTCTTTCCGGGACTGGGCCTTGCATGGCACGCACTTCGGGCCGCGCCGGGCACGACGGCGGTGCTCAATGCCGCGAACGAGGTCGCGGTGGAGGCTTTCCTCGACCGCCGCCTGCGCTTCGATTGCATACATGCGGTGAACATGGAAACTTTGGAAAGAGTCGCTCCCTCCAAGCCCGCATCGCTGGCCGACCTGCTGGCGATCGACGCCAGCGCCCGTGCGGCGGCCAATGCCGCGGCGCTTCGCTTCGCCGCCTGACGCCTCCTGCGGAAACCAAGGACTCCGATGCTGCTTACTGTCATAGCCTTTGTGGTTGCGCTCGGTGTCCTGATCGCGGTGCACGAATACGGCCACTATCGCGTGGCGGTGGCCTGCGGCGTCAAGGTGGAGCGCTTCTCCGTCGGTTTCGGCAAGGCGCTGGTCCGCTGGCAGCCGAAGCGGCAGCATCCGGGTCAGCAGACCGAGTTCGTCATCGGCGCATTCCCCTTCGGCGGCTACGTGAAGATGCTCGACGAGCGCGAAGGCCCCGTGGCTCCCGAGGAGCGTCATCGCGCCTTCAACACCCAGCCGCTGCGCTCGCGTGCGGCCATCGTGGCCGCCGGCCCGATCGCCAACCTGCTGCTGGCAGTGGCGCTGTACACGGCCGTCAACTGGATCGGGGTGCAGGAGCCCGTGGCCACGTTGGCGCGACCGGTGGCCGGTTCGCTGGCCGAAGCCGCAGGCCTGAAGGGCGGCGAGCACATCGTGCGGGCGGGTTTCGACGGCGATCTCTCGCCGGTCCAGTCCTTCGAGGACCTGCGCTGGCGCATGACGCGCGGTGCGCTCGACGGCCATGACCTGACGCTCGAAGTCGCGGGCGAGGGTGGCCGGCCGGCGCGTCAGCTGGTGCTCCCGCTGAGCCGGATGCAGACGAAGGACGCCGATCCGCAGATGTTCCGAAAGATCGGCGTGCTGGCTCCCTTGACCCGGCCGGAGATCGGCGAGGTCATGAAAGGCAGTGCGGCCGAGGCAGCCGGACTGCGCAATGGCGACGTCGTGCGCGCCATCGGCAGCACGGAGATCATCGAGGGGCAGCAGCTGCGCGAGGTAATCCGCGCCTCCGTGGACGGCGATCAGCCCCGCGTCCAGGCCTGGCGGATCGACCGCGGCGGCCGCTCGCTCGTCATCGACGTGAAGCCCGAGGTGCGGGAGGAGGGCGGCGCCAAGGTGGGGCGTGTCGGCGCCTACGTTGGCGCGCCTCCGGAAATGGTGACCGTGCGCCAGGGGCTGGTCGACGGCGTTTGGCGCGGCGTGGTGCGCACCTGGGAGGTGTCCGCGCTGACCGTGCGCATGATGGGCAAGATGGTGATCGGCGAGGCTTCGCTCAAGAACCTGAGCGGTCCGTTAACGATCGCCGACTACGCCGGCAAGTCCGCAAGCCTCGGTTTCACTCAGTACCTGGTCTTCCTGGCGCTCATCAGCGTGAGCCTCGGGGTCCTCAATCTCATGCCGCTGCCGGTCCTCGATGGGGGACACCTGATGTATTATCTTTGGGAGGGCCTGACCGGCAAGAGCGTCTCTGACGCCTGGATGGAACGGCTTCAGCGCGGGGGCGTAGCCCTTCTGCTGGTCATGATGTCGGTCGCACTCTTCAACGACGTCACGCGGCTCTTTGGTTAACTTTCTGCCGGCCCTTTCCGTGCCGGCTCAATTCACAGATGAACAAAAAACTCAGTCGCTTTCGCCTGCGTAGCGTTGCTGCGGTAGTTGCCAGTGCGCTTGCGGCTACGGCCGCCTGGGCCGTCGAGCCTTTCACGGTGCGCGACATCCGCGTCGAGGGCCTGCAACGCGTCGAGGCCGGTACGATCTTCGCGTCGCTGCCGCTGCGCGTGGGCGATACCTACAGCGACGAGCGCGGTTCCGCCGCCATCCGCGCGCTGTTCGATCTGGGGTTGTTCAAGGACGTTCGCATAGACGTGAACGGCAACGTGCTGGTGGTCATCGTGGAAGAGCGCCCGACCATCGCCGACGTCGACTTCGTCGGCGCCAAGGAATTCGACAAGGCCGCGCTGCAGAAGGCGCTGCGCGAAGTGGGCCTTGCCGACGGCCGGCCCTACGACAAGGCACTGGCCGACCGCGCCGAGCAGGAGCTCAAGCGCCAGTACGTGAGCCGCAGCCTCTACAACGCGCAGGTCGTGACCACCGTCACCCCCATCGAGCGCAACCGCGTCAACCTGACCTTCACCGTGACCGAAGGCGACTCGGCCCGCATCCGCGAAGTGCACGTGGTCGGCAACAAGGCCTTCAGCGAATCGACCCTGCTGAGCCTGTTCGACCAGGACAGCGGCGGCTTCATGAGCTGGTACACGAAGTCGAACCAGTATTCGCGCGCCAAGCTCAACGCCGACCTGGAGACCCTGCGCTCGTACTACATCACGCGCGGCTACCTCGAGTTCCGCATCGACTCGACGCAGGTCGCCATCTCTCCGGACCGCAAGGACCTGACGGTGACCGTGAACATCACCGAAGGCGAGAAGTTCGTGGTGTCCAGCGTCAAGCTCGACGGCAACTACCTTGGCCGCGACGACGAATTCAAGTCGCTCATCACCATCAAGCCGGGCGAGCCGTACAACGGCGAGCAGGTCACCGAGACCACCAAGGCCTTCAACGACTACTTCGGCACCTTCGGCTACGCCTTTGCTCGCGTGCAGGCGCGTCCCGAGATCGACCGCGTCAACAACCGCGTGGCCCTCACGCTGCAGGCCGAGCCCTCGCGCCGCGTCTACGTGCGCCGCGTGTCGGTCGGCGGCAACAACAAGACCCGCGACGAAGTGATCCGCCGCGAGTTCCGCCAGTACGAAGCCTCCTGGTACGACGGCGACAAGATCAAGCTTTCCCGCGACCGCGTGGACCGCCTTGGCTTCTTCAACGAAGTCAATGTCGACACGCAGGAAGTGCCCGGCTCGCCCGACCAGGTGGACCTGACCGTCAACGTGACCGAAAAGCCCACCGGCAGCCTGCAGCTCGGCGCCGGCTATTCGAGCGCCGAGAAGGTCGCGCTGACCTTCGGCATCTCGCAGGAAAACGTGTTCGGCTCGGGCAACTTCCTGGGCGTGCAGGTCAACACCAGCAAGTACAACCGCACGCTGTCGCTGACGACCACCGATCCGTACTTCACGCCGGATGGCATCTCGCGCACGTTCAGCGTCTACCACACCACCACGCGTCCCTACCAGACCTCGACCGATGGCGACTACAAGCTCGTGAACCAGGGCGCCTCGGTTCGCTTCGGGGTGCCGTTCAGCGAAGTCGATACCGTTTTCTTCGGCGTCGGCATCGAGCGCTACGCCTTCGACCCGAACAGTTCGACCGCGTTCTCCGGCCTGTACACGCCGCCGTCGTATCTCAACTACTTCCAGTGCAAGAAGGACTCCACGGGTCTGCTGGTGGTCGGCTGCGATCAGAAGAGCGTCTGGGGTGTTCCGCTGAGCATCGGCTGGGGCCGGGATAGCCGTGACAGTGCGCTGATTCCGACCACCGGCCGCGTGCAGCGCGCCAACCTCGAGGTGGGCGCTGCCGGCGACATGAAGTACGTCAAGACGAACTATCAGTACCAGCAGTTCTTCCCGATCAACAAGCAGTACACCTTCTCGATCAATGGTGAAGTCGGCTATGCCAAGGCGCTCGGCGGCAAGGTCTACCCGATCTTCAAGAACTTCTATGCGGGCGGCCTGGGCTCGGTGCGTGGCTTCGAGCAGAACTCGCTGGGTCCTCGTGACGCCCCGTTGTTCCTCCAGAGCGAAGGTGCGGCGATCGGCGGCACGAAGAAGGCGATCTTCAATGCAGAGCTGAGCACTCCGTTCCCGGGTGCCGGCAACGACCGCACGCTGCGCCTGTACGGCTTCTTCGACGTCGGTAACGTCTTCGGTTCGCGTGCCGCCGGTATCACGGACGAGCAATGGAAGGCCGAGAAGAAGCTGCGCGCGTCCGTCGGTCTGGGCATCAGCTGGATCTCGCCGCTCGGTCCGCTGCGCCTGGCCTACGCCTTCCCGATCAAGTCCCAGAAGGAAGTGGGGCAACCGTTCACGGCAGGCTATATCCCGAAGGATAGAATTCAGCGCCTCCAATTCCAGATCGGAACGTCTTTCTAAATGAAGCATTTGATTCGCGCCGCGGCTGGCGCGTTGTTGATCCCGGCTTTTGCGCTGGTTGCAGTGCCCGCGCAAGCGCAGGCTCAGGAAACCTTTCGCATCGGTTTTGTGAACCCGGACCGCGTGCTGCGCGAAGCCCAGCCGGCCAAGAATGCCCAGGCAAAGCTCGAGGCGGAGTTCCTGAAGCGCGAAAAGGACCTGACCGCGCAGGGCGATGCCCTGAAGGCCGCTTCGGAGAAGTTCGAGCGCGAGGCACCCACGCTGTCCGAAAGCCAGCGGGTCACGCGCCAGCGTTCGCTGGTCGACCAGGATCGTGATTTCCAGCGCAAGCGCCGTGAATTCCAGGAAGACCTGAACGCGCGCAAGAACGAAGAGCTCCAGCAGGTCTACGAGCGTGCCAACCGCGTGGTGAAGCAGGTCGCCGAGGCCGAGAAGTACGACGCCATCCTGCAGGAAGCGATCTACATCAATCCGAAGCACGACATCACCGACAAGGTGATCAAGGCGTTGAACGCGTCGGTGACTTCTCCCGCCCCCACGACCGGCAAGTAACGCCGCGAACCGGCGTGTCACTGCAGCTCGGAGCCATTGTCGACGCCCTCGGGGGCGAGCTTCATGGCGATGCGGCGCTGTCCATCGAGCGGCTCGCGCCGCTGCAGAATGCGCAGCCCGATGCGCTCAGTTTCCTGAGCCATCCCAAATACCAGCAGGAGCTGGCGGCTTCCAAGGCCGCCTGCGTGATCGTGTCGCCGGCCATGCGCGAGGCAGCCGCGGCGCGTGGCGCCTACATCGTCACGCCTGATCCGTATCTCTACTTTGCCCGGCTCACCCAGCTCTGGAAGGCGCATCACGCCCGTCCGGAGGTCGACCGCATCCATCCCAGCGCAGTGATCCATCCTGAGGCCCATGTCGACGCCACGGCGCGCATTGGCGCGCTGTGCGTGGTGGAGCGGGGTGCGCGCATCGGGGCGGGCACTGTGCTGAAGTCGCGGGTGACGGTCAGCGAGGACTGCATGGTCGGCGAGCGCTGCCTGCTTCATCCGGGCGTGGTCATCGGCGCGGACGGCTTCGGCCTCGCTCCGCACGAGGGGCGCTGGGTCAAGATCGAGCAGTTGGGAGCTGTGCGCATCGGCGACGACGTCGAGATCGGCGCCAACACCTGCATCGACCGCGGCGCGCTCGACGACACCATCATCGAAGACGGCGTCAAGCTCGACAACCTGATCCAGATCGGCCACAACGTGCGGGTCGGCAAGAACACCGCCATGGCGGGCTGCGTCGGCGTGGCCGGCAGCGCGACCATCGGCGCCAACTGCACTTTCGGCGGCGGCGCGATCGTGCTGGGGCACCTGACGGTGGCCGACGGCGTGCACGTGTCGGCCGCGACCGTGGTTACCCGTTCCATCCACAAGGCCGGTCAATACACCGGCATGTTTCCCATCGATGACAATGCGAGCTGGGAAAAGAACGCTGCAACGCTCAAGCAGTTGCACAGCCTGCGCGAACGACTGAAGGCGCTGGAGAAGGCTCCCTCGAAAAAATGACGACGATGCAGGAACAGAAAATCATGACGACGACGCTCGATATCCATCAAATCCTCAAGCTGCTGCCTCACCGCTACCCGTTCCTGCTGGTGGACCGCGTGCTGGACATGGAAAAGGGCAAGCGCATCACGGCGCTCAAGAACGTGACGATGAACGAGCCGTTCTTCAATGGCCACTTCCCGCACCGTCCGGTGATGCCGGGCGTGCTGATGCTCGAAGCGATGGCGCAGGCTGCCGCGCTGCTGTCGTTCCATTCGCTCGACATCGTGCCGGACGACAACACCGTCTATTACTTCGCCGCGATCGACGGCGCCCGCTTCAAGCGTCCCGTGGAGCCGGGCGACCAACTCACCCTCGAAGTCGAGATCGAGCGCATGAAGGCGGGCATTTCCAAGTTCAAGGGCCGGGCCCTGGTGGGCAGCGAACTCGCCTGCGAGGCGACGCTGATGTGCGCCATGCGCCAGATCAACTGATGACCGGCCACAGCCAGTCGATCATTCACAAGGCATGACCCAGGTTCACTCGACGGCCGTCGTCGACCCCCAGGCACAGCTCGACGCCTCGGTGTCGGTCGGGCCCTATACCGTGATCGGCCCGCATGTGCGGATCGGCGCGGGTACCACCATCGGCGCGCACTGCGTGATCGAGGGGCGCACGACCATCGGGCGCGACAACAGGATCTTCCAGTTCTCGTCGCTCGGCGCCATCCCCCAGGACAAGAAATACGCCGGCGAGCCAACCGAACTCGTCATCGGCGACCGCAACGTGATCCGCGAGTTCTGCACTTTCAACCTCGGCGTGCCGGGGGCGGGGGGGGTCACGCGTGTCGGCAACGACAACTGGATCATGGCGTACACGCACATCGCCCACGACTGCCGCGTGGACGACCACACCACGCTGGCCAACAACACCACGCTGGCCGGGCACGTGCACCTGGCCGACTGGGTCACGGTCGGCGGGCTCACGGGCATCCACCAGTTCGTTTCGGTCGGCGCCCACGCCATGCTCGGCTTTGCCAGCGCGGTCACGCAGGACGTGCCGCCCTTCATGCTGGTCGACGGCAATCCGCTGGCGGTGCGCGGCTTCAACATCGTCGGCCTGCGCCGGCGCGATTTCTCCGCCCAGCGGATCGCGGCGGTGAAGCAGATGCACCGCCTGCTGTACCGCCAGGGCAAGACGCTCGACGAGGCCCGCGCAGGCATCGCCGCGCTGGCGAGCGAAATGCCCGAGGCGGCCGGCGACGTCGCGCTGATGGAATCCTTCCTCGCCAATTCGACGCGCGGCATCGCGCGCTGAAGTGACGGCCATGCAGAACGACGGACAGCGACGCTTCGCGCTGGTCGCGGGCGAAGCGTCCGGCGACCTGCTCGCCGGCCTGCTGCTCGACGGGCTGCTGGCGCGCTGGCCCGATCTCCAGACCGCCGGTATCGGTGGTCCCCGGATGCTGGCCCACGGCTTCCAGAGCTGGTGGCCGCAGGAAAAGCTCGCGGTGCGCGGCTATATCGAAGTGCTGCGGCACTACGCGGAGATCGCCGGCATCCGCCGCCAGCTCAAGGCGCGGCTGCTGCGGGAGCGGCCGGGGCTCTTCATCGGCGTGGATGCGCCCGATTTCAACCTCGACCTCGAAGCCGGGCTGCGCAGCCAGGGCATCAAGACGGTGCATTTCGTCTGCCCGTCGATCTGGGCCTGGCGGCCGGAGCGCATCGAGAAGATCCGGGCCGCGGCCGACCATGTTCTGTGCATCTTCCCGTTCGAGCCCGAGTTGCTGGCGAAGCAGGGCGTGGCCGCAAGCTACGTCGGCCATCCCGTCGCCAACGTGATCCCGATGACGCCCGACCGGGCCGGTGCACGCGCCGCGCTGGGCCTGGCGCCCGATGCGCCGGTCGTCGCCTTGCTGCCGGGAAGCCGGCGGTCCGAGATCCGCTACCTTGCCGCACGCTTCTTCGCCGCTGCCGCGCTGATGCAGAAGGCGCGGCCCGAGCTCCAGTTCGTGGCACCGATCATCCCGGGCCTGCGCTCGGAGGTCGAGGCCTTGCTCCAGGCCAGCGGCATGGCCGGGCGCGTGAAGCTGCTCGACGGCCAGTCGCACGCCGTGCTGGCTGCCTGCGACGTCACGTTGATCGCCAGCGGCACCGCCACGCTGGAGGCGGCCCTCTTCAAGCGGCCGATGGTCATCGCCTACAACATGAACGCGCTCTCCTGGCGCCTCATGCGGCGCAAGCAACTGCAGCCCTGGGTGGGCCTGCCCAACATCCTGTGCCGGGAGTTCGTCGTGCCGGAGCTTCTGCAGGAAGCCGCCACGCCCGAGGCGTTGGCCGGGGCCACGCTGGCCTGGCTGGACGCGCCGGAGAAGACGCGGGCGCTGCAACAAAGATTTTCAGAGCTGCATGTCCAGTTGCAGCGCGATACGCCCACACTTTGCGCCGATGCGATCCAGAAAGTTCTTGAAGGCTGAGCAGGCCCCGCTGGCGTGGGACGCACCGGGCCTGATCGCCGGCGTCGACGAAGCGGGCCGCGGGCCCCTGGCCGGGCCGGTGGTGGCGGCGGCCGTGATCCTCGACGACCTGCGGCCCATTCGCGGCCTCGCGGATTCCAAGACGCTGACGGCCCTGCAGCGCGAACGCCTGCATGACCAGATCCTGGCCAAGGCGCTGTGCTGCTCCATCGCGCAGGCCACCGTCGAAGAGATCGACACCCACAACATCCTGCAGGCGACCATGCTCGCGATGCGCCGGGCCGTCGAGGGGCTGCGGCTCAAGCCGGCGAAAGTGCTGGTCGACGGAAACCGCCTGCCCACGCTCGACGTGCTGGCCGAGGCCATCGTGAAGGGCGACGCGAGGGTCAAGGCGATCTCGGCCGCGTCGATCCTGGCGAAGGTGCATCGCGACCGGCTTTGCGAGCAGCTGCACGTCGAGTTTCCGCACTACGGCTTTGCCGGCCACAAGGGCTACGGCACGCCGGAGCACCTGGAAGCGCTGCAGCGCCATGGTGCCTGCGTGCATCACCGGAAGTCGTTCAGCCCGGTGGCGGCGGCGCTCGTCCGTACCGGCGGCGTCCTGAACGTGATGCTGCCGGCCGGATCCGATGGGCAGCCGGCGATGGACCTCGGCGTCATCGAGGCCGCACGGCCCGAGCTTCGCGCTGCTCCCTGAGCCCCATCCCCGATGACTTCCGACACCGGCGCCAGCCACATCAGCTCGCGCGACAACCCGCTGCTCAAGGACCTGCGCAAGCTCGCCCAGGACCCGGGCGCCTATCGCAAGCTGGGGCGGATCTGGCTCGAAGGCGACCATCTGTGCCGGGCTGCGCTGGCACGTGGCGTCAAGCCTGCCGTGGCGGTGTTCTCGGAGTCTTTCTGGCCCAAGGCGCCGGCCGAGTGGTCGGTTGGTGCTATCAAAACCGTAGTGGTCGCCGACAACCTCCTGCGCGACATCAGTGGTCTGGAGTCGCCGGCGCCGATGGGCTTCGTGCTCGACGTGCCAGCCCGCCCTGAATTGTTGCCCGATGCGCCGAGCGTCGTGCTCGACCGCCTCCAGGACGCAGGCAACGCCGGTTCCATCCTGCGCAGCGCCGCTGCCTTCGGCTTCACCCAGGTGATCGCGCTCAAGGGCACGGCCGCGCTGTGGGCGCCCAAGGTGCTGCGCGCCGGCATGGGGGCGCACTTCGGCCTGCGGCTGATCGAGGGCGTGGACGCTGACGCGCTCGACGGCCTGAAGGTACCTCTGGTTGCGACCAGCTCCCACCGCGGCGACTGGCTTCACAAGGCCGATCTGCCGCATCCCTGCGCCTGGCTGATGGGCCATGAAGGGCAGGGCGTCTCGGCGGCGCTGGAGGCCCGGGCTTCGCACCACATCCGGATCGCCCAGCCCGGCGGCGAGGAGTCGCTGAACGTGGCCGCCGCCGCCGCAATCTGCCTTCATGCGAGCGGAGCAGCCCTGCAGGCCAAATAACACACCCAGTCCGGGCTACAATCGGGGGCTTACTCGCAAATCAGCGTCGCCCGGCCGCCTACAACGCCATCTTCCCCTTAAGCAGCAGTCCCCAGGCTATACGCCTGAGGCTCCGGGCGACCGTAACCATCCGGAGAACCCAGTGCTTTTGTCTCTCAAGGGAAGTTTCCCGCCCGCCATCCTGGCGCTCGCAGACGGCACGGTCTTTCTCGGCAACTCGATCGGAGCCGCCGGCTCCACGACCGGTGAAGTGGTGTTCAACACCGCCATGACCGGCTACCAGGAAATCCTCACCGACCCGAGCTATTGCCAGCAGATCGTGACGCTCACGTATCCGCACATCGGCAACTACGGCGTCAACGGGGAGGACATCGAAGCCGACAAGATCCATGCCGCGGGCCTGATCATCAAGGACCTGCCCCTCGTCGCCTCCAACTTCCGCAAGACCGCCACGCTGACGGAATACCTCGTGTCCGGCAACACGGTGGCCATCGCCAACATCGACACCCGCAAGCTCACGCGACACCTGCGCACGCATGGCGCGCAGAACGGCTGCATCCTGGGCCTGGCCGCGGGCGAGGCGGTGACGCAGGCGCTGATCGACAAGGCCGTGGCTGCTGCCAAGGCCGCGCCGAGCATGGCCGGCCTCGATCTGGCCAAGGTCGTGTCGGTCAAGCAGACCTATGAATGGACCGAAACCGAGTGGAAGCTCGGCGCGGGCTACGGCGTGCAGATCACGCCGCAGTTCCATGTCGTGGCTTTCGACTACGGCGTCAAGAAGAACATCCTACGCATGATCGCGCAGCGCGGCGCGCGCATCACCGTGGTGCCGGCGCAGACGCCTGCGGCCGACGTGCTCAAGCTCAAGCCCGATGGCATCTTCCTGGCCAACGGCCCCGGCGATCCGGAGCCTTGCGACTACGCCATCAGCGCCGTCAGGGAATTGATCGAGACCGGCATTCCGACCTTCGGCATCTGTCTGGGCCACCAGATCATGGCGCTGGCCTCGGGTGCGAAGACCTTCAAGATGAAGTTCGGCCACCACGGCGCGAACCATCCGGTGAAGGACCTCGACAACGGTCGCGTGAGCATCACCAGCCAGAACCACGGCTTTGCGGTCGACGAGAAATCGCTGCCGGCCAACCTGCGCCCCACCCACATCAGCCTGTTCGACAACACGCTGCAGGGTCTTGCGCGCACCGACAAGCCCGCGTTCTGCTTCCAGGGTCACCCCGAGGCATCGCCCGGCCCGCACGACATCGGCTACCTGTTCGATCGCTTCACGGCACTCATGGAAAAGAACAAGGCGGAAAAGACGGAGAACCAGAATGCCTAAGCGTACAGACCTCAAATCGATCCTCATCATCGGCGCCGGGCCGATCATCATCGGCCAGGCCTGCGAGTTCGACTATTCCGGCGTGCAGGCCTGCAAGGCGCTGCGCGAAGAGGGCTACAAGGTCATCCTGATCAACAGCAACCCCGCAACGATCATGACCGACCCGGCCACCGCCGACGTCACCTACATCGAGCCCATCACCTGGCAGACGGTCGAGAAAATCATCGCGAAAGAGCGTCCCGACGCCATCCTGCCGACCATGGGCGGGCAGACCGCGCTCAACTGCGCGCTGGACCTCTGGCACAACGGCGTGCTCGACAAGTACAAGGTGGAGCTGATAGGCGCCAAGCCTGAGGCCATCGACAAGGCCGAAGACCGCCTGAAGTTCAAGGACGCGATGACCAAGATCGGGCTGGGCTCGGCCCGCTCCGGCATTGCGCATAGCATGGACGAAGCCTGGGCCGTGCAAAAGAGCGTCGGCTTCCCCACCGTGATCCGCCCCAGCTTCACGCTGGGCGGCACCGGCGGCGGCATCGCCTACAACTCCGAAGAATTCGAAGTCATCTGCAAGCGCGGCCTGGAAGCCTCGCCGACCAACGAGCTGCTGATTGAAGAGTCGCTGCTCGGCTGGAAAGAGTACGAGATGGAAGTCGTGCGCGACACCGCCGACAACTGCATCATCGTCTGCTCCATCGAAAACCTGGACCCCATGGGCGTGCATACCGGCGACTCCATCACGGTCGCACCGGCCCAGACGCTGACCGACAAGGAATACCAGATCCTGCGCAACGCTTCGCTGGCCGTGCTGCGCGAGATCGGCGTGGACACCGGCGGCTCCAACGTGCAGTTCTCCATCAACCCGGTCGACGGCCGCATGGTGGTGATCGAAATGAACCCGCGCGTCTCGCGCTCCTCGGCGCTGGCTTCCAAGGCCACGGGCTTTCCGATCGCCAAGGTCGCGGCCAAGCTGGCCGTGGGCTACACGCTGGACGAGCTGCGCAACGAGATCACGGGCGGCGCCACCCCCGCGAGCTTCGAGCCCAGCATCGATTACGTGGTCACCAAGATTCCGCGTTTCGCGTTCGAAAAATTCCCGGCCGCCGATTCGCGCCTGACCACGCAGATGAAATCCGTGGGCGAAGTCATGGCCATGGGTCGTACCTTCCAGGAGTCCTTCCAGAAAGCGCTGCGCGGCCTGGAAGTCGGCGTGGACGGCATGAACGAGAAAACCCAGGACCGCGAAGTGCTCGAGAAAGAGCTCGGCGCGCCCGGCCCGGACCGCATCTGGTATGTGGGCGACGCCTTCGCCCAGGGCATGAGCGTCGATGAGGTTTTTGCGCTGACCAAGATTGATCCCTGGTTCCTGATCCAGATCGAGCAGATCGTCAAGATCGAGCTGGAGCTCGAAACCACCTCGCTCGACAAGATTGACGCCGTCACGCTGCGCACGCTCAAGCAAAAAGGCTTTTCCGACCGCCGCCTGGCCAAGCAGCTCAAGACCACCGACACGGCCATCCGCGAAAAGCGTCGTGCGCTGGGGGTGCGTCCGGTCTACAAGCGCGTGGACACCTGCGCCGCCGAGTTCGCGACCAATACCGCCTATATGTACTCGACCTACGAGGCCGAAGGCAGCGAGTGCGAAGCCGCGCCCACCGACAAGAAAAAAATCATGGTGCTGGGCGGCGGGCCCAACCGCATCGGGCAGGGCATCGAATTTGACTACTGCTGCGTGCACGCGGCGCTGGCCATGCGCGAAGACGGCTACGAGACCATCATGGTCAACTGCAACCCCGAGACGGTCTCCACCGACTACGACACCAGCGACCGCCTGTATTTCGAGCCGCTGACGCTGGAAGACGTGCTCGAGATCGTCGACAAGGAAAAACCGCTGGGTGTGATCGTCCAGTACGGCGGCCAGACGCCCCTGAAGCTGGCGCTGGACCTGGAGGCCAACGGCGTGCCCATCATCGGCACCTCGCCCGACATGATCGACGCGGCCGAAGACCGCGAGCGCTTCCAGAAGCTGCTGCATGAGCTCAAGCTGCGCCAGCCGCCCAACGCCACGGCGCGCACCGAGCCCGAGGCGCTCGAAAAAGCCGCCGCGCTGGGTTACCCCCTGGTCGTGCGCCCCAGCTATGTGCTGGGCGGCCGTGCCATGGAAATCGTGCACGAGCAGCGCGACCTCGAGCGCTATATGCGCGAGGCCGTCAAGGTCAGCCATGACTCACCCGTGCTGCTGGACCGTTTCCTGAACGACGCGATCGAATGCGACGTCGACTGCCTGCGCGACCCCGAAGGCCGGACCTTTATCGGCGGCGTGATGGAGCACATTGAACAGGCCGGCGTACACAGCGGCGACTCGGCCTGCTCGCTGCCGCCGTATTCGCTGAGCGCGGAGACCGTGACCGAAATCAAGCGCCAGACCGCGGCCATGGCCGAGGCGCTGACGGTGGTGGGCCTCATGAACGTGCAGTTCGCGATCCAGAACATCGACGGCAAGGACGTGATCTACGTGCTGGAAGTCAACCCGCGCGCGTCGCGCACCGTGCCCTTCGTCAGCAAGGCCACCGGCATCCAGCTGGCCAAGGTGGCGGCGCGCTGCATGGTCGGCCAGTCGCTGGCCTCGCAAGGCATCAAGGACGAAGTCACGCCGCCTTACTTCAGCGTCAAGGAAGCGGTCTTCCCCTTCGTCAAATTCCCTGGCGTGGACACGATTCTCGGCCCCGAGATGAAATCCACCGGCGAGGTCATGGGCGTGGGCAAGACCTTCGGCGAAGCCTTCGTGAAGTCCCAGCTGGGCGCGGGCACCAAGCTGCCGACCTCGGGCAAGGTTTTCCTGACCGTCAAGAATAACGACAAGCCGCGCGCCGTGGAAGTCGCGCGCGCGCTGGCCGCGCAGAAGTTCGAGCTGGTGGCGACCAAAGGCACGGCGGCCGCCATCCAGGCGGCGGGCATTGCCTGCACCGTGGTCAACAAGGTCACCGAAGGGCGGCCGCACGTGGTGGACATGATCAAGAACAACGAGATTGCCCTGGTCATCAACACCGTCGAAGAGCGGCGCAACGCGATCACCGATTCGCGCCAGATCCGCACCTCGGCGCTGCTGGCCCGTGTGACGACCTACACCACGATTGCCGGCGCCGAAGCGGCCGTGGAGGGCATGAAGTACCTGGACAACCTGCCGGTCTATTCCGTGCAGGAACTGCATGCCCAACTGGCCTGAAAGGGCCTGAAAACCCGAGCCCGGCCACCGGTTTTTCCCGGATTTCGCCGGGCCCGATTTGCATTAAACTTGTTTCATTGAAGTTTTGAATTCAAGCGCCGCCGCCAGGTGACTGGTGGCGGTTTCGCTTTTGCAGGAGCAAAAAACATGGCCACCATCCCCATCACCAAACGCGGCGCGGAAAGCCTCAAGGCCGAGCTGCACCAACTCAAGACTGTTGAACGCCCTTGGGTCATCAATTCCATCTCCGAAGCGCGCGCCCAGGGTGACTTGAGCGAAAACGCCGAGTACGACGCCGCGAAAGATCGTCAGGGTTTTATCGAAGGCCGCATCCAGGAAATCGAAGGCAAGCTTTCTGCCGCGCAGATCATCGACCCATCCGAGCTGGACGCGGGCGGCAAGGTTGTGTTCGGCTCGACCATTGAACTGGAAGACGAGGACACCGGCGACAAGGTGACCTACCAGATCGTCGGTGAAGACGAAGCCGACATCAAGCTGGGCCGGGTCAACATCAGCTCGCCGATCGCGCGCGCGCTGATTGGCAAGAACGAGGGCGACACGGCCGAAGTTCAGACACCGGGCGGCATTAAACGCTACGAGATCATCGCGGTGATGTACATATGAGCCCCCACGGTCGCTCACTGCGTGCGGCCTACGGCATCTTCCTGCCCCTTTCATCACGAGAGGGGCCGCTGCGCCTGCGGCCCGGCAAAGCCGGTTCCGCGGCCCCTGCTGGTATGACCTCGCCTAAATGTTCAAACAGCGCTTCAATGTGATGCTGGCCGCCCTCTGGTGGGGCAGCCTGACCGCTTTGGGCTTTGTCGTGGTTCCCATGCTGTTTGCCAACCTGGGCGCGCCCGCCGCGGCCGGCGCCATGGCCGCCAAACTCTTTACCGCGCAGACCTGGCTCAGCACGGGTTGCGCCATGCTCCTGCTGCTGGTGCTCAATAAAAAAGACGATGCGGCCCTTGCCTTGCAGGCGCAGGCCGTCATGAAATTCGTGGTGGCCGGCTTGCTGCTGGCCTTGCTGGTGGAGTTTGGCATCGCGCCGCGCATCGTCAGCGCGCGCGCCGAGGGCGGCAACCTCAAGCTCTGGCATGCCTTGGGTACAGCCTTGTACGTCGTGCAGTGGCTGTGTGCAGGCTTGGCGCTATGGCGCCTGGCGGTTGTGGCACCCGCTTCGCAAGCTGACGAGCCGCCTACCGCGGGCTGAAGCGCTTCAGCCGCGCTCCGCGGCTTCCAATGTGTTGACCAGCAGCATGGTGATGGTCATGGGGCCTACACCGCCGGGCACCGGCGTGATGTAGCCAGCGACTTCCTTGACACCGTCAAAATCCACGTCGCCGCAAAGCTTGCCTTCGTCGTTGCGGTTCATGCCCACGTCCAGCACAACCGCACCTGGCTTGACCATGTCGGCCGTCAGTACATTGCGTTTGCCGACGGCAGCCACGATTACATCGGCCTGCAGTGTCATGGCCTTGAGGTCTTTAGTCGCGCTGTGGCAAATGGTAACAGTGGCATTCTTTTGCAGCAGCATCAGCGCCATGGGCTTGCCGACGATGTTGCTGCGGCCTATCACCACGGCATGCTTGCCCTTGAGGTCGTAGCCAATGCTCTCCAGCATCTTCATGCAACCGTAAGGCGTGCAGGGCCAGAAGCCGGGCTGGCCGACCATGAGAGCGCCGGCGCTGGCGACGTGAAAACCGTCGACGTCCTTGGCGGGCGAGATGGCTTCGATGACCTTGTGAGCGTCGATGTGCGCGGGCAGCGGCAACTGCACCAGGATGCCGTGGATGGCCGGGTCGTTGTTGAGGGCCTCCACGCGCGCCAGCAGATCGGCTTCGCTGAGGGTGGCGGGGTATTTTTCGAGCACCGAATGCAGGCCGCTGTCTTCGCAGGCTTTTACCTTGTTGCGCACATAAACCTGGCTGGCCGGGTTGTCGCCCACCAGCACCACGGCCAGGCCCGGCGTGATGCCGCGCGCGCGCAGGGCGGCGGCCCGCCGTGCGATGTCGGCGCGCAATTGTTTGGAGAGGGCGTTTCCGTCAATCAGCTGGGCGGTCATTTTTGAATCGGTTTTCAAAGTAAAAACGCCCGCTGGTCCAATCAATACGGGCGTCGAGGGCTATCGCAAAGACAGCGAAAAGCGGTTAGCCTTTGGGCGCGTTGGACCCCAGGGCGATTTTGAGCAGGTCGGCCACGGTGTTGGCGTTGAGCTTTTCCATGATGTTGGCGCGATGCGCCTCCACCGTCTTGATGCTGATGCCCAGGTCGTCGGCAATCTGCTTGTTGAGCCGGCCCGCCACGATGCGTTCGAGCACCTGGGCTTCGCGTGAAGTCAGCTTGGCCAGCAGGGCGTCGCGGCTGGCGGACTGCTGGAACTCGCTGAAGGCATCCTTGGCCTGCTCCAGCATGCGCTCGACCAGGTTGACCAGGGCTTCTTCCTGGAAAGGCTTCTGGATGAAATCCATCGCACCTTTTTTCATGGTGTTGACCGCCATGGGCACGTCGCCGTGGCCGGTGATGAACACGATGGGCAGGGGCGACTTGCGCTCGACCAGGCGGTCCTGCAACTCCAGCCCGGTCATGCCGCCCATGCGGATGTCGACGATCAGGCAGGCCACTTCGCGAGGGTCATAGCGTGAGAGGAAAGTTTCAGCCGAGTCGTAGCAGCGGACACGGTAGTCCTTGCCTTCGAGCAGCCACTGCAGCGAGTCACGCACGCCTTCGTCATCATCAACGACGTAGACAGTACCTTTTTTGGGAATCAAGCTCATGCCAAACTTTCTTTCGTGAACTTCTCAAGAGGCGGTCTTGAAGGGCTTCAGTGAACGCCTGCGTTCCGGGCTGCTGCGTTGTCGCTGCTTGGCGCCGCCGGTAGGACCAGGGGTGTCACAGGAATCCAGAAGGTAAACCGGCACCCCACCACTTCGTCCCCATTGTAGAGGTTCTCAGCCTCCATCCGGCCCTGGTGGGACTCGACAATGCTGCGGCACAGCTTCAGGCCAATACCCATGCCTTCAGCCTTGGTGGAATAGAAGGCTTCATACAGCCGGCCCATGACTTCGGGCGACAGGCCGCGCCCGGTGTCGAGCACCGAAAACTCCACCACGGCCTGGTCTTCGATCTGCTTGGGCACCACGCGAAGCTCGACGCTGCGGCGCGCTGTGGGCAGATGGGCCTGTTCAATCGATTCCGCTGCGTTTTTCATCAGGTTGATCAGCACCTGCTCGATCAGGATGGGGTCCACCATGATTTCGGGCAGGCGGGCCGCGATGTAGTGGCTCAGGCGCACATGGTGGCGGCGCAGCTCGATGTCGGCAAGCTCCATGGCATTGCTGACCATGGTGGCTACGTCGGCTGCCGTGCGGTTGGGCTCGCTGCGTTTGACGAAGGAGCGTATGCGCTGGATGATCTGCCCGGCGCGATGCGCCTGCTTGGCGGTTTTTTCCAGCGCAATCAGCAGGTCTTCGTTGCTGATCTGCTTGCCCTTGATGCGCGACACCAT
>Ga0102594_1000612_pt1 | contig 31029 bp, 27 predicted proteins | sample AraplaCol_mLB_r2_2_FD_76863 | JGI IMG/M metagenome (GOLD analysis project Ga0102594, IMG submission 76863) | Arabidopsis root microbial communities from North Carolina, USA - plate scrape MF_Col_mLB_r2 (SPADES assembly) (version 2) | ecosystem: Host-associated > Plants > Roots > Endosphere...
CCAAGCTGATGTGGATCATGCCGCTCGCGTTCAGCGTGATGTTCATCTTCTTCCCGGCCGGCCTGGTGCTGTACTGGATCACGAACAACGTGCTGTCGATCGCGCAGCAGTGGTTCATCAACAAGCGCCTGGGCGTGCTCGGCGCCAAGTAAGCCGGCCGATCGCTCCAAGCCATCCCACGAAGGGCCGCGCAAGCGGCCCTTTTTGCTGAAAGACTGAAAGAATCCGCACCATGCTCGCCCGCACCTCCGACCCCATCGTCGCCATCGCCACCGCCTCGGGGCGCGGCGCGGTCGGCATCGTGCGCGTGTCGGGCGCCAGGCTGGCGCCGCTGGTCGACGCGATCTGCGGCCGCGCGCTCAAGCCGCGCGAAGCCACCTACCTGCCGTTCCGCGACGCGGACGGCGAGCCGGTCGACCACGGCCTGGCCATCCACTTTCCCTCGCCCAACTCCTTCACCGGCGAGGACGTGCTCGAACTGCAGGCCCATGGCGGATCGGTCGTGCTGCAGCTTCTGCTGGCGCGCTGCCTGGAAGCGGCGGCCGAGCCCGACCCGGTCACCGGCCGCCCGCGCCTGCCCGGCCTGCGCGTGGCCGAGCCCGGCGAGTTCAGCCAGCGCGCCTTCCTCAACGGCAAGATCGACCTGGCGCAGGCCGAGGCCATCGCCGACCTGATCGACGCCAGCACCGAGGCGGCCGCGCGCAGCGCCGGGCGCTCGCTGTCGGGCGCCTTCTCGCGCGAGATCCACACGCTGCGCGACGCGCTGATCCACCTGCGCATGCTGGTGGAGGCCACGCTCGACTTTCCCGAGGAGGAGATCGACTTCCTGCAGAAGGCCGACGCGGCCGGGCAGCTCGCGAAGCTGCGGTCGCAGCTATCTGCGGTGCAGCAGCGCGCGCGCCAGGGCGCCCTGCTGCGCGAGGGCATCAAGGTCGTGATCGCGGGCCAGCCCAACGCCGGCAAGAGCTCGCTGCTCAATGCGCTGGCCGGCGCGGAGCTGGCCATCGTGAGTGCCGTGGCGGGCACCACGCGCGACGTGGTCTCGCAGACCATCCAGATCCACGGCGTGCCGCTGCACGTGGCCGACACCGCCGGCCTGCGCGAGAGCAGCGACGAGGTCGAGCAGATCGGCGTGGCACGCGCCTGGGGGCAGATCGAGAGCGCCGATGCGGTGCTGTTCCTGCACGACCTGACGCGCGCGAGCCAGACCGACTACGCCGCTGCCGACGCCGAGATACTGGCCGGTCTCCAGCGGAAGCTGCCCCCGAGCGTGCCGGTGCTCGACGTCTGGAACAAGCAGGACGCGGCACCCACGGCCCATCCCGAACAGGGCATCGCCCTCTCCGCCAAGACCGGGCTGGGCATCGAGGCCCTGCGCGATCAGCTGCTGGCCATGGCCGGCTGGCAGGCAGTGCCCGAGGGCGTGTACCTTGCGCGAGCGCGCCACGTGCAGGCGCTGGCCCGGGTCGAAACGCACCTGGCGCTGGCTGCAAGCCACCTGGAGGCACAGGCACAGCTGCTCGACCTGCTGGCCGAGGAACTGCGCCTCGCGCAGAACGCGCTGAACGAGATCACCGGCGAGTTCGGCGCCGACGACCTGCTGGGCGTCATCTTTTCGCGCTTCTGCATTGGTAAATAGCCACAGATAGCGGCAGCCGCCCTCGAAAAAACGTAAACACTTGTAGCCGAAGTTCGCGGCCATCGCGGATACTTCGGCTCACATGCGGGGGCCGAGAAACACATGTCAATCCAGAACCTGAGCCGCGCCATCGCGGAGAACATCAATACCGACGCGTTCGCGTTGACGTTCAACGTCCAGCAGTGGGAAACGCTGGCGGGTTACCTGCAACCCATCGAGACTGGCGTCGGCGACGTGCTGATCGAGCAGGGCACGCCCGACCGTTCGGTGTTCTTCGTCGAGAGCGGCGCCATCAGCGTGCACCGCGTCAGCAGCAAGGAACAGATGAAGCTGGCCGTGCTTACCGCGGGTTCGGTGGTCGGCGAAGGCTCGTTCTTCTCGCGGCAGCCGCATTCTGCCAACGTGGTGGTCACCGGTGCGGGCCGCGTCTGGCGGCTCACCGCGATCCGCTTCGCCGAGATGTCGAACCGCCAGCCCAACATGGCGCTGGAGATCGCGATGGCCCTGGGCGCCGTGATCGCCAAGCGCATGGCGCACCGCTCCAAGCGCGTCGCGGTGACCTGATCGGGAAGGCCTCCTCACTCGCCCGCCACCGGATCGATCCTACGGATGCAGGCCAGCCATTTCAGTTCAGGACGCCGAGAAGCAAGAAGTAGTCAGCAAGCAAGCCATGGCCTCGATCTGTCCGGTCTGCAGCACGGAGAACCGTGACGGCGCGAATTTCTGCAGGAACTGCGGCATCAAGCTGTCCGCCGCGGGAGACCGGATCCCGCCGCCGCCGACCCCCGAACGCGAATGGGCCACCACGGCGCCCGCCCAACTGCGCGCGCCGACCATCCCGGCGCCCCTCGAAGAACTCCCGCCGGCACCGTCGCCCGCGCGCCAGTCCTTCTTCAGCCGCTCGCCTGCCTCCGCGCCGCGGCATGACGACGACGAGCAGACCGTTTTCATGCTGCACGACGACGGCTCGCCGCGCGTGCCCGCACCGCCGGCCACCCCGCAGGGGCTGGAATCGAGCTGGGCGCCGTCGCCCGAAAGGGTGAAGACGCCCCGGGTCAGGATCCGCAAGCCCGCTCCGGTCGACCGGCCGCCGCGCAAGCGCGCGATCCTGCTGTGGGTGGGCCTGCTCGCGGTGGCTGTGGCGATGATCGTGGCGGGCTGGTCCGGCTACGGAACGCGAAAGACGGCTCCTGCCGTCGAGGAGACGGCCCCGCCCGCCGTCGCGCCGGCTCCCGCCGCTGCGGCGCCTGCCGTCGAGCCGCCGCCATCACCGCCATCACCGCCGCCCGCCGAGCCCCCGGCGACGGATGCACAGCCTGCCGAGCAGGCCGCTCCATCGCCTGCGGCGGAAGCCGCGCCGGCAGTGTCCCCGCCGCCCAAGCCCGCCAAGCAGGCGCGCAAGCAGCCGGCCGCCGCTGCGGCGCCCCAGCCAGCTGCGGAGACTGCTGCTCCCGTCGCGGCGCCTGCTCTGCCACCCGCACCGGCGGCTGCGGCCGAGCCCGCGGCCATGTGCGGCGACCGCAATTTCATCGCCAGGGCGCAATGCATGGCGGCGCAGTGCCTGAAGCCGGAGTACAAGGCCCATGCGCAGTGCGAGGCGGTGCGCCGTCAGCAGCGCATCGAGGAAGAAAAGCGCAACCCGACGCTCATCAACTGAGCGTCCCGGCGGAAAGCGGCCTGCTGCCGCTCAGCCCTTCTGCAACCGCTCGACCGCCATCGCCAGCGCGGCGGGCTTGCCCGAGAGCACCAGCGTGTCGCCATCCGACAGTACCGTGTCGTCGGCCAGCGGGCGCGGCTGGCCGTCGTGCCGGCGCAGGCTCGCGATGCGCACGCCCAGCGTCTGCAGCGCCAGTCCCTGCAGCGTCTGGCCGATCGCGCGGGCGCCTGCATCGAGCGTGAAGCTGTTGAGCCGCTCGTGATCGATCTCGTCGGCGTTGTCGTCGTCCGCGCCGTGGAAGTAGCCGCGCAGCAGGTTGTAGCGGGCATCGCGCTGGTCCTGCACCACGCGGATCACGCGCCGCATCGGCACGCCGACCAGCGCCAGCGCGTGGCTCGCGAGCATCAGCGAACCCTCGATGGCCTCGGGTACCACTTCGGTCGCGCCGGCGGCCTGCAGCTTCTCGAGGTCGTGGTCGTCCTGCGTGCGCACGATCACCGGCACGTGCGGCGCATGGGCGCGCGTGTTGGCCAGCACCTTCATCGCGCCGGGCACGTCGAGGTAGGTCACGACCACCGCGCTGGCGCGCGCCAGGCCGGCGGCCATCAGCGCCTGCAGCCGCGCGGCGTCGCCGAACACCACCGAGTCGCCGGCGGCGGCGGCCTGGCGCACGCGGTCGGGGTCCAGGTCGAGCGCCATGTAGGGGATGCCCTCGCGCTCCAGGATGCGCGCCAGGTTCTGGCCGCAACGCCCGTAGCCGCAGATGATCACGTGCTGCGCCGTGTTGATGGTCTTGCGTGCGATGGTCGTCATCTGCAGCGACTGCTGCAGCCAGTCGCTGGCCACCAGCTTCCGCACGATGGCGTTGCTGTACATGATGATGAAGGGCGTCGCCAGCATCGACAGCACCATCGACGCCAGCACCGGGTTGGCCAGCCACGGCGGCAGCAGGCTGCGCTCCTGGGCCAGCGTCAGCAGCACGAAGCCGAACTCGCCGGCCTGAGCGAGGTACAGGCCGGTGCGCAGCGACACGCCCGAGGTGGCGCCCAGCACCCGAGCCAGCACCGTCACCAGCGCCAGCTTGAAGGCCAGCGGCACCAGCAGCAGCACGCCCACCAGCAGCCAGCGCTCGACCACGATGTGCCAGTCGAGCGACATGCCCACGGTGATGAAGAACAGCCCCAGCAGCACGTCGTGGAAGGGGCGGATGTCGGTCTCGACCTGGTGCTTGTATTCGGTCTCCGACACCAGCATGCCTGCGATGAAGGCGCCCAGCGCCAGGCTCAGGCCGGCCAGCTCGGTCAGCCAGGCAAGCCCCAGCGTGATCAGCAGCACGTTCAGGATGAAGAGCTCCTCGCTGCGCCGCCGCGCCACCAGTGTGAGCCACCAGCGCATCACGCGCGGGCCGCCGTACAGCAGCACGCCGATCAGAAAGCTCGCCTTCAGCAGCGCCAGCCCCAGCGCCTTGGCCAGCGCCTCGGGCGGGGCGCCCAGCGCGGGGATCAGCACCAGCAGCGGCACCACCGCCAGGTCCTGGAACAGCAGCACGCCCATGACGCGCTTGCCGTGCTCGCTTTCGAGCTCGAGCCGCTCGGCCATCAGCTTGACCACGATGGCGGTGCTGCTCATGGTGAGCGCGCCCGACAGGGCCAGCGCGGTCTGCCAGCCCAGGTGCCAGGCCGCCGGCAGCAGCCGCGCCAGCAGCAGCGCGCCGATGGTGGCGAGGGCCATGGTCAGCAGCACCTGCAGCAGGCCCAGGCCGAACACGTGCTTTCGCATCGCGCGCAGCTTGGGCAGGCTGAATTCCAGTCCGATCACGAACATCAGGAACACCACGCCGAATTCGCCGAGGTGCTGGATGCCCTCGGTGTTCTGGGCCAGCGCGAAGGCGTGCGGCCCGATCAGCACGCCGGCCGAGAGATAGCCGAGCATCGGCGGCAGCTTGAGTGAGCGGCACGCCACCACGCCGATCACCGCGGCCAGCAAGTACAACAGCGTGAGATCGAACGAAGACATATGCGCCGATGCTAGAGCAAGAGCCGTGCGCGGCGCCTCAGGGAGGACACCCGGAGGCGCCCCGGCGGCCGCGGGGGCAAGCCGCTGGCCCGTAAAATCCGGCGATGAGCTCCCGTCCCGCCCCGGCCCCCGTGGTCGACCCCGAAGCCATCCTGGCCCGGGCACGCCTCACCTTCGACATCGAAGCCGAAGCCGTCTCCGGCCTGAAGAACCGCGTCGGCCCCAGCTTCGTCGAGGCCGTGCGCAAGATCCTCGAAGTGCGCGGCCGTGTGGTCGTGATGGGCATGGGCAAGAGCGGCCACGTCGGCCGCAAGATCGCCGCCACCCTCGCCTCCACGGGCACGCCCGCGATGTTCGTGCACCCGGCCGAGGCCAGCCACGGCGACCTCGGCATGATCAAGCCGGTCGACCTGGTACTCGCCATCTCCAACAGCGGCGAGGTCGACGAGCTCACCGTCATCCTGCCGGTCGTCAAGCGCCAGGGCGTGCCCCTGATCGCCATGACCGGCCGCACCGAATCCACCCTCGCCCGCCATGCCGACATCGTGATCGACGCGGGCGTGTCGAAGGAGGCCTGCCCGCTCAACCTCGCCCCCACCGCCAGCACCACCGCCCAGATGGCGATGGGCGACGCGCTGGCCGTGGCGCTGCTCGACGCGCGCGGCTTCGGCTCGGAAGACTTCGCTCGCTCGCACCCGGGCGGCGCGCTCGGGCGCAAGCTGCTCACCCACGTGAGCGATGTCATGCGCTCGGGCGACGATGTTCCTCGCGTGGCACCCGACGCCAGCATCAGCGAGCTGATGCGTGCCATGAGCAACAAGGGCTTCGGCGCCGCCGCGGTGGTGGAGCCCGACGGCCGCGCCTCGGGCATCTTCACCGACGGCGACCTGCGCCGGCTGATCGAGGCCGGTGCCGACCTGCGCAGCCCCAAGGCGGTCGACGTCATGCACCGCAACCCGCGCACCATCCGCGTCGACGCGCTGGCGGTGGAAGCCGCCGAGCTCATGGAACAGTGCGGCATCACCCGGCTGTTCGTGATCGACGGCGAAGGCGTGGTCGTCGGCGCGATCAACACCAACGACCTGATGCGCGCGAAGGTCATCTGATGCCCCTCGAGTTCCAGGCCGAGACGCTTCTCGCCGCACAGGACGTGCGCATCGTCTTCTTCGACATCGACGGCGTCCTGACCGACGGCGGCGTGTATTTCACCGAGCATGGCGAGACGCTCAAGCGCTTCAGCATCCTCGACGGCTACGGCCTGAAGCTGTTGCGCAAGGCGGGCATCGTGCCGGCCGTGATCACCGGGCGCGACTCCAAGCCGCTGCGCGTGCGCCTGGAGGCGCTGGGCATCGAGCACGTGCGCTATGGCACCGAGGACAAGTTGCCGGCCGCCCAGGCCATGCTCGACCAGCTCGGCTTCGGCTGGGCACAGGCCGCGGCCATCGGCGACGACTGGCCCGACCTGCCGGTGCTCTCGCGCGTCGGCTTCCCGGCGGCGCCGGCCAATGCCCATGCGGAAGTGCGCGGCATCGCGCGCTACGTGACCAGGGCCCGCGGCGGCGAGGGCGCTGCGCGCGAGTTGTGCGACCTGCTGCTCACCGCCTGCGGCCAGTACCGCGTCATGCTCGACGCGGCGCGGGGGCCTGGCGCATGAGCGGCGTGAAACGCGCATGGGGCATGGCGCGCGATGTCCTCGACCGCGCCACGATCTACCTGCCGATCATCCTGACGGCGGCAGTCGCGCTCGGCACCTACTGGCTGGTGCGCAACGCGCCCAAGCTGCTGGAGCCCGCTCCCAAGGTCGCGCCCACGCACGAGCCCGACTACTTCATGCGCGACTTCGTCATCAAGAACTTCCTGCCCAATGGCGACCTGCGCAGCGAACTGCACGGCGTCGAAGGCCGGCACTACCCCGACACCGACACCATCGAGATCGACAAGGTGCGCATGCGCTCGGTGTCCCCCGAGGGGCTCGTGACGCGCGGCAGCGCCGACCGGGGGCTGTCGAATTCCGACGGCAGCGAAATCCAGCTCTTCGGCAACGCGATCGTCATCCGCGACCCGTCGGTGGGACCGAACGGCAAGCCCACGCCGCGCCTGGAGTTCCGCGGCGACTTCCTGCATGCCTATGTCGACACGGAGCGCGTCACCTCGAACAAGCCGGTCACGCTCATCCGTGGCACCGACCAGTTCACCGGCGACACGCTCGACTACGACAACCTGAGCGGCGTGGCCAATCTCAACGGCCGGGTGCGCGGCGTGCTGATTCCGTCGGCGGCGGCAGCTCCTGCTCCCGCCAGGAAGCGCTGAGGAAGGCATCTCCCGCATGACGACCTCCCCGCTTGTCTTCATCACCGGCGCTTCCAGCGGCATCGGCCAGGCGCTGGCCGCGAGCTTCTACGACGCCGGCTACCGGCTGGCGCTGGTCGCGCGGCGCACGGGGGAAATCGAATCGTGGGCGAGCGCCCGCCAGCTGGGCGCCGACCGCTACCGGGTCTACGGCGCCGACGTGGCGCAGACCGACAGCATCGTCGCCGCCGGCAATGCCTGCATCGAGCAGCAGGGACTGCCCGACGTGGTGATCGCGAACGCGGGCATCAGCGTTGGCATCGACACGGGGGAGCGCGAGGACATCGACGTGATGGCGCGCACATTCGCCACCAACAACGTGGGCCTGATGGCCACTTTTCATCCCTTCGTGCGGGCGATGGTCCGGCGCGGCAGCGGGCGGCTCGTCGGCATCGGCAGCGTGGCCTCCATCCGCGGGCTGCCGGGGCACGGCGCGTACTGCGCGAGCAAGGCTGGCGTGGTGGCGTACTGCGAGAGCCTGCGCGGCGAGCTGCACGGGAGCGGCGTGAAAGTCGTCACCTTGTGCCCGGGCTACATCGACACGCCCCTCACGCAGGGCAACCGCTATGGCATGCCCTTCCTCATGAAGGCGGAAGACTTCGCCAACCAGGCGCTGCGCGCCATCGAGGCGGGCACCAGCTATCGCGTGATTCCCTGGCAGATGGGCGTGGTCGCCAAGATCATGCGCATGCTGCCGAACGCCGTGCTCGACCGGGCGGTGCAGGGGCGCGAACGGAAGAAGCGCAGCGGCGAAGCCTGATCGGGCCAGCTTCGCCGACCGCCCAAAGAAAAAGGCTCCCAAGGGAGCCTTTTGTCTGTCTGAGTGTGATTCGTTCGGAGAGTCGCAGGGTTCAGTAGCCGCTGTTGCCGCCGCCGTAACCACCGCCGCCACCGCCCGAGCGGCCGCCGCCACGGGGACCAGCGCCGTAGGGGCTGCGGAAACCGCCGTCGCCACCACCACCGCCGCCACCACTGCGGCCACCGCCGCCGTAGCCGCCACCACCACCGGAGCGACCGCCACCACCGTAGCCGCCACCACCGCCGCCGCCGTAGCCACCGCCACCACCGCCGCCATAACCACCACCGCCGCCGCCGTAGCCGCCGCTGCGCGGGGGACGCGCTTCCATCGGACGTGCCTCGTTGACGACGACGCTGCGGCCGCCCAGGGGCTGGCCGTTCATGCCGTTGATTGCGGCCTGTGCTTCCGCGTCACTGCCCATCTCGACGAAGCCGAAGCCCTTCGAGCGGCCGGTGTCACGTTCCATCATGACCTTGGCGCTGGTCACGGCGCCGAACTGCCCGAAGGCCTGTTCGAGATCTCCGTCGCGCACCGAGTAAGGCAGGTTGCCGACGTACAGTTTGTTGCCCATCAAGGGACTCCTATAAACACATCAAGAAAAGCGATGGAGTCCCGAAAGCATCACTCAAACGAGAGCGTCGAGTCGCGCGAAACTGACCGATCACCGAACTGCCCCCCGACCAAAGTGAAGAGGGAGGCTCGTGCATTATGGGTGAAATATCCGAATTGCAAGCGGGAATTTGCTTCTTGAGGTAGCACCTGTCAAAACTATTCGAAAGCTAGCGCCTACTTGCATGATTGAGCGAGGTCCTTCGCCCTACATCCGTGCGTGCATGTAGAATTCCGCCCGTCATTGGGGAGTAGCCGCCTTCCGATCTGCGAGAAGGGCCCGCGTCAACAGACTTGTCCTGTCCCACCAGGATATGGCGCGTGCAGTGAACACACCTGGCGAGACCTTTGACCGTGCAACTTCGGGAATATGGCCGAAGGTGTTGCACGGTCAATTGCGTCCTTCGGCCCAAGGAACCCCACGTCATCATGGAAGCTTTTCTCGTAGCAACGGGCGTCGTCGCGCTCGCGGAAATGGGCGACAAGACCCAGCTCCTGGCCCTTCTTCTGGCCGCGCGTTTCAGGAAACCCTGGCCCATCGTCCTCGGCATCTTCGCCGCCACCGTCATCAACCATGCGCTCGCGGGCGCGGTCGGCAACTACCTCACGCGCTGGCTCGGGCCCGAGGTGCTGCGGTGGATACTGGGCGGCTCCTTCATCGCCATGGCCGTCTGGATGCTCATCCCCGACAAGCTCGACGACGACGATGCCCCCGGCACATCGAAGTTCGGCGTCTTCGGCACCACGGTCGTCGCCTTCTTCCTCGCCGAGATGGGCGACAAGACCCAGATCGCCACCGTCATGCTCGCCGCCCGCTTCACGCACGACTACCTCTGGGTGGTCATGGGCACCACGCTGGGCATGATGCTGGCCAACGCGCCAGTGGTGTGGCTCGGCGAGAAGATCGTGCGCCGCGTGCCGATCAAGCTCGTGCACGGCATCTCCGCCGCGATCTTCCTTGTGCTCGGCATCGTGATGATCGTCGGCTGGTAAGAAAAGAAAAAGGCGGAGCCCGGCCCCTTCCAGGAACACCGCGGAACCGGCTTTGCCGGGCCGCCGGTGTTGCCCCCTTCCCAAGGGGGTTGGCGAGGCGACACGCAGTGCGCGCAGCCTGGGGGATATACTTTGCCTTGCGCCGATTTGCTTCAGCTTGCGGGCGCTTTATAAATTCAGCTAAAGACAGGCGCGGCAGACCCGGCTCGTTTTTGGCGAGGCCGGGTTTTTTCATTCATGTCGTCGTCACCACCTCTGGTCGTCACTCCGCAGTCGATGCAGTTCGCAGGCCCGCTGGCACTGCGCAGCGGCGCATCGATCAGCGACTACACGCTCGCCTACGAAACCTACGGCACCCTGAACGCCGATCGCAGCAATGCCGTGCTCGTGTGCCATGCGCTCAACGCATCGCACCACGTCGCCGGCGTCTATCAGGGGCAGGCCCGCTCCGAGGGCTGGTGGGACAACATGGTGGGCCCGGGCAAGCCGCTCGACACCGACCGCTTCTTCGTGATCGGCGTCAACAATCTCGGCTCCTGCTTCGGCTCGACCGGCCCGATGCACGTCAACCCCGCCACCGGCCGCGTCTACGGCGCCGACTTCCCGGTGGTGACGGTCGAAGACTGGGTCGACGCCCAGGCCGCGCTGCTCGACGCGCTCGGCATCGAGACGCTCGCCGCCGTGATGGGCGGCAGCCTCGGCGGCATGCAGGCCCTCTCCTGGACACTGCAGTACCCCGAGCGCGTGCGCCACGCGGTGGTGGTGGCCAGTGCACCCAACCTCACGGCCGAGAACATCGCCTTCAACGAGGTGGCGCGCCGCGCCATCGTGACCGACCCCGACTTCCACGGCGGCCACTTCTACGAGCACGGCGTGGTGCCCAAGCGCGGCCTGCGCATCGCGCGGATGATCGGCCACATCACCTACCTCAGCGACGACGTGATGAACGCCAAGTTCGGCCGCATCCTGCGCAGCGCCGTGGAGGGTGAGAACAATGGCGAGGCGGCGGGCGCCGACTACCGCTATTCCACGCAGGACGTCGAGTTCCAGATCGAGAGCTACCTGCGCTACCAGGGCGACAAGTTCAGCGAGTACTTCGACGCCAACACCTACCTGCTGATCACCCGCGCGCTCGACTACTTCGACCCCGCGCGCAACCACGGCGGCAAGCTCAGCGCCGCGCTCGCACAGGCGCGCGCCAAGTTCCTGCTCGTGAGCTTCAAGACCGACTGGCGCTTCTCGCCCGCGCGCAGCCGCGAGATCGTGAAGGCGCTGCTCGACAACAGCCGCAACGTGAGCTACGCCGAGATCGACGCGCCGCATGGCCACGACGCCTTCCTGCTCGACGACGTGCGCTACATGGGCGTGGTGCGCTCCTACTTCGAGCGCGTCGCCAAGGAGTTCCAGCAATGAGCGACCTCGAACACCAACGGCTCATCGCCCAGCTCGTGCCCCAGGGCTCGCGCGTGCTCGACCTCGGCTGCGGCGACGGCGCCCTGCTGGACCTGCTTCAGCGCGAGCGCGGCTGCACCGGCTACGGCGTGGAGATCGCCGACGGCAACGTGCTGCAGTGCATCCGCCGCGGCGTCGACGTGATCCAGCTCAACCTCGACGAAGGCCTCGCGATGTTCGACGACGCTTCCTTCGACGTGGTGCTGCAGATCGACACGCTGCAGCACCTGCGCAATGCAGAAGTCATGCTGCGCGAGACCGCGCGCGTGGGCCGCATCGGCATCGTCGCCTTCCCCAACTTCGCGCACTGGCCCAACCGCCTGAGCGTGGCGCGCGGGCGCATGCCCGTCACGCGCCGCCTGCCCTACCAGTGGTACGACACGCCCAACATCCGCGTCGGCACCTTCAAGGACTTCGAGGTGCTGGCCGGCAAGAACAACCTGCGCATCCTCGACGCCTTCGGCCTGCAGGACGGCCGCGACGTGCGCTGGCTGCCCAATGCGCGCGCCAGCACGGCGGTGTTCAAGTTCGAGCGCGGCGGCGGTTGACGGCGCAATGAGCTTCACGCTCGCACAGCCGGTCCACAGCGAACTCGTCATCAAGAAGAGCCGCTTCATCGGCTGCGTGCAGCCGGTGGCCGATCGGGCGGCGGCACTGGCGGTGGTCGCCTCGCTGCGCGCCGAGCATCCCGCGGCGGCGCACGTGTGCTGGGCCCTCATGGCGGGCGGGCAGTCGGCCGCGAACGACGACGGCGAGCCCGGCGGCACTGCAGGACGTCCGATGCTGGAAGTGCTTCGCCACCAGCAGGTCGAGGGCGCGCTCGCGACCGTGGTGCGCTATTTCGGCGGCGTGAAGCTGGGCGCGGGCGGCCTCGTGCGGGCCTACACCGATACGGTCGCGCAGGCCCTGCTCGGCGCCACGCTGGTGCCGCTCTTGCGCCAGCGAAGCCTGCGCTGCTCGGTGCCGTATGCGCTCGAAGGGCTGGTGCGGCGCGAGCTCGCTGCAGCCGGCGCGGTGCTCGAAGGCGTGCAGCACGGCGACGACGTGGCTTTCGCCTTCTCGCTGCCGGAGCCCGAGGCCGATGCCTTCATCGCGCGCCTCGGCGATGCTGCGCAAGGGCGCGTCGCCTGGCCGCGGGAGTGAGCCTCTTGGCCGGGACCGCCGGTGCCGGTTCGACCATCGCGAGAACGCCGCGCTGCGCCACCGGCACCGCGAACGATTCGTCGTCGCCGCCGCGCCGCGCCATCTCGGCGGTCACGATGCCGGTCGGCACCGCGAGCACGCCCCAGCCCACCAGCATCATCACCGACGCGATCGCGCGGCCCAGGTCGGTCTTGGGCACGAGGTCGCCGAAGCCCACGGTGGCCATCGTCGAGATCGCCCAGTAGACCGCCACCGGGATGCTGGTGAAGCCATGCTGCGGCCCTTCGACCACGTACATCAGCGTTCCCATCACCAGCACCACCAGCATCACGAAGCCCACGAACACGGTGATCTTGCGCCGGCTCGCTGCCACCGCTGAGACCAGCGCGCGGTACTCCACGGAGTAACGCGATAGTTTGAAGATCCTGAACACGCGCAGCAGGCGCAGGATGCGCACGTCGATCAGGTAGCCCAGGCCCATCTGCGGCGCGAAGACCACGAGGAAGGTCGGCAGCAGCGCCAGCAGGTCGATCACGCCGTAGAAGCTCGTCGCGTAGCGCAGCGGCTTGTTCACGCAGCTCAGCCGAGCGATGTACTCCAGCGTGAAGAGGATGGTGAACATCCACTCGAGGACGTTGAACACCGGGCGCCACTGCTCGCGGATGGACTGCACGCTGTCGAGGATCACCACCAGCACGCTGGCCACGATCACCGCGATCAGCGCGAGGTCGAACATCAGGCCCGCGCGCGTGTCGGCCTCGAAGATCACGGTGAAGAGAGTGCGCCGCCAGCCGTGCGCGGGCTTGTCGAAGCGCGAGTCGGTGCTGGACGACATCGCGCGCGATGTGGTGTTCCGTTCGACGTTTGGAGAGCTCATGGCGCCACATTGTCATGCGCCCGATCGATTTATTCAGTTACGCTTCTTGCGCAATGAAGTGCCGCAGGCCGTGAGTGCGTTCTTACGATAGTCCCCTTTCTTGAGGAGCTCCCCTTTGGCTACACAGTCCCCCTTCTTCGGCAAGCGTGATCGTGACACCGATTCGTTGACATCGCGCCCCGCGCCGCTCGTCGGTTCGGGCACCAACCTCTCCGGAACCCCCGTCAATCCCTCCTCGCTCACCGCACAGCAAGGCGGCCTGAACGCCGCAGCGGCCGCGCCCGTGGCCAAGGAAGGCGGCAGCAAGCTCACCGTCGGCCCCAACATCAAGCTCAAGGGCGTGGAGATCACCGACTGCGACACGCTCGTGGTCGAAGGCTTGGTCGAAGCCACCATGGACTCGCGCCTGATGCAGATCGCCGAGCAGGGCGCGTTCAAGGGCTCGGCCGAGATCGACATCGCCGAGATCCGCGGCGTGTTCGACGGCAGCCTCACCGTGCGCGAGAAGCTCGTCATCCACTCGACCGGCAAGGTCACCGGCAAGATCCGCTACGGCAAGATCGTGATCGAGGAAGGTGGCCAGATCTCCGGCGAGATCAGCTTCGGCGCCGCCAAGCCCTCGCTTCAGGCCGCTGCCTGAAACAGGCCCCCCGGCTTTTCACTCCGCTTCGCTGCGTATAACTCCACCCCCGAGGGGGCGCGTGCCGCCTTGGGAGCGGCCCGGCGGCGCCCGCAGGCGTCTTTCACGCGGTAGGTGCGGTCCAGCCAAGACGCTCCAGCAAGGCACCGGCAGCCGCCGGTGCCTTTTCCTTGGCGCCGTTGATGAAGTAGACGAACACGTCACGCTTCTTCGACGACGCGCCCCACCCCTGCGCGCGCTCGGCCCATGTGTCGAGGGCCTTGGGCGCATAGCCCGCTTTCAGCTTGCCATCGGCCATCATCAGCCGCGCGTAGGCGATGTCGCCTTCGGGCTCCTCGAAGGACGGAAACTTCTCGGCGTCGGTGAACACCGTCGACACCTTGTACTTCTTCGCGAGCGCCTTGTAGGCGGGCACGATGAAGCTCTGGTGCCGCACGTCCATCACGTGCCGCAGCACGCGGCTGCCCTCCTTCTTCGGCAGCAGAGCCAGGAAGGCCTCGAAGTCCTCCGCGTCGAACTGCTTGGTCGGCATGAACTGCCACACGATGGGCCCGAGCTTGTCCCCCAGCTCGGCCACGCCGCTGTCGATGAAGCGCTTGATGGAGTCTCCCGCGCCCGACAGCAGCTTGCGGTTGGTCGCGAAGCGCGAGGCCTTCATCGAGAAGATGAAGTCGTCGGGCGTGTCGTCGTGCCACTTGCGGAAGGTCTCGGGCTTGAAGGTGCTGTAGTAGGTGCCGTTGATCTCGATGGCGCTGACCTTGCGGCTCGCGTAGTTGAGTTCCTTCGCGTGCGCGAGTCCCTTGGGGTAGAAGTTGTCGCGCCAGGGCTCGTAGGTCCAGCCGCCGATGCCCACCTTGATGTTTGCCTTGCTCACGTGACCCTCCGGGTTGAGATCGCCCGCACTCTACGCGCGGACGCTGCTGGGCGCAAAATGCGTCCTTTCTTTCGTCACCCGCGGAGAACCCACCGATGAACGCCCCCCTGCACCGCGAAATGCCCGCCGGCACGCTCGACGCCGAGCGCGCCCTGTCCGACGTCACCGCCCAATGGGACGGCGACATCGTCAAGCAACTCACCGACTACATCGGCATCCCGGCCAAGTCGCCCGGCTTCGACAAGGACTGGTCGGCCAACGGCTATCTCGAGACCGTGCTGCGCAATGCCGCCGCCTGGGTCGAGGCGCAGAAGGTCGAGGGCCTGAAGCTGGAGATCGTGCGGCTCGAAGGGCGCACCCCGGTGCTGTTCTTCGAAGTGCCGGCCACCGGCACCGACATGGGCGAGACCGTGCTGATGTACGGCCACCTCGACAAGCAGCCCGAGTTCACCGGCTGGCGCAACGACCTCGGCCCCTGGACGCCCAAGTACGAGAACGGCCTGCTCTACGGCCGCGGCGGTGCCGACGACGGCTACGCGGTGTACGCCAGCATCGCCGCGCTGCAGGCGCTCAAGAACCAGGGCGCGGCGCACCCGCGCATCGTGGGCCTGATCGAGACCTGCGAGGAAAGCGGCTCCTACGACCTGCTGCCGTACGTCGACGCGCTGCGCCCGCGCCTGGGCAACGTCGAGCTGGTGATCTGCCTCGACTCCGGCGCCGGCAACTACGACCAGCTCTGGCTCACCACGTCGCTGCGCGGCATGGCCAGCGGCACGCTCAAGGTCGAGGTGCTGACCGAGGGCATCCACTCGGGCGACGCCTCGGGCCTCGTGCCCTCGAGCTTCCGCATCATGCGGCAGGTGCTCGACCGGCTCGAAGACAGCGCCACCGGCCGCCTGCTGCCCGCGAGCTTCCACTGCGAAGTGCCGGCCGACCGCCTCGCGCAGGCCAAGGCCACCGCCGCGATCCTCGGCGACGAGGTCTACAAGCGCTTCCCGTGGGCGCACTACGACTGCGGCGGCTCGACCGTGTTCGCTCTGCCCACCACCACAGACCCGGTCGAGGCCCTGCTCAACCGCACATGGAAGCCCACGCTGTCGGTGACCGGTGCCGAAGGCTTCCCGGCGCTGAAGGACGCGGGCAACGTGCTGCGCCCCTACACCGCCTTCAAGCTGTCGCTGCGCCTGCCCCCGCTGGTCGACGCGGCCGAGGCGGTGCAGAACCTCAAGACGCTGCTGGAGGACAACGCGCCCTACCAGGCCCGCGTGACTTTCGAGAGCAACGGCGGCGCCACCGGCTGGAACGCGCCCGCCATCACGCCGTGGTTCGAGGACGCGCTCAACAAGGCCTCGCAGGCGCACTTCGGCGCTTCCTGCGGTTACATCGGCCAGGGCGGAACCATCCCGCTGATGAACATGCTCAGCGCCGGCTTCCCGAAGGCGCAGATGATGGTCTGCGGCGTGCTCGGCCCGAAGAGCAACGCGCACGGCCCCAACGAGTTCCTGCACGTGCCCTACGCCAAGAAGCTCACCGCGGCCGTGGCCGAGGTGATCGCCGCGCTGCCGGCCGCGCACCGCGCGGCGTCGTCGGAGCCGGCGGCGGCTTGAGCGCGGTCCTGCCCCTGCCGCAGCGCGTGTCGCTGTCCGCGCCGGACGGCCAGACGCTCGCATTGCGGCGGCTGCCGGCGCCCGGGCCGGCGCGTGCCGTGGTCGTCGTGGTCCACGGGCTGGGCGAGCACGCCGGCCGCTACCACGGCCTGGCCGAGTGCCTGCACGAATGGGGCTTCGCGGTCTGGGCGCACGACCACTACGGGCACGGCGAATCCAGCGGCCCGCGCGGCGGCCTGCCGAGCGAGCTGCGGCTGGTGGACGATCTCGCGCTGGTCGTCGACGACGCGCGCCGCGAGAACCCCGGCCTGCCGGTGGTGCTGCTGGGCCACAGCCTCGGCGGGCTTGTCGTGGCGAGCCTGATTGCGCGCGGCGTGCGGCACGTCAACGCCGCAGTGCTGTCCTCGCCGGGGCTCGATCCCGGCCTGAACGGTTTCCAGAAGCTGCTGCTCGCGGTGCTGCCGCGCATCGCGCCCGACCTTCGCGTGGGCAACGGCCTCGACGACAACTACCTATCGCACGACCCGGCGGTGGTGCAGGCCTATCGTGACGATCCGCTCACGCACGACCGCATCGGCGGCCGGCTCGCGCGCTTCCTGGCCTACGAAGGAGAAGCCGTGCAGCAGCGCGCCGCGAACTGGCCGGTGCCCACGCTGCTGCTCTACGCGGGCGACGACCGCCTCGTGCGGCCCGCCGCGAGCCGCGCTTTCGCTGCCGCCGCTGCGCCCAGTGGCAAGGTCGAGGCGCAATGCTTCGACACGCTGTACCACGAGATCTTCAACGAGCTCGAAGCCGATCCGGTCTTCGAAGCCCTTCAGCGCTGGCTCAACCGGCGCTTTCCGCAGCGGGCCTGACAGCGCGCTTGCGCGCCAGCCAGAGCAGCGCCGCGCCCGTCAGCACCACCGGCACCAGCGAGCCGAAGTTCAGCAACCGCCAGCCCTGGGTGGTCACCAGCACGCCCGAGGCGAACGACGTCAGCGCCAGCGTGGCGAACACGCAGAAGTTGAGCGCGCCCTGCGCGCGGTCGCGCTCCTCGGGCGTGTAGGCGGTGAGCGACAGCGTGGTGCTTCCGGTGAAAAGGAAATTCCAGCCCACGCCCAGCAGGAACAGCGCCACGATGAAGTGATGCAGCTCCACGCCCGAGAGCGCGATGGCGATGCAGCCGAGGTTCAGCAGCAGCCCCGCGCCCATCACCGGCAGCGCGCCGAAGCGGCGGATCAGGTGGCCGGTGAAGAAGCCCGGCGCGAACATGCCGATCACGTGCCACTCGAGCACCAGCGCGGCGTCGGAGAACGGCAGGCTGCAGATCTGCATAGCGATGGGCGTCGCGGCCATCAGCAGGTTCATCACGCCGTAGCCCAGCGCGCCGGCTGCCGCCGCGACGATGAACACCGGCTGGCGCGCGATCTCCGAAAGCGGCCGTCCGCCCGCCGCCTCCTTGCGCGCGGGCGCGGGCGGGAACTGGATGAAGTGCATCACCGCCATCGACAGCAGCGCCACCGCCGCCAGCGCGATGTAGGCGCCGGCGAAGGGCACGGCGAAGGCTTCGCGCGTGGCCTTGGCGAGGTTGGGCCCGGCCACGGCACCGATCAGTCCGCCGGCCATCACCATCGACACCGCCTTCTCGCGCCACTGCGGCGCCGCCAGCTCGGCAGCCGCGAAGCGGTAGAGGCCGGCGTTTGCGTTGTAGTAGCCCGCGATGACGGTGGCGAAGCACAGCAGCCAGAAGTTCTTCGTGACCGCCGCGAAGCAGCACAGCAGCGCCGACACCAGCGCCACCGCCAGCCCGGTCTGGAACGAGCCGCGTCGGCCGAAGCGCTGCTGCGTGCGCGCCACCAGCCCGGTGGAGAGCGCGCCGCCGATCACGTAGCTCATGACCGGCAGCGTCGCCATCCAGCCGCGCGGCGCGATGGCCAGGCCCACCAGCCCGTTGATGGCGATGAAGGTCACGTTGTTCGTCAGCAGCAGGCCCTGGCAGATGGCCAGCAGCCACAGATTGCGGTTCATGCGCTTGTCTCCCTTACCGCGCGCTGCAGGTCGCGCTCGATCTCGCTGAATGCGATGGCGGGCAGGTCGCCCAGCGTGCGCTCGGTGCCGGTGAGCGCCACGCCGTGCACCGTCTGCAGCACCTTGCCGTCGGGGCTGTCCTGCACGAACCAGCCCTCTTCCAGCCGCAGGCAGACCTGGCCTTCGCCGGGCACGCCCTTGTTGAAGCTGTTGACCATGCCGCCGTCGCCGATCTCGCGCACCCAGCCGCGCGTCTCCAGGCCCATGAGCGCGGCGTTCGACACCGCGCGGCCGGCCCACTGCGGCAACTCGCGGCCCGCGCGCAACGCCGGATCGAGCACGAAGGACTGGCGCGCCAGCTGCTCGAAGGGCTGCAGGATCTCGTAGTCGGCGAGCACCGGCGCCCATGCGGTGACGAGCGACGCATCGAGCGCCGCGAAGTCCAGCGGATGCGGCAGGCCGATGAGCGCGTTCTCCGGCAGCTTCACCGGGTCGTCGTGCAGGTCGGCCAGCTCGCCTTCGGCGGTGACGCGGAAGGTGCCCTGCAGCTTGTCGGCGGCATCGAACAGGCCCCAGACCAGCGGCCGGCTGAACACCCGCAGCACCGGGTGGTTCGCGAAGAAAGGCATGAACTCGTCGGGGCCCCAGCGGCGCTGCGCGCACATCGCGGCCTCCAGCCGCCGGATCTGCGTGGTGGCGACTGTCTTCGCGAGCTTGCGCAGTTCCTTGAGCTGCGTGGCCGCGGCGGCGGCCTTGCCGGCGTCATCGTTCGCGCCGGCCTTGGGCAGTGTCTTGAGTGCCTTGCCGCGGGCATCGTGCACCACGGGCTGGAAGCTGTCGTCCATGCGCACCTCGAAGCTGCGTGGGCCGAAGTCCAGCGTGAGGCGCGCGCGGGCGTCCAGGCCGAGGTCGGGCACGGTGCGGTCGGCCAGCTGGTCGAGGCTCAGGCCGCGCTGCTCGGCCACCTCGCCGAGCATGCGGTCGGCGCGGGTGCGCAGGTCGTCGTAGCGGGTCTGGCGCGCGAGTTCGGCCAGGTGCATCAGCGCGGCGTCGCTGCCGATCTCGCCGAGCATGGCCATGGCGTCGTAGGCGCGCACGCGGTCGAGCCCGGCGCGCCACTGGCGCAGCAGGCTGTAGAGCTGGCGTGCGGTTTCGCCGTCGCCGAGGCGGCCCTGCAGCGCGAACATCCAGCGCTCCCTGGCCGGCCGGCCGTTGCCGATCCACCAGGCCAGCAGCGCGCGGCCGAAGCGCGCGAGGGAGTCGGGCGCGAGCGCGTCCAGCAGCGGGGCGAGCCCCGGGTATGGCGCGTCGGGCTTGCCGAGCATCATCGCCATCAGCACGTCGGGCACCACGGCCTGCGGCAGCGCAAGGCCGCCTTCCTTGAGGATCAGGCGGGGCAGCGACGGCAGGGGCAGCGTCTTCGGCACCACGGGCAGGCTGTCGGGCAGAACGTCTTCGGGCGCGATGGACAGCAGCTGCGCCACCGCGCCGGCGGCTTCGGCGCCATAGGCCTGTGCCTGGGCGCGCACCGCATCGGCATGGCCGTTGTCGTGCAGCCAGCGCAGCGCGGCCTGCGCCGATTCGTGCGCGGGGCCGGGCTCGCCCAGCGCGACGGGGACGAGGCCGCGCGCGGCCGTGTCGGGATAGCGCTCCAGCCATGCGGCCGCCTCGCGCCGCACCCAGCGGTTGGTGTGGAAGCCCTTGGCGATCCAGCTGGCGAGCGGGTCCCATTCGATGACCGAGGCCAGCTCGAACATCGCCCGCGAGCCCTGCTTGAGGAAGCGCGGCAGTCCCGGCAGCGCATCCGTGCCGAGGGCGTGGAGGATGGGCCGCACGCGGGCCACGTCGCCCATGAAGTGATCGACGGCCGGCCCGTGCGTGAACGCCGCCACGGCCAGCGGCGGGGGCAGTTGCCAGATGTATTCGGCGACGCCCCAGCGCGAGCCGGGCAGTTGGCCGAAGTCCTCGGGGCTGGTGATCTCGTTGCGGCCGGCGATGACGTCGTCGATGAGTTCGGGGCGCAGGCCCAGCATCCACAGCGCCTTGTGCAGGTTGCCGCCTTCGCGGATGGCGTCCGGCGCATCGGGCTGGTGGCGCGTGAACTCGGTCATCCACTGGTTCGAGCGATCGCGCGAAACCCGGACCTCGCGCGCCAGCCAGTCGGACAGGTCGCCCGTGGCCTGCAGGTACTGCGGCGGCTTCAGGTCGGCCCAATGGAGCCGGGCCGTCGGCGGCAACGGCTGCAGCGCCAGTACCGGGATGACGGGCAGCGCCTGCCGGTTCTTCCACGGTGGGCGGCGCAGCAGCGCGGGCCAGTCGGCGGCGAGGGCGTCGGCCACGCCGGCGGAGCCGTCTTCCTGCAGGCGCGCGAGCGTCTTGCGCTGGGCTTCGTCGCACGAGGCTTCGAGCGGCTCCTGCCACTCGGGATTCGCCGCGAGCAGCTCCAGGATGAGCGCCGCGCCGGCCTGGTGCCGCGCCGGGTTCGCCGAAAGCAGCTCGCGCAGCACGAAGAGCGGCCAGCGCGCCGCCTGCTTCATCAGCGCGTTCTTGCAGTCGATCTGCTTGACCTGCGCGACGAAGAAGCGCACCACTTCCGCGTCATGGATGGCCAGCAGGTCGGTGACGGCTTCCTTGTGCGGCGAGGGCTCGAAGAGCAGCTCGGCCGCCGCGGCGCCGTGCATCTCGAGCATGCGCAGCCGCGCTGCGCGCGGCGGATAGAAGCTGGAGCGATGGCGGCGGAAGAAGTCGAGGCTGTCGGCCAGGCTGCGCTCCTCCGAGAGCGAACCGCCGCACCGGCCGCAGGGCCGGTCGTTGAACTTCGCGAGCGCCTCGCGCATGTTCTTGGTCCACCGCACCTTGCCGTCGGGGCGCGCGTCGAGGCCGCCCTCCTTCTTCTCCTCGTTCTTCTCTGTTTCCTCCTTCGACTTGCGATTGCCCGCCATGCCATTGCTCTCCATTGATGCCGCAGGGATTGTCGGCCAACACGCGCGGACCAAAAAAAAGCGCCCTCGCGGGCGCTCGAACACTGGAGAAGGCAGTCCGGTTCAGGACTGCTTGCCTTGCAGCAGACCGCTGAGCGAGCCCAGCAGGTCGTCGTGGTTGCCCAGCCCCTGGTCGGGGATCTTGCCGTGCGGCGTGAGCTGGTCGATGAGCGCCGGCAGCATGGTGGCCAGCATGGGCAGCAGCGTCTGCGCGTTGATGCCGAGCTTGGACGCGATGCTCGCGATGGTGTCGCTGCCCAGCGCGTTCTGCAGCTGGTCGCCCGAGACGGGCTGGTTTTCACCCTTGCCGATCCACGAGCCGATGACGTCGCCCATGCCGGCCTGCTCGAACTTCGAGACCAGGCCGCCCAGGCCACCCACGCTGCCGTTGTTGGCGAGCAGGCCGCCCAGCGCGCCGGCCAGGCCTCCCAGATCGCCCAGCCCGCCAAGGCCTCCGCCTTGCGGTTGCTGCTGTTGCGCAGCGCCTCCGAGCACCTGACCGAGTACCGAATCGAGCAATCCCATGACTGTTTCCTTGGTGTGTGACAGAACCGCCAACATTGTTAAATGCCGCGGACCTTAAGCCGAAAGTGGCACGCCCACTTTCGAATTGGCAACGTGACAAATTACTTGATACGTGCCGCCCGTTTGGGGAGCAGCGCGGGAGCGACCCCCTGAACGCCCACCAGCCCGAGCACGGTGACAAGCGAATTCTGCGCGCCTTTCCACGCATCTGTCATGTCGATGGACTCGCTCAGCGAATGGAATCCGGAGGCCTTGCCGCCGCCGCCCACGACGATGGCCGGGATGCCCATCGAGATCGGCACATTGGCATCGGTGCTGCCGCCGCGCAGCAGCGTCCGGTTGCCGAAGGCGGCGTTCGAGCGGATCGCGGCCTCCACGATCACCGAGTCGGGCGGCGTGCGCCCGCCGGGCCGCTCGCCGATGAGCCGGGTGCTCACGCTCAGGGTGCTGACGTTCCAGCGCCTGTTCTCCTCGACCACGGCTTCGTCGATGGCGGCCAGGATCTTCTTCTCGGTTTCCAGCAGCGAGGCCATGTCGTCCGAGCGGATGTCGATGGCCATGCGCGCATCGGGCGCGATGGTGTTGACCGAGGTGCCGCCGCCCACGGTGCCGACGGTGAACGTCGTCTTCGGAAAGCTCGGCGTGCGGATGTCGGCGATCTTCGCGATCGCGCGGCCCATGCCGTGGATCGCGCTCGGCACTTGGCCGAATGCGCCGAAGCTGTGCCCGCCCGGTCCCTGGAAGCTGACCTCGTAGCGATGGCTCGCGGTGCCCAGCACCAGCACCGAGCCCGGTGCCGAAGGCTCCAGCCCCACCATGCCGTCGATGTCGAGGTGGTCGCGGAAGATCGCCTTCATGCCGCGCAGGTTGCCGAGCTCTTCCTCGCCCACATTGGCGACGAACATCAGGTCGCCCACCGTCTGCACCTTGTTGTCGTTCAGCACCTTGAGCCACGACAGCAGCACCGCCAGGCCGCGCGTGTCGTCGGCGATGCCCGGTGCATGGAGCCGGCCATCGCGCTCCTTGACCTTCACGTCGGTGCCGGCGGGGAAGACGGTGTCGAGGTGGGCCGAGATCAGCAGCTTCGGCCCATTGCCCGTGCCCTTGCGCAGCCCGATCACGTTGCCTTCGGCGTCGATCTTCGCGTTCGTCAGCCCGAAAGCCTTCATGCGGGCGAGAAAAGCCTCGGCGCGCTTGTGCTCCTTGAAGGGCGGGGCCTCGATCTCCGTGAGCGCCTTCAGCTCCTCGAGCGAGCGCTCGTGGTCGGCCCTGAGCGCGTCCAGCAGCTTCTGGACGGCGGGCGATGCCATCAGCTGGGTGAATGCCCGGTCGACCTCGGGGCCGACCTGCGCGGGTGTCGGGGCGACGGCCTGGGGTTGGGCAAGCGCGCCCTGGGTAGTGCAAAACAGTGCGGCGAGGACCAAAGGGGCGAGGCGCAGCGGACCGGGCAGCTTGGACATGGGCGCAAAAGTCCTTCTTTTGTCTTAAAGAAGTAACGATTGTTTCGCAGGCTTTCCACGCGCGCGTCGCGGAAAACACCCACCTGATGGCGTCGGGCCTGAGGCCGGAGCCTTGTCTATCTAGACGCCTGCCAGCGAAACCAGCGAAACCAGCGCGGCCAGCGCCGCCGTTTCGGCGCGCAGCACGCGCGTGCCGAGGGTGACGGGCGCGAAGCCCCGGGCGATGGCCTGCTGCTCTTCGCCGGCGCTCAGCCCGCCTTCGGGGCCGCTCAGCACGGTCACGCCCTGTTGCTGCTCGCCCGTTGCCATGTCGGCGAGGCTGCGCGTGCCCCCGGCGAGGCTCAGCACAAGGCGCACGGCGGGCCCGCCCTGGGTCTCGAGCCAGCCGGCGAAAGGCTGCACCGGGTGGATCACCGGCACGCGGTTGCGCCCGCACTGCTCGCAGGCCGCGACCGCGATGGCTTCCCAGTGCGCCCGCTTCTTCTCGGCGCGCTCGCCCGCCAGGCGCAGCACGCCGTGGGCCGTGGCCAGCGGCTGGATGCTCGCCACGCCGAGCTCGGTGGCCTTCTCGACCAGCCAGTCCATGCGCTCGTTGGCCGGCATTCCGACCGCGAGATGCACCGCCCGGGGCGCCTCGCGCTCCACCGGAAGATGCGCGCCGACCGTTACCGAAACGTCGCTGCGGCCCATGCGCTCGACCGTGGCCGCGTACTCGCCGCCCGCGCCGTCGAACAGCGTGAGCGCGTCCCCGGGCTGCATCCGCAGCACCTGCACGTGGCGCGCGGCACCGGCCGGCAGCGCCAGGCTGGCGCCGGCGCTCAGCGGCACGGAACAGTGGAAACGCGGCATGCTCTGCAGTCGATGGCTGCGAACGGCCGTTGCGCGGGCGCCGCAGGCTGGTGCTTTTTCAGTTTGTCTTCAGACACGGCCGTAGGCGTAGCCCGTGATGGCCGAAGTGCCCTCGATCTCGTCGATCACGCGCGACAGCGGCGTCAGCTCGGAGTAGCGGCTCGCGGTGGCGCGGATGTAGGCGATGAAGCGCGGCGTGTCCGCCAGGTAGCGGGGCTTGCCGTCGCGCAGCGTGAGGCGCGCGAAGATGCCGGCCACCTTGAGATGGCGCTGCAGGCCCATCCACTCGACCGCGCGGTAGAAGGCGCCGAAGTCCTCGTCGACCGGCAGGCCGGCCTTGCGCGCCGCCTGCCAGTAGCGGATGGTGACGTCGAGCACGAACTCCTCGTCCCAGCTCAGGAAGGCGTCGCGCATCAGGCTGGCGATGTCGTAGGTGATGGGGCCGTACACCGCGTCCTGGAAGTCGAGCACGCCGAGCGTGGGAGTCTCGCCCACCATCAGGTTGCGCGGCATGAAGTCGCGGTGCACGTAGACGCCGGGCGACGCGAGGTTGCTCTCGACGATCAGCTTGAAGCTGCGCTCCAGCCGCTCCTTCAGCTTGCCCTCGACGGCGATGCCGCGGTGGCGGCCGATGTACCACTCGGGGAAGAGGGCCAGTTCGCGCTCCAGCAGCGCGCGGTCGTAGGGCGGCAGCACGCCGGGCCTGGAAGAGAGCTGCCAGCGCACCAGCGCGTCGATGGCCTGGTCGTAGAGCGGGCGGGCGGCCTCGGGGCGCGCCGGGTCGATCACGTCCAGCATGGTCTGGCGGCCCAGGTCGTCCAGCAGCAGGAAGCCGTTGGGCTCGTCCCATTCGAGGACCGTGGGGGCCAGCACGCCGGCCGCGGCCATCAGCCCGGCCACCTGCACGAAGGGGGCGCTGTTCTCCTTGTCGGGCGGGGCGTCCATGACGATGCGCGAGGGGGCGGCGGCGTCGGCGGTGTCGAGCCGGAAGTAGCGGCGGAAGCTCGCGTCGGCCGAGGCGAGCCTCACGGTTTCGGGCAGCAGCCGGTGCCGGGGCGCGACGGCGGCCAGCCAGCTGCGGAACGCTTCGGCCCGCTGCGGATTCGTCCAGGCAAGGGTTTCGGCGGGGCGGCTTGGGGCCAATGCGGCCGGGGGCGGGGGTGCTGTCATGGATAATCGATTCTACAAATCCGCCTGGCGCGGCAATCCCCCTTGGCCGGCCTCCGGCCGATGCGGATCGCCACAGGCCCCTGCAACCTGCCGGCCTGCCGCGCCTTCCCCGACGACATTTCGTTCCGAACCGATGCCTACGACCCAAAGCCCTCACGCTTGGCACCTTGTGCGCTCGCTGCTCTCCACGGGAGAGTCGCCGGCTTTCCTCGGAACGGCCGGGCGGGAGGCCTGATGAGCCGACGTCGTGCCGCCGCCCCGCGTCCGCGGCGCCCGGGCCCGCCGCCGCTGCCACTGGCCGTCCTGTCGCTGGCGCTGATCCATGCGCACGGCGCCTCGGCCCAGACGGCTGGCAGCTTTGACGCCCCGCTCACGCTGAAGCGCACGCCCCAGCTCACCGAAATCCTGACGCCCGCCGACCGCAGCCAGATGCCCAGCCTGGTCACCGGCGACCGCATCTCCGGCCGGCCCGACCTCGAGACCGTGGTCGAGGGCAATGCCACGCTGCGCCGCGGCGCGGTGTCCATCACCGCCGACCGGCTCGAGTACTACCAGCCCGACGACCGCGCCAAGGCCACTGGCAACGTGCGGGTCAACCAGGCCGGCAACGTCTACGAAGGCCCCGAGCTGCAGCTCAAGCTCGAGACCTTCGAGGGCTTCTTCAACAACGTGCGCTACAAGTTCCTCGCGAACGAGGCGCACGGCGAGGCCAAGCGCATCGACTTCGTCGACGCCAACGTATCGATCGCCCGCGAGGCCACCTACACCACCTGCCGCCGCGAGGACTTCCCCGGCTGGATGCCCGCCTGGCTGCTGACCGCGGCCTCGATCACCACCGACACCGAGGAAAACGAAGGCGTGGCGAAGAACGCGCGCCTGAGCTTCATGGGCATCACCACGCCGCCCATCCCGAGCGTGAGCTTCCCGCTGTCGAACGAACGCAAGAGCGGACTGCTGCCGCCCACCATCGGCCTGGACAACACCAACGGCCTGGAGATCGCACAGCCGTACTACTGGAACATCGCGCCCAACCGCGACGCCACGTTCACGCCGACGATCATGAGCAAGCGCGGCGTCAACTTCAGCAACGAGTTCCGCTACCTCGAGAAGCAATACAAGGGCGAGATCCGCTTCGACCTGATGGGCAGCGACCGGCTCGTGGGCGACCGTTACAACGAACTGCGCGCCAGCCAGCTCCAGCAGCTGGCCAACGGGCAGATCACCGCCAGCAGCCTGACCAACCCGCCGAAGAACACCCGGCGCTGGGGCCTGTGGCTCACGCACCACCAGGACTTCGACGCCAAGGCGCTGGGCCTGGATTCGCTCTCGGCCAACGTCACCATCAACCGGGTGAGCGACGACGACTACTGGCGCGACTTCACCCGCACGCCCTCGCTCGCGCAGCGCCAGCTGCCGAACGACGCCTCGCTGAACTGGAGCAAGGGCGACTGGAGCGGCATGATCCGCACGCTCAAGTACCAGAACCTGCAGTACAACCTGTCGCCGATCGTGCCCGCGTACGACCGGATGCCGCAGATCACGGCCAACTACAACAAGTACGACTGGCACGGCTTCGACGTCGCGCTGAACCTGGACTACACGCGCTTCCGCGTGAACAGGCTCTCCTCGACCCAGCTCGGCTACGACGTCAACCAGCAGTCGCAGCCCGACGGCGACCGCGCCATGGCCGTGGCCACGATCAGCCGGCCGTTCATCACGCCGAGCACGTACGTCATTCCGAAGCTGATCCTGAACGCGGCCTCGTACAACTACTACCTGCCGCAGGCTGACATCCCGAAGCTCACGGTCAACGGCGTCCAGTACGTCAACGGCCAGGTCTACAACCCCAGCTCGCTGTATTTCTTCCCGACGTCCAGCAACCGCGTGGTGCCCACCTTCAGCCTCGACAGCGGCCTGACCTTCGAGCGTGACGCCAGCTATTTCGGCCGCGCCTTCCGCCAGACGCTGGAGCCGCGCGCCTACTACGTCTACACGCCGTACCGCAACCAGAGCATGCTGCCGAACTACGACTCGGCGGCCAACGACTTCAGCTTCGCGACCATCTACACCGAGAACGCGTTCTCGGGCGGCGACCGCATCTCCGACACCAACGCGCTCACGCTGGGCGTGACCTCCCGCCTGATCGACCCCGACACCGGCGCCGAGGCCGCGCGTTTCGGCATCGCGCAGCGCCTGCGTTTCAGCGACCAGAAGGTCACGCTGCCGGGCGGCACGCCGGTGACCGACCGCGCGAGCGACCTGCTGCTGGGCGCCACCATCAACTGGACGCCCAAGTGGAGCCTGGACACGCTGGTCCAGTACAACCCCGACACCCGCAGGTCGGAGCGCTCGGCCATCAGCGCCCGCTACAACCCCGAGCCGTACCACAACCTGAGCGCGGCCTTCCGCTACCAGGCGCCCACCACCCCGACCGCGACCGACGGCAACAAGTCGATCGACGTGGGCTGGCAGTGGCCGCTGAACGACCTGTGGGGCGACAAGGGCAAGAACCTCGGCCCCGGCAAGGGCCAGGGCGGCGGACGCTGGTATGCGGTCGGCCGGCTCAACTACAGCCTGCAGGACAAGAAGCTCACCGACGGCGTGCTCGGCTTCGAATACGACGGCTGCTGCTGGATCGGTCGCGTGGTGATGCAGCGCATCACCACCGGCCAGGTGACGGCGAACACCCGCATCATGTTCCAGCTCGAATTCGTGGGCTTCTCCAGCATCGGCTCGAGCCCCATGCAGACCCTGCGGCAGAACATCCAGCGCTACGAACCCCTGCGCCAACCGGGCGAAGCGCCGAGCCGCTTCACCAACTACGACTGAGACGACTGACTCTGACTGAGCGAGCGAGCGACGCCATGAAAAACCTCCGTTCCATCATCACCCTGGGCTGCCTCGCGGCAATCGCCGCCACGGCGGGCGCGCAGGGCTATCGCCCCGGTACCGGCATCACGGACATCATGCGCGCCGGCCCGCGCCTGGGCCCGCCGGCCGCGCGTCCGTCCACCACGCCCCCGGCGGCGCCGGTGCAGCGTTCGGCCGAATTCATCGTCGCGCTGGTCAACTCGGAGCCGATCACCAACACCGACGTGCAGTCGCGCGTGACGCGGCTCATCAAGGAGAACCCCGACGCCGAGCGCGTGCCCCGCGGCGAGCTCACGCGCCTCGTGCTGGAGCGCCTGATCACGGAGCGTGCGCAGCTGCAGCTCGCGAAGGAAAACGGCATCAAGGTCGACGAAGTGGCCATCGACCAGGCCGAGCAGACCGTGGCTCGCCAGAACGAGATCAGCCTGGTCGAGCTGCGCCGCCGCGTGGCCGCCGAAGGCATCGCGCAGCAGGATTTCCGCAACGACCTGCGCGACCAGCTGCTGCTCACGCGCCTGCGTGACCGCGAGGTCGAGTCGAAGGTCAAGGTCAGCGACGCCGAGGCCGACGAGTACCTGCGCGACCAGCGCAACCAGTCCGTGAAGAACGTGGCGCTGGAAAACCTCAACCTCGCGCAGGTGCTGGTGGCCGTTCCCGAGAACGCCACCGATGCGCAGATCGCCGCCGCCCAGAAGAAGGCCCAGGACATCGCCCAGCGCGCCCGCGCCGGCGAAGACTTCGCCAAGCTGGTGCGCGAGAACTCCGACTCGCCCGACCGCGCCAACGGCGGCGCCATCGGCATGCGCAGCGCCGACCGCTACCCGTCGCTGTTCGTCGAGGCCACGCAATCGACCGCCGTGAACGGTATCGCCGGCCCCGTGCGCTCCAGCGCCGGTTTCCACGTGCTCAAGGTGCTGGCCAAGGCCCAGATCGGCTCCGGCGACGCCACCGTCACACAGACGCAGGTGCGCCACATCCTGCTGCTCAACGATCCCAAGCGCACCACGGCGCAGGCGGTCGCGCAGCTGGCCGAATTCAAGCGCCGCATCCAGGCCGGCTCGGCCGACTTCGCGGGCCTGGCCCGCGACAACTCGCAGGACGGCAGCGCCAAGCAGGGTGGCGACCTCGGCTGGTCTCGTCCCGGCCAGTTCGTGCCCGAATTCGAGGAAGCCATGGACCGGCTCTCGCCCGGCCAGATCAGCGACCCGGTGGTCTCGCGCTTCGGCGTGCACCTGATCCAGGTGGTGGCCCGCCGCGATTCCAAGCTCAGCCAGTCGGAGCAGCGCGAAGCCGCGCGCGCCGCGCTGCGCGAACAGCGCGTGGAAGAAGCCTTCACCACCTGGGTGCAGGAAGTGCGCGCGCGCGCCTACGTCGAATACCGCGACCCGCCCCAGTCCTGAGCTGATGGCGCAGCACATCGCGAGGAAGCGGTTCGGGCAGCACTTCCTGTCCGACGGCGGGATCATCGATTCGATCGTGCGCGAGATCGCGCCGCAGCCCGGCGATGCCATGGTCGAGATCGGTCCGGGGCTCGCCGCGCTGACGCAGCCGCTGGTGGAGCGGCTGGGCCGGCTCACCGTGATCGAGCTCGACCGCGACCTGGCGAAGCGACTGCGAGAGCATCCGCAACTGGACGTGATCGAGTCGGACGTGCTCAAGGTCGACTTCGCCGAGCTCGCCGCGAAGTTCCCTGCCGGCAAGCCGCTGCGTGTGGTGGGCAACCTGCCCTACAACATCTCCACGCCCATCCTGTTCCATCTGCTGGGCTGCGCCGGTCTGGTCGCCGACCAGCATTTCATGCTGCAGAAGGAAGTGATCGACCGCATGGTGGCCAGCCCCGCCACCTCCGACTACAGCCGCCTGAGCGTGATGCTGCAATGGCGCTACGAAATGGAAAACGTGCTGTTCGTACCGCCCGAGAGCTTCGATCCGCCGCCGCGCGTGGACAGCGCCGTGGTGCGGATGGTGCCGCTGGCGACGCCGCCGGCCGTCGACGAGAGGCGCCTGGGCGAGATCGTGCAGGTCGCCTTCAGCCAGCGCCGCAAGCTGCTGCGCCATACCTTGGGCAAATGGCTCCAGGAGCATGGCTTTTCCGGCGACTTCGACACCCAGCGGCGGGCCGAGGAAGTGCCGGTGGCCGATTACGTGGCGCTGGCCCAGGCAGTGCCCCAATGAAAAAAGCGCGCCGATGGCGCGCTTTTTCTTCACTTGCTCGATCGCCTTTCGTCAGCCGGCATGCTCGGCCGACTTTTTCCGATCAGGCGGCGGCGAGCCAGTAACCCGCGTTGAAGGGGCTGCTCATGCGCAGCGCCAGCGGCGACACGTCGACCAGCTTGTCGGTCGGCATCTTTTCGCCGGCCGGCTCGGTGGCAGCTGCTGCTGCCGCCGCGGTGTTCACTTCGATGCCATCGAGGGTTTCAACGTTCGGTTGAGCCTCGTTCGCCCGTTCTGCTTGGCTGGTGGATGCAGAACGGGCTACAGAAAAGAATAGAAGCACCGGAACGGGACCTT
>Ga0102594_1000614_pt1 | contig 31010 bp, 26 predicted proteins | sample AraplaCol_mLB_r2_2_FD_76863 | JGI IMG/M metagenome (GOLD analysis project Ga0102594, IMG submission 76863) | Arabidopsis root microbial communities from North Carolina, USA - plate scrape MF_Col_mLB_r2 (SPADES assembly) (version 2) | ecosystem: Host-associated > Plants > Roots > Endosphere...
GCCGATGCCGAGCTGGCGCCAGGTGAGCATCTCGAACATCTCGTCCAGCGTGCCGAAGCCGCCGGGCAGGGCGACGAAGCCGTCGGAAATGTCGAACATGCGCGCCTTGCGTTCGTGCATCGAACCGACCACTTCCAGCCGCGTCAGGCCCTTGTGTGCCACTTCCCAGTTGACCAGCTGTTCGGGAATCACGCCGACCGCCTCACCGCCCGCGGCGAGCACCGAATCGGCGACCACGCCCATCAACCCGACGTTGCCGCCGCCATAGACCAGCGTGATGCCATCCTTCGCCAGGCGCGTGCCCAGCGCGATCGCGCGTTCGGTGTAGATGGGCTTCGAACCCGAGTTGGAGCCGCAGTAGACGCAAAGGGAACGCATGGTTGAACTCGCTGGAAGGTGGATCGGTCAGTTGGATCGCATCAGGACGATGCCGGACATGCGCCGCATCTCATGACGCTGGCGTGCGGTCTGGAGCTTGTTCAGCAGCTTCCACAACCAGATGTTCGGCATGGTGCGCTGCAGGCGAAGCGATTCGTCCCAGGTGGAACGGAACTCGCTTTCCTGCCAGCCGTAGGGCGCGAAGAACGCCGTGCCTTCCGCCGGACCGAAGCGGAAGGGGGCGTTGCCGGCTTTCAGTTGCGGCTGCCAGCGGCGCTCCAGCATCTTCAACAGACGCGGCGAGGCGAGGTCGGTCAGCCACCATCGCGCGTGGGCGATGTCGTGCAAATCGGCCGCCAGTTCCGCGACGTTCGCCGCGTCCAGATACACCAGCAACCCTTCGGTGATCGCCAGCACCGGGCCGTTCGCGGCGGCGCGTGCGAACACATCGCGACGCGCCTGTGCGTCGCGCAGATCGGCGCCGATGAATTCGACGGCGCAGCGCGGCGTTTCGCCGGCCATCTGTTCGCGGAAGTCGGCGACCGAGTCGGGCAGGTCGACGTGCATCCAGCGCAGCGTCGGCGGCAAGGGCAGGCGGTAGGCGCGCGCGTCGAGTCCCGCTGCGAGGTTGAGCACCGTCGCGGCGCCCTCGTTCACGCAGCGCAGGACGATCTCGTCCATCACCGCCGTGCGCACCACCATCGGCCAGCTCATCGATGCGCCGCGTGGCATCGCGCGGACGATGGCTTCGCCACGTTCGCCGCCGAGCCTGCGTGCGTAGGGATCGTGGAAGATCGCGTCCGGGCGCTCGCTTTCCATCGCGCGATAGATCGCGACCCAGGCGGCGGTGTCGGAGACGTTGCGGATCGGAGTGCCGGCCACGGTGACCTCCTAAAACAAAAGGCCGCCAGCACCGTGAGGGGTGATGGCGGCCTGGTTTCGGCGCATGCGCCGCGTGCGATCAGTTCGCCTTGTGGATGGCGCGCTTGGAAACGGCCATCGCGGCGTCGTGGATCGCTTCGGACAACGTCGGGTGCGCGTGGCAGATGCGGGCGAGGTCGTCGGCCGAGCCCTTGAACTCCATCGCCAGCACGCCTTCATGGACCAGTTCGGACACGCCGACGCCGACCAGGTGCATGCCCAGGATCAGGTCGGTTTCCTCGTGCGCGATGACCTTCACGAAGCCCGCCGGCTCGCCCATGGCGACGGCGCGCGCGATGGCCGCGAACGGGAAGGTGCCGACCTTGTACGGCGTGCCTTCGGCCTTGAGCTGCTGCTCGGTCTTGCCGACCCAGGCGATTTCCGGCTCGGTGTAGATGACCCACGGAATCGTGTCGAGGTTGACGTGGCCCGGCAGGCCGGCGATGAGTTCGGCGACCGCGATGCCTTCCTCGAAGCCCTTGTGCGCGAGCATCGGTCCGCGCACGCAGTCGCCCACGGCCCAGACGCCGTTCACGCCGGTGTGGCAGTGCTCGTCGACTTCGATCATGCCGCGCGCGTCCAGCTTCACGCCGGTGCCTTCGGCCAGCAGGCCCTTCGTGGCGGCGCGACGGCCGACCGACACCAGCAGCTTGTCGACGGTGAGCGTCTTCTCGCCTTCGCTGTCGGTGTAGGTGATGACGACTTCCTTCGTCTTGCCCTTGCCGCTGATTTCCGTGTTGCTGACCTTCGCGCCGAGCTTGATGTCCAGGCCCTGCTTCTTGAATTCCTTCGCGGCGGTCTTGGCGACTTCGGCGTCGGCGGCGGCGAGGAAATCCGGCAGCGCCTCGAGGATGGTGACATCGCTTCCCAGGCGCTTCCACACGCTGCCCAGTTCCAGGCCGATGACGCCCGCGCCGATCACGCCCAGGCGCTTCGGCGTCTCGGTGAAGTCCAGCGCGCCGACGTTGTCGACGATGTTCTCGCCGTCGAACTTGGCGAACGGCAGTTCGATCGAATCCGAGCCGGCGGCCAGGATCACGTTCGTGCCCTTGAGCTCCACCGTGCTGCCGTCGTGCTGCTTGACCGTGACGACGTTGCCCGGCTGCAGCTGGCCGAAGCCGTAGAACGGCGTGATCTTGTTCGCCTTGAACAGCATCGCGATGCCGCCGGTGAACTGCTTCACGATCTTGTCCTTGCGGCCGATCATCGTCGGGACGTCGATCTTGGCGTCCTTCGTCGTGATGCCGTGCTCGCCGAACAGGTGGCCGAGGTTGTAGAACTGGCGCGAGCTGTCCAGCAGCGCCTTCGACGGCACGCAGCCCACGCGCAGGCAGGTACCGCCCAGCGCCGGCTTGCCGTCCTTGCCGAGCGCGGCGTCGATGCACGCGGTCTTCAGGCCCAGCTGTGCGGCGCGGATGGCCGCGTGGTAACCGGCCGGGCCGGCGCCGATGACGATGACGTCGAAGTTCTGCTGTTCGCTCATGTTCTTTCCTGATTCTGTTCCCTTCACCCGCGTGCGGGAGAAGGTGGCGCGAAGCGCCGGATGAGGGCGGGGCGGGCGACAGGCCCTCACCCCGACCCTCTCCCGCTGGCGGGAGAGGGGGAACGGCGGTGATTACATGCCCAGCAGCATGCGGTGCGGGTTCTCGAGCTGGTTCTTGATGTCGACCAGGAACAGCACCGCGTCCTTGCCGTCGATGATGCGGTGGTCGTAGGACAGCGCGATGTACATCATCGGCGCGGCGATGACCTGGCCGTTCTCGACGATGGCGCGTTCCTTGATGGCGTGCATGCCCAGGATCGCGCTCTGCGGCGGGTTGACGATCGGGGTGGACATCAGCGAACCGAAGGTGCCGCCGTTGGTGATGGTGAAGGTGCCGCCCTGGAGGTCGTCCAGGCCCAGCTTGCCGTCGCGCGCCTTCTTGGCGTACTCGGCGATGCCCTTCTCGATGTCGGCGAAGCCCATGCGCTCGACGTTGCGCAGCACCGGCGTGACCAGGCCCTTGTCGGTCGACACGGCGATCGAGATGTCGGCGTAGCCGTGGTAGATCACGTCGTTGCCGTCGACCGAGGCGTTGACCACCGGGTGCTTCTGCAGCGCGTTGGCGGCGGCCTTGGCGAAGAAGCTCATGAAGCCCAGCTTGATGCCGTTGGCCTTCTCGAACTGCTCGCCCAGCTCCTTGCGCATGGCCATGACCTTGCCCAGGTTGACCTCGTTGAACGAGGTGAGCATGGCGATGGAGTTCTTCGACTGCATCAGGCGCTCGGCGATGCGCGCGCGGATGCGGGTCATCGGCACGCGCTCTTCCGGACGCGCGCCACCGGCGACGCCGCCGGTCTTGCCCGAGGCGTAGTTGACCAGGTCTTCCTTGGTCACCGCGCCGCGACGGCCGGTGCCTTCGACCTGCGCCGGATCGATGCCCTGCGTGACGGCCGTGAAGCGCGCGCCCGGCGGGAGCTGTTCGACGCTGCCGGCGGCCTTCGGCGCATCGGCCTTGGGCTGCACGGGCGCGGCGACGTCCTTGGCGGCGGCGTCGTTCTTGGCGTCGATGGTCGCGGCCTTCTCGGCCTTGGCCGGTGCGGCGGCGGCCGCGCCTTCCTCGACGACGGCGATCAGCTGCTGGCTGGTCACCGTGTCGCCTTCCTTGAACTTGATGTCCTTGATCACGCCGTCGACGGGCGAGGGCACCTCGAGCACGACCTTGTCGGTCTCCAGGTCGACGATGTTCTCGTCGCGCTTGACGGCATCGCCGACCTTCTTGTGCCAGGTCGCGATGGTGGCGTCGGAGACGGACTCGGGCAGAACGGGGACTTTGATCTCGGTGCTCATGGGGCGCGCATCCTGGATGACTTGATCGGTGTGACGTGTTGTGGGCGGAGTGTGGGGAGAGGGCCGATTACTCGGCCGTGATCTCGCCACGCAGCGGATTCTTCAGCGCATCGGCGACCAGCGCCGCCTGTTCGGCGACGTGGTCGGCCAGGTGGCCCGCCGCCGGCGACGGCGAACGTGCGCGACCGGCGTAGTGCAGCGTCTGGCCGGACTGCAGGCAGGCCGCCAGGTGGTGGCGGATCTGGTACCACGCGCCCTGGTTCTGCGGCTCTTCCTGACACCACACGACGTCGGTGGCGTTCTTGAAGCGCTTCAGTTCGGCGGCGAGCATGGCGCGCGGGAACGGATAGAGCTGTTCGATGCGCAGGATGGCGACATCGTCCAGGCCCTGCTTCTGCTGTTCTTCCAGCAGGTCGTAGTAGACCTTGCCGCCGCAGGCGACGACGCGCTTGACCTTCTTCACGTCCGCCGAGGCGTCCGGGATCAGGTGCTGGAACTCGCCCTTGGCCAGTTCGTCCAGCGTCGACACGGCCAGCTTGTGGCGCAGCAGCGACTTGGGCGTCATCACCACCAGCGGCTTGCGCGTGGTCATGCGCATCTGGCGGCGGATCATGTGATAGGCCTGTGCCGGCGTGGTCGGCGTGCAGACGATCATGTTCTCCAGCGCGCACAGCTGCAGGAAGCGCTCAAGGCGCGCGGAGCTGTGCTCCGGACCCTGGCCTTCGTAGCCGTGCGGCAGGAACAGCGCCAGACCGCACAGACGACCCCACTTGGCTTCGCCCGACGACAGGAACTGGTCGATCACCACCTGCGCGCCGTTGGCGAAGTCGCCGAACTGCGCTTCCCAGATGTCCAGCGTCATGGGATCGGCGGTGGCGTAGCCGTACTCGAAGCCCATCACCGCTTCCTCGCTCAGCAGCGAGTCGATGATGGTGACGTCGGCCGGGTTCTTCACCAGGCGGCGCAGCGGCAGGACGTACTCGTCGTTGGTCTGCTCGTGCAGGATCGCGTGGCGGTGGAAGAACGTGCCGCGGCCGCAGTCCTGGCCGACCAGACGCAGCTTGTAGCCTTCGTCCAGCAGCGTTGCGTAGGCGAGGTTCTCGGCGAAGCCCCAGTCGCCCGGCTGTTCGCCGGCGGACATCTTGCGGCGGTCTTCGTAGATCTTCGCCACGCGCGGGTGCAGCTTGAGATCGGCCGGCACGTCGTTGATGGTGACGGCGAGCTTGTCGAGCTTCTTGCGGTCGAAAGTAGTGTCGACCGGATCGGTGAGCTTGCCCGACAGGTACTTCGACCAGTCGATGGTGAACTCGTCCGGCTTGACCTCGACCACTTCGGTCGTGACCACGCCGTCGTCGAGCTTCTGGCGGTAACCGTCGACCAGCGCCTGCGCGTCGTCGGCGGTGAGCGTGCCTTCGGCGACCAGCTGCTGCGCGTAGAGTTCGCGCGGCGTCTTGTGCTTGCGGATGACCTGGTACATCACCGGCTGCGTCGCCGCCGGCTCGTCGGCCTCGTTATGGCCGTGGCGGCGGTAGCAGACCAGGTCGATGACCACGTCCTTGCCGAACGTGTTGCGGAAGTCCAGCGCCAGCTCGGCGCAGAACACGACCGCTTCGGGGTTGTCGCCGTTCACGTGCAGCACCGGCGCGCCGACCATCTTGGCCACGTCGGTGCAGTACAGCGTCGAACGCGCGTCCTGCACGGCGCTGGTGGTGAAGCCCACCTGGTTGTTGATGACGATGTGCACCGTGCCGCCGACGCGGAAACCACGCGCCTGCGACATCTGCAGCAGTTCCATCACCACGCCCTGGCCGGCGAACGCGGCGTCGCCGTGGATCAGGATCGGCAGCACCTGCTGCGCGCCCTTGTCGCCGCGACGCGACTGGCGCGAACGCACGGAACCGGCGACCACCGGGTCGACGATTTCCAGGTGCGAGGGATTGAACGCCAGCGCCAGGTGCACCGGGCCGCCGGGCGTGGCGACGTCGGCGGAGAAGCCCATGTGGTACTTCACGTCGCCCTGGTGGGCCAGGTCGCTGTGGACGTGCTCGAACTTGCCTTCGAACTCGTCGAACAGGTGGCGCGGCGGCTTGCCGAGCGTGTTGATCAGGACGTTCAGGCGGCCGCGGTGGGCCATGCCGATGACGACGTCCTTGGCACCCTGTTCGCCGGCGCGGCGGATGGTGGTGTCCATCAGCGGGATCAGCGCGTCGCCGCCTTCCAGCGAGAAGCGCTTCTGGCCGACGTACTTCGTGCCGAGGTAACGCTCCAGGCCATCGGCGGCCGTCAGGCGTTCCAGGATGCGCTTCTTGTCCTCGGCGGTGCGGCCGAACTTGCCGCCGGCCTTCTCCAGGCGCTCATACAGCCAGCGACGCTGGTCGGCGTCGGAGATGTGCATGAACTCCGAGCCGATCGGACCGGCATAGGTCGCCTTGAGCAGGGCGAACAGGTCGCCCAGCTTCATGCGGTCGTGGCCGCCGACGCCGCCGGTGCTGAACTCGGCGTTGAGGTCGTTGCTGGTCAGCTGGTGGAACGCCAGGTCGAGATCCGGCGCATCCGGCTTCTGCAACAGGCCCAGCGGGTCGATATTCGCACCCAGGTGGCCGCGCGAGCGGTAGGCCGTGATCAGGCGACCGACATGGCGCTCGCGCTCATCGCCGGCACCGGCGGCAACCGACACGACGCCGCGGGCGGCCTGGCGGCCGGCTTCGGCGATCTGCTCGATGACGGCCGAATGCGGGACGTCGCCGGCTTCGCGACCCTTGAAGCCGTCGAAATAGGCCTTCCATTTGGGGTCGACACTGTCGGGGGCAACCAGGTACTGCTCGTACAGGTCTTCGACGAAAGCGGCGTTGGCGCCGAGCTGGGAGGACTGGGAGAACTGCTTCAGGAGACTGTCCACGATGGCGATCGGGAAACTCGGTGGGGAAAGGCGGAGAGAGCCTGGATTGCGCGTCGTGCGCTATTCAGGCGCCAAGATTCGGAATTATAGCCCTTGACCGCCGACAAACGGCTAACACGAACGTCTAAGAGCGGTTGCGGGCGGATAGCGAAAAGCGGGCGGCGGATGGATGAATGCTCCGGCCCGTGAATAGCGTTTGGGCAGGGCGCGCCGGTTCAAGGGCGGTTGCGGGGCCTAGATGCCCAGCGCCCGGAACTCCGTGCAGGGGCGTGCCCGCTCCCAGACCGGCGTGAAATGGGCCCGCAGCTGGCGGGCGCGGGCTTCGTCGTCCAGGCGGGTGTCGCCCTCGAAACGGTGGCCCAGCGTGCGGAAGTACCAGCCGCCGCCGTCGTTGACGATGTAGGCGGACGGATAGTCGCGATCGACCGGCTCCTCGATCGCCCGGAACGCGAACGCGCTGGACAGCCGCTGCGACAGGTTGATCAGCGGCGCGAGCGCCCGGCGCGGCGCCTCGGGGTCGTGCAGCAGCACCTGCATCTGTCCGCCGCCTACGGCGAAACGGCGCAATGCGGCCATCGCATCGGAGGTGTCGAGCAGGCCCGGGTCGAGGTCGCGTGTGTAGACCAGCAATTGCCGGCGCGCGCCTTCGATCACGCCCAGCACCGCGGCCAGTCCGGCATCGCGACGCAGGACCGGGTTGACCGCGCCCAGCACCAGGCGCATCGACTGGTGGTCCAGCCCGGCCTCGACGAAGCGGTCGCCATACGGAAGGAAGCCCTGCCGGGCGTAGAGCGCCATCGCCGGCACCTGTGCGTGCAGCGTGACCTCGTTCCAGCGCAGCTCGCGCGCCTGCGCCAGCAGCGCCTTGAGCAGCGCCTCGCCGACGCGGCGGTTGCGCCACTCCGGCAGGACCGCCATGCGCCCGATACGTCCGTCCGGCGTCAGCCGGCCGGTGCCGATGGGCCGGCCCTCGCCATCGCGGGCGATGACGTGGTGGCACGCCGGATCGAGTGCATCGCGTTCGATTTCCACCGGCACGCGCTGTTCCTGCACGAAGACCGCATCGCGCACGACGCGCAGATCGGCCAGGCCGTCGCCGAACCCGATGGATTCGACGCGGAACAGCGGCGCGGCGGGCTGGTTCATTCCTCTTCGTCTCCCAGGTCCAGCGCGTAGTGGCCGGCCTGCAGCAGTTCGTACACGCAGTCGCGGCCTTCCTCGGACAGGCGCAGGTAGGTCGTGCCGTCGAGGATGGGGCGGTTGGCGATGAGCGAGGCGTCTTCGGCCGGCAGCAGGTAATCGTTGCCGCTCACGTACAGCCGCGCCGGCTGGCCCTTGGCCTGGCCACGGCGCCACGCCATGCGCGACCACGGATGGCGTTGCAGCACCGCGCCATGTTCCAGGTCCCATTCGATCTCGATGCGCGAACGCGTCTGCTCGCCCGGATGCACTTCGCCGGCGGCGCGGTACACGGTCATGAAGCGGCCGAACCAGTCGCCGAGGCGATCGGGATCGTTCATCCGCAGCAGGTTGAGCGCCTCGACGGCGCGGTTCATCGCGGCCACGTCGATCTCGAACGCGTCCTGCGCCGGCGCCAGGTCCGGATCGGCGTAGCGCAGCGCCTCGTCGGCGTCGGCCGCGAGCGTGTCGACGAAATCGCCCAGCAGTTCCGCCGCGGCCGGCGCGCGCATGCCGACGGAGAAGGTGAGGCACGCATCTTCGGCCACGCCGTTGTGCGGCACGCTCGGCGGCAGGTACAGCATGTCGCCCGGGCCGAGCACCCAGTCGTGGGTCGGCGTGAACTCGCTCAGCAGCTTGAGTTCGACATCGGGGCGGAAGCCCTGCGGGGGATTCGCTCCCGCATCGATCTGCCAGCGGCGATGCCCCTGCGCCTGCAGCAGGAAGACGTCGTAGTGGTCGGTATGCGGACCGACCGAACCGCCCGGGGCGGCGAAGGAAATCATCACGTCGTCGATGCGCCAGCGCGGCAGGAAGTCGAAGTGTTCCAGCAGCGCGCCGACGTCGGCGTCCCACTTGTCCATGTCCTGCACCAGCAGGGTCCAGTCCTGGTGCGGCATGCCGGGGAACTCTTCTTCCTGGAACGGTCCCTGGCGCAACGTCCAGCGGTCGTTGGCGCGATCGTGCATGACGATGCGCGACAGCGCGCTTTCCTCGCACGCCAGACCGGCGAGGTCTTCCGGCTGCAGCGGCGATTCGAAATCCGGGAAGGCGTTGCGGATCAGCAGCGGGCGCTTGTGCCAGTAATCGCGCAGGAATGCGTCCGGCGTCATGCCCAGCGGCGGCAGGTGGCGTGCGTCGACTTCGATCGGCAGCGATGCGGCCTTCGTTGCGGCGGACTTCGCAGCCTTCTTCGGCGCGACGGCATTCGTGGTCTTCTTCGTGGTCTTCTTCATGGTCATGTGGCGATTTCGTCGTAGCCGCGGCCAAGGAACTGCAACAGGCACCAGCCGTGTCCGAACGGATCGGCGAGGGTGACGATGCGGCCCCAGTTGGCTTCGCGGATGGCGCCTTCCTGCCTTGCGCCGGCGGCGAGGGCCCGGGCCAGTGCGGCATCCAGGTCATCGACGACGACGTCGCAGTGGACGGGCGTCCAGTGGCGGGAATAGTCGCGCTTCGAATCGCCGGCACCCGACGTGCCGGCATCCTTGCGCAGGAGGTAAAGGGGAACTTCGGCGCCCGTCAGTTCGAGGAGGGCATCGCCGAAGCGGCGCGCGGGGCGCAGGTCGAAGGCGCTCGTGTAGAACGCTTCGGCGCTTGCGAGGTCGTCGACGTCGATGTTGACCAGCAGCTTCATGGGCACCTCCACACCGGCGCTTGCGGCGCCGGGCGTCCATTCTGCCTGCCCGACGTGACGGGTTTCCTGAGCGCGCTCAAACGAGCGCGCTGAAGGTCAGATCTCGCGCGCCAGCTTCTCGGCCAGGCCCACGTAGCTGCCCGGCGTCATGTCGAGCAGGCGCTGCTTGTCGGCGGCCGGAAGGTCCAGGGTGCCGATGAACTCGCGCATCGAGGCCTCGTTGATGCCCTGGCCGCGGGTGAGCGCCTTGAGCTGTTCGTACGGGTTCGGCAGGCCGTGGCGGCGCATCACCGTCTGCACGGCTTCGGCCAGCACTTCCCACGCCGCGTCGAGGTCTTCGGCCAGGCGCTGCGGGTTGGTGCTGAGCTTGCCCAGGCCGCGCAGCAGCGCGTCGAAGCCGATCAGCGCGTGGCCGAACGCGGTGCCGAGCGCACGCAGCACGGTGGAGTCGGTGAGGTCGCGCTGCCAGCGGCTGATCGGCAGCTTCGCGGCGAAATGCTCGAACAGTGCGTTGGCGATGCCGAAGTTGCCTTCGGCGTTCTCGAAGTCGATGGGGTTGACCTTGTGCGGCATCGTCGAGGAGCCGACTTCGCCGGCCTTCACCGCCTGCTTGAAGTAGCCCAGCGAGATATAGCCCCACACGTCGCGGCACAGGTCGATCGCGATGGTGTCGATGCGGCGCTGCGCGTCGCAGATCTCGGCGATGCCGTCGTGCGGCTCGATCTGCGTGGTGTACGGCTGCCAGTTCAGGCCGAGCGAATGCACGAAACGCTCGGAGAACGCCGGCCAGTCCACGTCCGGGTACGAGGCTACGTGCGCGTTGTAGTTGCCGACCGCGCCGTTGATCTTGCCCGGCATGCGCGCGGCGGCCAGCGTTTCGCCCTGGCGCTGCAGGCGCGCGACGACGTTGGCGATTTCCTTGCCGACGGTGGTCGGCGAGGCGGTCTGGCCGTGCGTGCGCGAGAGCATCGGCAACGCGGCGTGTTCGTGCGCCATCGTGCGCAGCTTCTGGATCAGCTCGTCGAGCTTGGGCAGCAGCACGTACTGGCGCGCCTCGTTGAGCATCAGCGCGTAGCTGAGGTTGTTGATGTCTTCGGAGGTGCAGGCGAAGTGCACGAACTCCAGCGCCGGGCCGAGTTCGGCGTCGTCCTTCAGGCGTTCCTTGATGAAGTACTCCACCGCCTTGACGTCGTGGTTGGTGGTGCGCTCGATTTCCTTCACGCGTGCGGCGTCGGCCGGCGTGAGCGTGTCGACCAGCGCGCGCAGGCGCGCGGCGGCGGTATCGGAGAACGGCGCCAGCTCGACGATGCCCGGCTCGGCGCCCAGCGCCAGCAGCCATTCCACTTCGACCTTCACGCGCGCCTTGATCAGGCCGTACTCGGAAAAGATCGGGCGGAGCGCGTCGACCTTGCCGGCGTAGCGGCCATCGAGCGGGGAAAGGGCGAGCAGCTGGGCTTCAACGGACATGGCGGGGTTCGATGGGCGAAGGCAAACCGCGATTCTACTACTCCCGCCCGGCGCGGCCCTTCGCACCGGATGTCCGGGCCGGGATACGCGCGTAACGCGGCCGGCGTAAGCTCGGGCCTCCCCACCGGAGGACCACGCAATGGCCAAGCAGGCCCGCCGCACCAGCGGCTTCCGTACCGAACGCGACAGCATGGGCGAGTTGCAGGTGCCCGCGCAGGCCCTGTGGGGCGCGCAGACGCAGCGGGCGGTGCAGAACTTCCCGATCTCGGGCCGGCCGATGCCACGTGAATTCATCCGCGCACTGGGCCTGATCAAGGCCGCGGCGGCGGAGGTCAACGGCGGCCTGGGCCTGCTGGGCAAGGGCGCGTCGCAGGCCATCCGCGCCGCCGCGCTGGTCGTGGCCTCGGGCGAGCACGACGCGCAGTTCCCCATCGACGTGTTCCAGACCGGCTCGGGCACCTCGAGCAACATGAACGCCAACGAGGTGATCGCCGCGCTCGCCAATGCCGGCAAGAGCGGCAAGGCCGTGCATCCCAACGACCACGTCAACCTGGGGCAGAGCTCCAACGACGTGATCCCGACCGCCATCCGCGTCAGCGCGCTGATCGCCACGAGCGAGCAGCTGCTGCCGTCGCTGAAGCACCTGCGCCGCACGATCGAACGCCAGGGCAAGGCGCTGGGGAAGATCACCAAGACCGGCCGCACGCACCTGATGGATGCGATGCCGCTCACGTTCGCGCAGGAATTCGGTGCGTGGGCCTCGCAGCTGGCCTCGGCGCAGGCGCGCATCGAGGACGCGCTGGGACGCGTGCGGCGTCTGCCGATCGGCGGCACGGCGATCGGCACCGGCATCAACGCCGACCCGCGCTTCGGCAGGAACATGGCGAAGGCGTTGTCGACGCTGTCGGGCGTGAAGTTCGAATCGGCCGACGACAAGTTCGAAGGCATCGCCTCGCAGGACGACGCGGTGGAACTGTCCGGCCAGCTCAACGCGCTGGCGGTGGCGTTGATGAAGATCGCCAACGACCTGCGCTGGATGAATTCCGGTCCGCTCGCGGGCCTGGGCGAGATCGAGTTGCCGGCATTGCAGCCGGGCAGTTCGATCATGCCGGGCAAGGTCAATCCCGTGATTCCCGAAGCGACCTGCATGGTCTGCGCGCAGGTGATGGGCCACAACACGGCGATAGCGATCGCGGGGCAGAGCGGCAATTTCCAGCTCAACGTGATGCTGCCGCTGATCGCCTACGACCTGCTCGATTCGATCCAGCTGCTGGGCAACGTGATGCGGCTGCTGGCCGACGATGCCATCGCGGGATTGAAGGCGCGTCCGGATCGCGTGCGCGAGGCGCTGGATCGCAATCCGATCCTGGTCACCGCGCTCAATCCGATCATCGGTTACGAGAAGGCGGCCGCGATCGCGAAGCAGGCCTACAAGGAAGGCCGTCCGGTGCTGGACGTGGCGGCGGAGCTGAGCGGGCTGTCTTCGAAGCAGCTGCGGGAATTGCTGGATCCGGCGGCGCTTACGCGCGGCGGGATTCATGAGGGGGCGGGCGGGGGAGGGTGAGCGCCGCCCGCGGGCTGATGATCAGGGTGGTAACACAGCCCGCCAACATCGTCATCCCGGCCTTCGCCGGGATGACGGCGAAATGGCGAAGCGATTACTGCTTCGTCGGCGCCTCCGACGCCTTCGCCGCTTCCTCCGCGGCTGAGGCGGCCGAATCGGCCACCTTCTCGCCCTTGTGCCTGGCGTCGCTGCGGCACTCGTCGATATCGGCCTGCGTCATGTTGGCGTACTGCTTGAACTCCGGCATCGCGGCCGCGAGGCGGTTCTGCGATTCCATCATCCCCGGCAGCGCGTCGCACAGCGCCAGCGCTGCGTTCTCGACCTTCGACGCCTGCGCCTTCACGTTGCGCTCGATGTCGTCCTGGGAGCCGCCGGTGAAGACGCTCTTGAGCGACTGCGTCACCGCCTGCGTGGCGAGGTCGGCGCCCTGCATCCCGATGGTCATGCCGGCGTCGGCGACCTTGATGACATGACCTCGATACTCCAGCAGCAGCGTGCGCTGCTGCGGCGTCACCGCCACCGGCTGGCCATCGACGATCAGATCGCCCTTCGGCGAGATCTCCACGCGCTTGCCGTGGGTGCCGCTGTTGTTGACGCTGATGTTGCCTTCGGCGATTTCCTTCCTCGCCTGCGTCAACGCCTTCTGCACGGCACCGGACACGACGTTTCCGGTGTCCGCGGTCTTCTGCGCGGCCTGTTGCGAAGGAGTGGCATCGCACGCCGACAGCAGCGTGGTGCCGGACAGGACCGCGGTGAGGGCTACGAGTCGCAGGTTCATGGCGAACATCCTGGAGTGGGTAGTGGGTGATCAGTCGTCGGAAGGCACGCTGACGGTGCCCTTCACGCCGCTGTGGTCGACGCCGCCGCTGCCGACTCGGCGCACGGTGAGGTTGCCGCCGACGTCGTGCGCATCCAGGCCACCGGAGCCGATCTTGCCGGCAATGACATTGCCGCCGACGCGGTTCGCTTCCAGGCCGCCGGAACCGATGCTTTCGACGCTGACGTTGCCGCCGACATCGCGCAGGTCGATATCGCCCGAGCCGACGCTGCCGACTTCGACGCTGGTCTTCACGCGGCGCGCCTTCAGGTCGCCGGAGCCCACCGAGAGCACGTGCAGCGAACCGATGGTGTCCAGCTCGATATCGCCGGAATTCACGTCGGCGGTAACGAGGCCGCGGATGTCCCGCGCTTCGACGTCCCCGGAGCCGACATCGGCGCTCAGCGCCGCCGCGCCGCTCACGCGCGCATCGCCGGAACCGACGTCCAGCTGCACCAGCACGTTGTCCGGCACGGTTGCGTTGAGCGAGAGGTAGGCGTAGTTCGAGCTGCCGAAGCTGATGCTGAGGATATCCGCGCGCTCGGCGGTGACGATGATCTTGTCGCCCACGCGCTTCTGCGTGAGCGAGAGTTCCTTCAGGCGGTCCGGATTGGATGCGCAGGCCTTGCCCTGCACGGCGCCCTTCGCGCCCGGCGAAGCGGTGACGGTGAGGTCGTTCGGGCCGATGTCGAACATCACGGTCTTCACGCCGGTGAAGTCGAGCGTGAGGTTGTGCGGTTCGGAATGGCGGCATTCGTCGGCGAAGGCCTGGCCGGCGAACAGGGCGAGGGGAAGCAGGGCGAAGGTGACGGTGGACTTGCGCATGGGTGTTCTCTCCGTGAAAGGCCCTACTTGGATGCAGCCGAAGTGCGCACGGTTGCATCGACGGCCGCATTCATGGGCGCATCGCCCAGCAGCAGCGGTCGCAGGGTCGGCCAGGCGTTGTCGAGCACGCGCGGCTGCGCGGCCGCGTTGGGGTGGATGCCGTCGTCCTGCAACAACGTGGGCGTGGTCGAGATGTCGCCCAGGAGCGACGGAAGCAGGGCAACGTCGAGGGTGCCCGCGACGCTGGCGTAAGCCTCGCGGAGCAGGTCGGCCGAGCCGTTCCTGTCGAACGACGGCGGCACCACGAAGCCCAGGATCGCGACCTTCGCGCCCTGTGCGCGGGACAGGTCGACCAGGCGCGAGAGGTCGCGCTCGATCGCATCGCGCTTCGCGCCGAGGATGGCGTCGTTGCCGCCCAGTTCGAGCACGACGACGTCGGGATGGTGCGCGCTGAGCAGTGCCGGAAGTTCTTCGAGCGCGGCGGTCAGCGTCTTGCCGCCGCGGCTCGCGTTGACGATCGCGGGCGGCTGCTTTGTTTCGGTCGCGATGCGGGCCTGCAGCAGGGACACCCAGCCCTGCGACGGCTCCATGCGGTGCGCGCTGCTGAGGCTGTCGCCGACGATGAGGACGGTGTCGGGCGACGCGTCGGCGCTGGCGTCTGCGGCGAACGCGGGAAGCGATGCGGAGGCGATCAGTGCGAAGGAGAGCAGGGCTGCGAACTTCGGGCGCATCGTGGGGGCTTCCTTGTGGGGTTGTGCTGCTCTTTTTGTTCTTGCTCGTTCTTGTTGCTGGTACTGGTAGTGCTTGATCGGTTTCGGACTTGTTGTTGATGCCATCCGTGGCGTCGCGTTATGGGCTTCGGATCGTCCGGTGCGGCCATCCATGGCCGGGTGTTCGCGCCGCGCGGACCTTGGTCCGCGCTGGCGCTCATCCTTCGTCCCGCCAGCGGCGCAGGCGGATCGCACCGAAGATCATCGCCACACCGGCCAGCGCACCGACCCACAGCTGCGGAGTGGCGAGGACCGAGTACATCGTGCGCAGGCTCAACACCGAGTGCACCGCCTGCGGGCCGTCGACGTCGATGTCGCCGATCTGCGCCGCGTCGAACCACGAACCCGGGGCCACGCTGAGCAGGCTGCGGGCGACGACGTTCTTCCAGAACCAGCCCGTTTCCAGGTCGAACAGCTGCATCAGGTCGAACCAGCTGACGAAGATGCCGGCGAAGATCGGGATCATGATCGCCCACAGGAACGGCTTGCTCTTGGCCCAGGAGGAGCAGAGCATCAGCCAGCCCACGGTCGGCAGCGCCCACAGTGCGTAGACCGGGATCGACGCGAGCAGGTGCATGCTCACCTTCAGCGGACTCGCCGGGCCCCACAGCATCGTGACCGGATTGCCGCCGTGCAGCAGCACCGCGAAGCTGTAGACGACCATCGAGCCGAACACGGTCAGGATGGCGATGACGGCGGCGATGGCGGGCGCCATCAGCGTCGCGCTGGCGACCTTCGACAACACCGTGTCGCGATCGGAAATCGGCAGCGATTTCCAGAACAGCACGCTGCGGTCGCGGCGATCGTCGTACAGGCTGCCCAGGCAGTAGAAGAACACCACGAAGGCCAGCACGATGAAGGGCCAGCTCGCGGCCATGTACAGGCTCGCGTCGATCACCCCGCCGAACTCGTGCAGCTCGCTGGGGCTCATCTTCGAGGTGAGCTGCGAAAGATCCAGGCCGTTGACCTGGAAGCTGCCGCCTTCGACGTTGATGGTTGCCCGGTCCGGCACCTTGCGCAGCAGCACTTCGCCTGCGCCGATGCCCATCAGCGTGAGCACCAGCAGGATGCCGCCGGCCACCAGCGGTGCCCACAGGAAACCGCCCTTGTGCTCCCAGAACTCGCGCTTGAGCAGCATCTTGAACGTGTGCGTGCGGTGCGTGGTCGCTACGGCCGCCGAGCGGGGGAGCTCGTGGGATTCGTTGATCGCGTTCATGCGTAGGTCCCCTTCATCGTGGCGACGAACAGATCGGCCAGGCCCGGCGTGCGGGTTTCGCCGTACGACGCCAACTGCATCGGCGCAATGCCGTCGAACAGCATCACGGTCTTGCCGAAGGGCAGGGCGCGTTCGTCGATCGGCTTGAGCGCGCGCGCCTCGTTGACGCGGTCGGCATTGACCAGCACTTCGACGAAGCGCTCGCCGAGCGTTTCCATGTCGTTGTTCAGCACGACCTTGCCGTCGCGGATGAACATGACGTCGGTGAGGATGTGCTCGATTTCCTCGACCTGGTGCGTGGTGACCAGGATGGTCTTCTCCTCGTCGAAGTAGTCCTCCAGCAGGCGCTGGTAGAACTGCTTGCGGTAGAGGATGTCCAGGCCCAGCGTGGGTTCGTCGAGCACCAGCAGGCGCGCGTCGATGGCCATCACCAGCGCCAGGTGCAGCTGCACGATCATGCCCTTGGACAGCTCGCGAACGCGCATCTGCGGCTTGAGCTGGGTGTGGGCGAGGAAGCGTTCGCACTTGGCGCGATCGAAGCGCGGATGCACGCCGGCGACGAACTCGATGGCCTCCTTCACGCGGATCCAGCGCGGCAGCACCGCGACGTCGGCGATGAAGCACACATCGCGCATGAGCTCGTCGCGTTCGGTGCGCGGATCGCGACCGAGTACGCGCAGTTCGCCTTCGAACGGAATCAGGCCGAGGATCGCCTTGAGGGCGGTGGTCTTGCCCGCGCCGTTGGGGCCGATCAGGCCGACGATGCGTCCTGCCGGGATTTCGAAGGCCGCATCGTCCAGTGCGAGCTTGTTCTTGTAGGCCTTGCGCAGGCCGCGGGCGCTTACGACCGGGGCGGCTGCGGAGACGATGGATGCGGAGGCGTTCATGGCGAGCCTGCCTTGGCCGGGGTGAGCAGGTCTTCGGCGGTGAGGCCCAGGCGCAGGATGCGTTCCAGCACCAGCGGCCATTCCTCGCGCAGGAAGCGTTCGCGTTCGTTGAACAGCAGTTTCTTTGCCGCCTCTTCGGTCACGTACATGCCAAGACCCCTGCGTTTCTCGACGAGAGCCTCGTCCGCCAGTTCCTGATAGGCGCGCGAGACGGTGATGGGATTGAGCTGGTATTCGGCGGCGACCTGGCGCACGGAGGGCAATGCGTCCCCCGGCTTCAGGATCCCGTCGAGCATCATCGCGATGACGCGATCCTTCAGCTGGCGATAGATCGGAGCGCCGTCGCTCCATTGGATTGCGGTCATGGTTCAGCCCCGCGGTGCGAATGAGAAATAAGGCATGACTAGGGTTTGCCGGCGATGCCGGGCGGCGGTCCGTGCCTTGTGTTCGGTGTCGGTGTCGTTCTCGCCGGCGTTCTTCACCGCCGAGGCCAGGGCCGTGGCGGTGGCGATCTCGGCGGCCAGGGTGGCGGCATCGGCCAGGGTTTCGACGTTGTCCGCCCGGCGCTCGATGCTCCGGGTCAGGGCGTCCAGGTGCTCCTGCTGGGTGCGGGAGCCATCGGAAGGGGTGAAGGTCGCGTCGAGCGGGCCCAACTGCACGGCGATCGCGCGGGACTGGGCGGACTGCTGCGAGGGCATCGCCAGCGCCAGGCACAGCGCGAGGGCCGAAGCCGAGGCCAGGAGACCTGTGAGCGAGTTCTGGAACCTGCGGTTCATGGTGAACGTCCTGCTCGTTAGTAGACCGGTGTTGTAGGCAACTATAACACCAAAATACGACCGGTCAACCGGCTTCCACCCAACTGATGGCATAGCCGATGGACGGTCGCGCAGGGGCCTGTTCAGCCGACGGGCGTCGGCGACCCCCAAGCATCCGTCGCGAGACCCGCCATGTCTTTGCAATGGATGTCCACTGGGATGCGCGCCGATGCCGGGTGGGCGCCGGCGAATGCGCGTATCGCTTCACGGCCTTGTGCGTGCACCGCGTGTAGACACGGTGGACGATTGCCGCCACGCGCCGGTGCCGCGACAATGCAGGGCTTGCGTGCGCCTTCATCGAATGGCGCGCGTGGAGGAGCCGGCCGAATGCCGGACGACAAACCCATACGGAGTAGGTTCCCGATGAAGGCAATGATGCGCGGCGCCGCCGTGTTGCTTACCACTGCGGCCACGCTGATCGGCGCGGCAGCCTATGCTCAGGAAAAGAACGTGCTGACGACCGAACGCGAAAAGACCAGCTACATGGTGGGCACCGACATCGCCCAGTCCATCACCCCGCTGTCGCCCGACATCGACCTGGCCGCGTTCCAGCGCGCCATCCAGAACGCCTTCGACGGCGGCAAGCCGCTGATCACCGAAGCCGAAGCGCAGAGCGTCGGCCCGGCGCTGATGCAGCGCATCGCCGTGCGCACCGGCCAGGCGCCGGCCGGCACCAAGGCGCCGGACGTGCCGAAGGACAAGGTCGCCTATCTCGTTGGCGCCGACGTCGGTCGCTCGCTTGCGCCGATCAAGGACGAACTCGAGCTGCCGGTGGTGATCCAGGCCATCCGCACCTCGTTCGACAAGGGCCAGCCGCTGATGAGCGAGGCCGAGCTGGGCGCGATGCGCGAATCGTTCCAGCAGAAGGTGCAGGCCAAGATGCAGGCGCAGGCCTCGCAGCTGGGCGACAAGAACAAGGCCGAAGGCGCCAAGTTCCTCGCCGGGAACAAGACGCAGAAGGGCGTGATCACCACCGGTTCGGGCCTGCAGTACATGGTGCTGCGCCAGGGCTCGGGCCCGCGTCCGTCCGCCACCGACCGCGTGCGCGTCAACTACGAAGGCAAGCTGCTCGACGGCACCGTGTTCGACAGCTCCTACGCGCGCAACCAGCCGGCCGAGTTCGCGCTGAACCAGGTCATCGCGGGCTGGACCGAAGGCGTCGGCATGATGCCGGTGGGCAGCAAGTTCCGCTTCTGGATTCCGGGCGATCTCGCCTACGGCGCGCACGGCACGCCGGGCGGCCCGATCGGCCCGAACGCCACGCTGGTGTTCGATGTCGAACTGATGGGCATCCTCTAAGGCAACTTGTTCGACCGCGCGCTGTCGAACAGCGCGCAGTCACGCGTCGAACGACGCAAGGCGTGCCGCGCAGCCTGCGCGGTACGTCCTGCGTTCAGTTCGCCGCTGGCAGTTTGTCAGGCCGCAAACGCCGGTATGCATTCGCACCCGGCGATCCTTTTTTCCTGGAGCCCCCCGATGAAGTTCACTCCGCGCCACACCGGCCTCGCACTGGCCGTCGCTTCGCTCGCCGCGCTGACCGCCGCCTGCAACAAGCCCGCCGATACCGCCGAAGCCAAGAAGGACACCGCCGCCGCCGAAGCCGGCAAGGATGGCGCGAAGGTGATCCCGGGCCTGGCGACCGAGAAGGAACAGGTCAGCTACATGATCGGCATGGACATGGCGCGCTCGCTTGAGCCGGTGAAGGGCGAGATCGATCTGGACACGCTGCACAAGGCGCTCAAGACCTCGCTGGAAGGCGGCAAGCCGCTGCTCGACGAGAAGCAGGCCGCCGAGATCCGCGAAACCTTCGCGCAGAAGATCCGCGCGCAGCAGATCGCCAAGCTCGAAGCCGATGCGAAGAAGAATGCGGAAGATGGCGCGAAGTTCCTCGCCGAGAATGCGAAGAAGCCCGGCGTGATCACCACCGCTTCGGGCCTGCAGTACCAGGTGATCACCGAAGGCAAGGGTCCCAAGCCGACGGCGACCGACATGGTCCGCGCGCACTACAAGGGCACGCTGCTGGACGGCAAGACGTTCGACAGTTCCTACGATCGCGGCGAGCCGGCGACGTTCGTGCTGTCGCAGATGGTGCCGGGCTGGCAGGAAGGCCTGACGCTGATGCCGGTCGGCAGCAAGTTCCGCTTCTGGATTCCGAGCAAGCTCGCGTACGGCGAACAGGGCGCGGGTCCCATCGGTCCGAACCAGACGCTCGTGTTCGAAGTCGAACTGCTCGATGTCGCGAAGGCGGGGCAGGGCAAGCAGTAATCGGGATGAGCTTCACCGGAAGCGAGCGGGCTCTTCACTCGCGACTGGTTACCGTGCATCCCTCGCCAAGTTCGGAGTAACTGCATGCGCGTCACCATCTTCGGAACGGGCTACGTAGGCCTGGTCACCGGCACCTGCCTTGCGGACGTCGGCCACGACGTGGTCTGCGTCGACATCGACCAGGCCAAGGTCGAAGGCCTCAACCGCGGTGTGATCCCGATCTACGAGCCCGGCCTGGAGCCGATGGTGAAGGCCAACCACGCCGCCGGCCGGTTGAATTTCACCACCGACGCGGCCGCGGCGATCGCGCACGGCGATGTCATCTTCATCGCCGTGGGCACGCCGCCCGACGAGGACGGCAGCGCGGACCTGAAGTACGTGCTTGCGGTCGCGCGCACCATCGGCCAGCACCTGGAACGCACGGCGGTGGTCGTGAACAAGTCGACGGTGCCGGTCGGTACCGCCGACAAGGTGCGTGCGGCGATCGCGGACGAACTGCACGCGCGTGGCGCCGACGTCGCGTTCGAAGTCGCATCGAATCCGGAATTCCTCAAGGAAGGCGATGCGGTCAACGACTGCATGCGTCCGGACCGCATCGTCATCGGTTCGTCCAGCACGATGGCGGTGGAACGCCTGAAGCGCCTGTATGCGCCGTTCAACCGCAACCACGAACGCATCGTGGTGATGGATGTGCGTTCGGCCGAACTGACCAAGTACGCCGCCAACGCGATGCTGGCGACGAAGATCAGCTTCATGAACGAGATCGCGAACATCGCCGAGCGCGTGGGCGCGGACGTGGAGATGGTGCGGCAGGGCATCGGTTCGGACCCGCGCATCGGCTGGCACTTCATCTATCCGGGCGCCGGCTATGGCGGTTCGTGCTTCCCCAAGGACGTGCAGGCGCTGCATCGCACCGCGCAGCAGCACGGCTACAAGGCGCAGCTGCTGGGTGCGGTGGAAGGCGTCAACGAGCAGCAGAAGGGCCATCTGTTCGAACTGATCCAGCGTCATTACGACGGCAACATCGCCGGCAAGACCTTCGCCGTGTGGGGCCTGGCGTTCAAGCCGAACACCGACGACATGCGTGAAGCTTCCAGCCGTCGCCTGCTGCAGCAGCTCTGGGAAGCCGGCGCGAAAGTGCGCGCCTACGATCCGGAGGCGACCGAGGAAGCGCATCGCATCTTCGGCGATCGCGACGACCTGGTGCTGTGCGACTCCGCGCGCGCCGCGCTCGCCGATGCGGATGCGCTGGTCGTGGTCACCGAATGGAAGCAGTTCCGCAGCCCGGATTTCGCGCGACTGAAGCAATCGGTAGGCGACGCGGTGATCTTCGATGGCCGCAACCTGTATCACCCCGATGAAGTGGAATCGGCGGGGCTGGCGTATTACGGGATCGGGCGTGGTCGCTCGATCCAGACGCACTGAAGGCAGCCGACGAGAGCATGAGCCAGGAACGCGACGAACTCGAGCAGCGCCTGATCGACCTGGAAACGCGCGTCGCGTTCCAGGAGCAGGCGCTGTCGGAACTGAGCGATGCGCTCGCCGCCGTCCGCAGCGAGGAAGCGCGCAGTGCACTGGCGATGCACCGCGTACTGGAGGAGCTGCGGCAGATGCGGGCGGCGCTCGCGTCCAACCCGTTCGCGGCCGATCCGTCCCAGGAACCGCCCCCGCCGCATTACTGACGGCGCACTGACGTCCCGCGCGGCCTGCGACGTACAGCCGCGCGCAGCCGCCCCGGGCTGCCTATACTTCGGCCCTGCAATCCCCACCCTTTCGCAGCAGCATCATGAGCAACAGCCTCCGTGACCAGTTGATGGGCCTGGGCTTCAAGCCCGCGCCCAAGCCCGAGCGCCCCGTGCAGGGTAAGGGCCCGCATGACAAAGGCCCGCACGCCAAGGGTCCGCACGCCAGGAGCGGCAAGCCGGAACATCGGCAGGGTGGCAAACCGCAGGGTGCGCAGCCGCAGGGTCGCCCGGACGGACGAAAGCCGGACGGACGCAAGCCCGATGCGCGCAAGCCGGGCGGTCCGCGTCATGGCGGAAAGCCGCAGACGCGTGAGGACATCGACCTGGCCAAGGCCTACGCCATCCGCGCCCAGCGCGAGAAGGACGAGCGCATCGCCGCCGAAGCCGCCAAGCAGGAAGAAGCGCGCCTGCGCCGCGAGGCGCGCGCGAAGCTCGCCGAACTGGTCAAGGACAAGGCGCTGAACGACGCAGCGGCCGAGATCGCCCGCCATTTCCCGTACGGCGGCAAGATCAAGCGCATCTACGTCAACGACGCGCAGCTCAAGCAGCTCAACGCGGGCGAACTGGGCGTGCTGCAGATGGACGGCCGTTACCTGCTGGTCAGTGCCGAAATGCTGGCGCAGGCCGAAGCGATCTTCCCGCCGGCCGTCGCGCTGAAGGTCGATCCGAACGCCACGGCCGAAGAAGATCCGTACGCCGATCCGCAGTACCAGGTGCCGGACGACCTGGTGTGGTGATCGCCCCGCGCGGCGTTTCCGCGCCAGCACCGACCAACGTTTCCTGATCGCGAGCCCGACGCATGTCCGTCACGGAAGACACGCGCCACCGCTACTTCCCCTACATCGACGGCCTGCGCGCGCTGGCCGTGCTTTCGGTCATCGCGTACCACCTCGATGCGCGCCTCCTGCCGGGCGGCTTCACCGGCGTCGACGTGTTCTTCGTGATATCCGGCTTCGTGGTGAGCGCGTCGATGGCGCATCTCCATCGGCCGAAGCTGTTGGACTACCTCGGCTATTTCTATTCGCGTCGCATCCGGCGCATCGCACCGGCCCTGGTCGCCTGCCTGACGATCACCGGCATCGCCAGCGCGCTGTTCATCCCGCAGGCCTGGCTGAGCGACACGAGCAACGCGGTGGGCCGATGGGCTTTCGTCGGACTCAGCAACTTCGTCCTGCTGCGCACCGATGGCGATTACTTCTCGCCCAAGGTCGAGTTCAACCCGTACACGCACACCTGGTCGCTGGGCGTGGAGGAGCAGTTCTACGTGCTCTTCCCGCTGCTGTCCTTCGCCTGGGCCTTCGGTGCGCGCGGGCGGAAGTGGTCGATGGCGCTGTTCGCCGCGGGCCTGGTCGCGTCGCTGGCCTACGTGATCCAGATCGCCGAAGCGAAGCCGGCGCTCGCGTTCTACATGCTGACCACGCGTTTCTGGCAGCTCGCGGCCGGCGTACTGCTTTTCCAGGCGCTATCGCATGCGAGAGGCGGGGAGGGCGCGCCGCGTCTTCCGGGGCGCGCGGCGACTGTCGGTGCGTTCGTTTCGCTGGGGCTGCTCGCTTACAGCCTCGTGACCGCGCGCGAGGGTCGCTCGCCGTGGCCCGATTCCATTCCAGCCGTGCTGGGCACGCTAGGTTTGCTGGGTTTCCTGTATCGCCCGGACGCGGGCGGTCCGCTGCGTTCGCTGCTTGAAAGCGCGCCGGCGCGCTGGATTGGCCGCCTCTCGTATTCGCTGTATCTGTGGCACTGGCCGGTATTCGTGCTGATGCGCTGGACGGTCGGGCTGGAATCGCTGCCCACGCAGTTGGTCGCGCTGTCGCTGACGTTCGTCCTGGCCGCGCTGTCGTACTACTTCATCGAGACGCCGTTCCGCCGCGCTCCGGTGTTCCGCCATGCGCGCAAGCTGGTGGTGATCGGCGTCGGCGTCGTCGCGATCTTCGCGTTCATGGGCGTGTACCGGAAGGTCGGGCGCATGCAGCCGGACATATCGCTGAGTGTGACCGCGCGCAACGCGGAAGACTGGTACCCGATGGGCCGCGAGACGCGCGCGGTCTATCCCGACTGCGCAGCGGCGGGTCATGTGGAAGCCGTCCCGAACGCCGAGCTTCGCATCTACTCGAAGTCCTCCTGCACGAAACCGCCGGGCAACGGCCGGCTGTTCGTGATCGGCGACTCCCACGCCGCCGCGTACATGGGCCTCTACGGGCGGCTGGCGGTCGAAACGGAGCGCGACGTCTACCTGTACCTGCGTGCGGGCTGCTCGTTCATGAGCTTCCAACCCTCGCGCGACCACGACGTCCCGCATTGCCGGGAATTCGGCGACGCTGCGCTGGCCGACGTGCGGGCACGCGCGAAGCCGGGCGACACGCTGTTCCTGGCTTCGCTGCGATTGCCGCGTTATGCCGACCAGTGGGTCGGCTTCGATCCGGCCGAAGTGCGCAACGCCGTGTTCGGTGAGCAGGCGGTCGCAGGTCGCAAGCAGGCTGAGGCGCTCGCGCGCGACATGCTCAAGCCGCTGGCCGAACGCGGTGTCGCCATCGTGTTCGAAGCGCCCAAGCCGGTATTCCGCTCACCGCCATACCGATGCGCAGACTGGTTCAGCCGCAGCAACCCGGCGTGCCACGACGGCCTGACGATGCAACGTGCGGACCTGGAAGCGCTGCGCAAGCCTGTGCTGGATTCGTTTGCGAACATCGCCGCGCAATTGCCAGGCGTCAGCGTCTGGGATCCGTTCCCGACCCTATGCCCGGAAGCGACCTGCCGCGTCGAGGACAACGGCCATCCGCTGTACTTCGACGCCGACCACATCAGCGGTTACGCGAATCGCAAGCTGATGCCGGCGTTCGCGGCACATCTTTCGGCGGCGCATCCCGTTGCCGGGTCGGCGGCGCAATAGGGACGGGAAGGTCCCATCGCGCGACCTTCGTAATCGTCAATCGACCGTGAGCGAACGAATCCACTCGCTGGATTCGTGCCCGACCTCGCGCAGCGTCGAGATGCCGAGATCGCGGATCAACCGGTGTGTCTGGTGCGGAATCGGCGATTCGTCCAGGTCGTGCGGCGCGATGTTCTTGCCCTGCACGCCGGGCAGGAATTCGATGCCGGCGGCGTTGTAGCAGTGCTGCACCATCGCCGAGCAATACAGCGCGCCTTCCTTCGCCAGCAGATTCTCGCGACGGCGCAGGCGACGGCTGTGCATCGCGAGCATCGTGCCCATCAGTTCGGTGATCGAGTAGGTCACCAGGCCCGACAGCAGGTCCAGGCCGGCGCGCTGTACCTGCAATACCTGCGCATCGCCCAGGTTGAAATCGAGGATGGCGAGGTTCGGGAACGCTTCGTCGTCGAAGTAGCGATCGACGCGGTTTTCCTGCACGCCCAGCCGGATCTGGCGGTAGCGCAGATCCAGGTCCGATTCGATCACCCACCAGTGTCCGTCGATGCGCTGTTCGCTGAAGACGAACGCATGCGACCACAGGCTGCGATGCCCGTCGCGCGTCAACGGCGCCTGCGCCTTGCGGATGAGTTTGGTCATCCAGTCGCGACCGCCGACCAGGCCGATGCGGCCCGGGCCGGCGTATTTCTGGATGAAGGCGGCGTTGCCGGTGGAAGGCGCGGTCGCAGGCGAAGGTGCGGGGAGGTCGAAGTTCATTGGAGAGTCCGTCCGGAACCTGGCGATCCAAGCACGGACGCCCTTGGGCGTCCGTAAGAACCAGTCGCAGCTATTCCGGGTCGTAGTCCAGGTTCGACGCCAGCCACCGTTCGGCCTGCGCAAGGCTAACGCCCTTGCGGCGCGCGTAATCCTCGACCTGTTCCTTCGACACGCGGCCCACGACGAAATACTGGCTGCGCGGATGGCTGAAGTAATAGCCGGACACGGCCGCGGCCGGATACATCGCGAAGCTTTCGGTCAGGCGAACGCCGGCGTTGTTCTCCGCATCCAGCAGGCGGAACAGCGTCGCCTTCTCGCTGTGTTCCGGGCACGCGGGATATCCGGGCGCCGGGCGGATGCCGGCGTAGGCCTCGTCGATCAGCGCGTCGTTGTCGAGCGCTTCGCCGGCCGCGTAGCCCCAGAATTCCTTGCGCACGCGCTGGTGCAGTCGTTCGGCCAGCGCTTCGGCGAAGCGGTCGGCCAACGCCTTGAGCATGATCGCGTTGTAGTCGTCGTGGTCGGCTTCGAAGCGCGCGACGTGTTCCTCGATGCCGATGCCCGCCGTCACTGCGAAGCCGCCGATCCAGTCCTGACGGCCGCTGTCCTTCGGCGCGATGAAATCGGCGAGGCAGAAGTCCGGACGATCGACCGGTTTGTCGACCTGCTGGCGCAGGAAGTGCAGGGTGGTCTGCTTGCCGTGGGCGTCGACGATGACGTCATCGCCGGTCGAATTCGCCGGCCACAGCGCGAACACCGCCTTCGCGGTGAGCCACTTCTCATCGACGATGCGCTTGAGCATCGCGCGCGCATCCCGATACAGCTCGCTCGCCTGCGCGCCGACGACTTCGTCGGTGAGGATCGCCGGGTACTTGCCCGCCAGTTCCCAGGTATTGAAGAACGGCGTCCAGTCGATGTAATCGACGAGCTCCGTCAGCGGGTAGTCGTCGAACACATGCAGGCCGGGCTGGTTGGGCGCGGGCGGAACGTGCTCGCCCCAGCCGCCGTCGAAGCGCTGGCCGCGCGCCTTCTCCAGCGAGACGAGGCGCTTGCCGTCGCCGCGTTGCTTGTGGCGCTGGCGGATTTCGGCGTAGTCGGTGTCGTTGGCGGCGACGAAGTTGACGCGAAGGTCGGGGCTGATCAGCGACTGCGCGACACCGACCGCACGCGAGGCGTCCTTCACCCACACCGTCGGCGCCTTGTAATGCGGGTCGATCTTCAGCGCGGTATGCGCGCGCGAGGTCGTCGCGCCGCCGATCAGCAGCGGCATCTGGAACCCCTGCCGCTGCATTTCGCGCGCGACGTGGCTCATTTCCTCCAGCGAAGGCGTGATCAGGCCGGACAGGCCGATCAGGTCGGCGTTCTCCGCCTTCGCGCGGTCCAGGATCACCTGCGCCGGCACCATCACGCCCAGGTCGATCACGTCGAAGTTGTTGCACGCCAGCACGACGCCGACGATGTTCTTGCCGATGTCGTGCACGTCGCCCTTGACGGTCGCCATCACGATCTTGCCGTTGGACTTGCCGACGTCGCCCGTGCGCAGCTTTTCGGCCTCGATGAAGGGCAGCAGGTAGGCCACCGCCTTCTTCATCACGCGCGCGGATTTCACCACCTGCGGCAGGAACATCTTGCCGGCACCGAACAGGTCGCCGACGACGTTCATGCCGTCCATCAGCGCGCCTTCGATCACGTCGAGCGGACGCGTCGACTGCGCGCGCGCTTCCTCGGTGTCGGCTTCGATGTACTGGTCGATGCCGTGCACCAGCGAATGCGACAGGCGCTCGCGCACCGGCTTCTCGCGCCAGACGAGATCCTCGACCTTCTTCTCGCCCTTCTTGCCCTTGTAGCGGTCGGCGATGTCCAGCAGGCGCTCGGTCGCGTCGCTGCGGCGGTTGAGCACGACGTCCTCGACGCGCTCGCGCAGTTCGGCGTCGAGGTCGTCGTACAGCGGCAGCGCGCCGGCGTTGACGATGCCCATGTCCATGCCCGCCTTGATGGCGTGGTACAGGAACACGACGTGGATCGCCTGCCGCACCGGCTCGTTGCCGCGGAAGGAGAACGACACGTTCGACACGCCACCGGAGATGTGGCTGAAGGGGAAGCGGCGCTTGAGTTCGCGCGTGGCCTCGATGAACGCGACGGCGTAGTCGTTGTGTTCCTCGATGCCGGTGGCGATGGCGAACACATTCGGGTCGAAGATGATGTCTTCCGGCGGGAAGCCGATCTTCTCCGTCAGCAGCTTGTACGCGCGCGAGCTGATCTCGACCTTGCGTTCGATCGTGTCGGCCTGGCCGGCTTCATCGAAGGCCATCACCACGACCGCCGCGCCATAACGACGCACCAGTCGCGCCTGGCGCAGGAATTCGGCTTCGCCTTCCTTCATCGAGATCGAATTGACGATGCCCTTACCCTGCAGGCAGCGCAGGCCGGCTTCGATGACGCTGAACTTGGAGCTGTCCACCATCACCGGCACGCGCGCGATATCGGGCTCGGCGGCGATGAGGTTGAGGAACTCGACCATCGCGCGCTCGGAATCGAGCAGGCCTTCGTCCATGTTGACGTCGATCACCTGCGCGCCGTTCTCGACCTGCTGGCGCGCGACCACGACGGCTTCGTCGAGGCGGCCTTCCAGGATCAGTTTCTTGAACTGTGCGCTGCCGGTGACGTTGGTGCGTTCGCCGACGTTGATGAAGTTGGACTCGGGCGTGATCTGCAGCGGTTCCAGGCCGGAGAGACGCGTCTGTCGCGGAAGGGGCATGGTCATCAGGCGGCCGCCACCAGCGACGGCAGCGCACGCGGCGCGACTCCCTCGACGACCTTCGCGATCGCCGCGATGTGCGCCGGCGTGGTGCCGCAGCAACCGCCCACGAGGTTGAGCAGACCCGAACGCGCGAACTCGCCCAGGACCTCGGCCATGTCTTCCGGCGTTTCGTCGTAACCGCCGAACGCATTGGGCAGGCCGGCGTTCGGGTGCGTGCTGACATACGCATCGGCGACCTGCGCGAGCACGTCGACGTGCTGACGAAGGTCCTTCGCGCCGAGCGCGCAGTTCAGGCCGATCGCCAGCGGCTGCGCGTGGCGCAGCGAGTACCAGAACGCTTCGGCGGTCTGGCCCGAGAGCGTGCGGCCGGAAGCGTCGGTGATCGTGCCCGACACCATCACCGGCAGGCGCACGCCACGCGCGTCGAACGCTTCCTCGATCGCGAACAACGCGGCCTTCGCGTTGAGCGTGTCGAACACGGTTTCCACCATCAGCACGTCGGCGCCGCCGTCGATCAGGCCGTCGGCGGCTTCGCGATAGGCCACGCGCAGTTCGTCGAAGCTGATCGCGCGGAAACCGGGACGGTTCACGTCCGGGCTCAGCGACGCGGTGCGGCTGGTCGGGCCGAGCACGCCGATCACGTAGCGCGGGCGCGACGGGTCCCGCGCCTCGGCCGCATCGCAGGCTTCGCGGGCCAGGCGCGCGCCGGTTTCGTTGAGTTCGCGCGCCAGGTGTTCCAGGCCGTAGTCGGCCAGCGAGATCGTGGTCGAGTTGAAGGTGTTGGTTTCGAGCAGGTCCGCGCCGGCATCGAGGTACTGCGTATGGATATCGCGGATGATGTGCGGCTGCGTCAGGCTCAGCAGGTCGTTGTTGCCGCGCTGGTCGCGCGAGCATCCGCAGTTGTCGCCGTGCACGTGTTCGATGTGGTCGTATGCGTGGTCGTAACCGTTGGCGAAGCGCTCGCCGCGATACGCCGCTTCGTCCAGCTCATGTCGCTGGATCATCGTTCCCATCGCGCCGTCGAGCACGAGGATGCGTTCGCGCAGCAGCTGCTGCAGCGATTGCGCGCGTTCGGCGTTGAGCCAGGGCAGGGTGTTCATCAGGACTTCCTCGTCGTCTTGCGTGCGTCGCCGCCCTTGCGGGCGATCAGCGCGATCACTTCGAAATGCGGCGGCCGGCGCTCGCGCGTTACGGTTTCGCAACTGCTCACGTCCAGGCCGGCCTTGGTGGCGAACTTCAGCAGGTCCTTCTCGCTGAAGCCCAGGTTCACGTGGCCGTAGGCTTCGACCACGTTGCGGTGTTCATGGCGCGCCAGGCTGGTGAGCAGCAGGCGGCCGCCCGGGCGCAGCACGCGCGTGGCTTCGGCCACGGCCTGCGCCGGATGCTCGGCGTACGTCAGCGCGTGCATCAGCACGACCAGGTCGAAGTGCGCGTCCTCGAAGGGCAGGGCGTGCATGTCGCCCTCGCGCACTTCGACGTTCTTCAGCTTGCGCAGGCGTTCGGACGCGGCGAGCACGACCTTGGTGCTCGAATCCAGGCACACGTAGCGATGCGAATGCGGCGCGAGCAGTTCGGCGAGCACGCCGTCGCCCGAGGCCACGTCGAGCACGTCGCCCGGTTCCAACAACGGCAGCGCCGAGCGCGCCATCGCTTCCCAGGTGCGTCCGGGCGAGTAATGGCGCTCCATGTCGCCGGCGACGGTGTCGGCCCAGTTCTGGTCGGCCGCGCGCGAGGCGAGCACGTCGGCGACGCGTTCGGCGTCCTGGCGCAGCAGCGGGTCGTCGCTGCCTTCGCGCAGCGTGGTCCACAGGGCGCGCTGCGCGCTGTCGAGGGCGGCATCGTCGAAGCGGTAGTACGCCGAGACGCCGGAGCGGCGATCACGCACCAGCCCGGCTTCCTTCAGCCGGGCCAGGTGCGTGGACACGCGCGGCTGGGCCAGGCGCGTGATGCCCGACAGCTCGGCCACGGTCAGTTCCTCGCGCTCCAGCAGCGCCAGCAGGCGCACCCGGGTGGCGTCGGCGAATACCTTGAGCCGTGAAGACCAGCCTTCCAGATCCATGCTTCATCAACCTATCGCGATATAGCGATAAGTGTCGTTGGTGCGCCCCGCAGGGTCAAGCCGGAGATGCGTTTGCCGACGGCATTCGTCGGGAATCCGGGGCTCCGGCGCCATGGCGCTGCATCCAGGGTTTTCCACCACGGGCGGAAACCGGTTCGTATTGCGCTGCGCAATAGCTCGTACCTGCGAATCTTGAGCAGGCCGGCTACAATTCGCGGGCTGTTTTCACCAAACGAACCAAAAGACTCCGATACGAGGTAGCCGACGTGGATTTCCGCTTCACCGAAGAGCAGTTGATGATCCAGGATGTGGCCCGCCGCATCGCCCAGGAAAAGATTG